>Ga0137418_10002310_pt1 | contig 17482 bp, 12 predicted proteins | sample CZODoug3_1_2_16f_FD_122242 | JGI IMG/M metagenome (GOLD analysis project Ga0137418, IMG submission 122242) | Vadose zone soil fungal communities from Angelo Coast Range Reserve, California, USA - CZODoug3_1_2_16fungal (Hybrid Assembly) | ecosystem: Environmental > Terrestrial > Soil > Vadose... | reverse complement strand
AAACCCCGCGTGGTGCAAGGCCAAATAGGAGGGGAGAGCCGGCCCGGCTCGATGAGCGAGCGTTCATGAAAATGAACGCGCTCCTTCTGCGGTGGCGCAAGCCATCGTAGATGAAAACCCTCGGGTAGGCTGCTGGAGTCACGGTGCGAATCGTGACCTAGAGGAATGATCGCCGCAGCACGCAGGCTGCTTTGCAGATTGCGGGCGGCACAGAATCCGGCTTACAAAGCTCGCCCGCCAACTGTTGTATTTTCAATGCCTCAGAGGTAGCAGCGCCCAACAATACGGTGGTGGCAACCCGTTGGTACTGTCTCCTGGCGCGGTCGTAAGTTATTTGGTTTCAACGCCGCACTAGCGAAGACCCAGCCGATGTATATAAGCAAAATTATAGGCTCAAGCGGGTTTTGCGATCAAGCTCGTCGAGATTTCGCAAGTTTCTGCTTTTCGCGATCGCACTGGTTGTCCCTAGATTTCAATGTGTACGGACTTTTGGTAGGACAGTGTTCCGCTATGTAGATTGATTATTCGAAAAACGGCTCGCCCTTCCGAGCATACCGGCGAGCGACTTCTTCGTTGAGAGACACGCCAAGCCCAGGCGCTTCGGAAAGCTGGATGAAACCATTCTTGATGAGAGGCTTGGGCATTCCTTCCACGAGTTCATCCCAGAAGGGAACATCGGATGCGTGGAACTCCAGCGCCAAGAAATTCGGAATCGCTGCGCAGTAGTGCGCAGAAGCCAGCGTACCGACCGGGCTGCTGATATTGTGCGGGGCAATCGGAATACACTGCCCGTCGGCGAATTCCGCGATTCGGCGCGCGACCGACAAGCCACCCACCTTTTGCAAGTCCGGAGAGGCGATGCTGACCGCGTGCTCCTGGAGGATCCGGCGAAAGCCTTCGAACAAATAGAGATTCTCCCCCGTCGCGATGGGTACGCGAACCCGCGAGCTCACTGCCTGCAAATCATCGATATTGTCGGGCGGGACGGGATCTTCTAGCCAGAGCAACCGAAACGGTTCGAGCTCGCGCGCAAGCTTTACGACATCGCTTACGTTGTAACGCCAATGACAATCCACCGCAATTTCGGTGTTTTTTCCTACTGCGTTATGCACGGCGCCTACGAGGCTCACCATGAGATCGATCGCCCGATTCGTCAGACAACGATTGTGCGGATCAGGCCCTTCGGTGCCGGGCACATCGAGATCGAACTTCAGTGCCGTGAATCCTTTCGCGCGCATGGCCAGCGCTCGCTTGCGATAATTCTCTGGTGACGACGGTGCGCTCTGTTCCCCGGCTGCAAAATAGTCCTTTGCCACATGGTGGGAATCGTGTTTCAGCCAGGATGGAGGGCGGGACCGCAGAACTTCATCCAGACTCTCCAGCGCCTCGCCGCCGTGGCAGTCGGCGTAGATGCGAATCTTGTCGCGGAATTGTCCACCGAGCAGCCGGTAAACGGGGGCGTTGAGCCAGTGTCCAAGAAGGTCCCAGAGCGCGGCTTCAATCCCGCTGATGGCGTTGTAGATGATTCCCGCAACGGAACCCGCGCCGGACGCCGCAAGCTGCAACTTGCGAAACAGTCGATGAATGTCGCGAGGGTCTTCTCCGAGGATAATTGGTTCGATGGAACGAAGGATCGCCGTCAGGCCAGGCGCAAAAAAGCATTCACCAAGCCCTTGCACTCCTTCGTCAGTTTGAATCCGGACGAAGGTCCAATCAAAATTGCCTTCAACTACCGCAGTTTTCAGCCGAACAATTTTCACCGCGGATTTTTCCCCTATTTAGCTCGGATAGAAACCAATCGTACTGCCTTCGCCTTGCCTCTGAATCCTAAGACAATCCATATCATGTTTCACGCTTACAAGGGGCCAGGAGTTATTCAATGATGAGCAGAGAACGAGGCCGTCGTCCTCGCCAAGAGGTAGTGGATCCTGGATGGCCCCGGCGCGCATCGGTTCCGGAGCGTGAATTTGGCACACCGTGCGGAGGCAGACATGTGCTGACCGCTAAAAGCAGTCCGGGGGGCTTTCAGGAAATCAGTTTAGTAGACTGAAAAACACCATCCGCCTCGCAAGCCAACCGGAACCCCCACTCTTGTCACAAAAATGAAGCACCCAATAGGCGTTTGCAGGACTTTTGCGCCTTTACAGAAAATATCCGATAAGTGACAGAAACTCAGGGGTATCTCACCATGAGGAAATGGGATGGGTCAGATCTTTCAAATCGGCCCGCCAGCAGCTTGAATTCTGCGTTAGTCCCACTTTGATTGAGAAACACTGCTTCTGATTTTCATTGTTTTCGGCCATTTTTTGCGGAAATCGCCTGAACACGGCTTAGTGCCGCCACTCTCCAAACACAGCGAAAATACTGAGATGTTCGTCCGGATCGTCAAAAAATGAGGAATGTCCTGTAGGAATTTAGTGCTTGACAAGGTGTGGGCTGGTATATACGGTATGCAACAAGAACGTTATTTCCAGTCGAGGGTTGAGCGCCGGTTTTTCCGCTTTTTTATTTTCGCCACGATGCGGCGTTTTCATCGGAATTATTCCTGGATCAGTCCATAACCCCTAAGGGTCTAACGCTTTAGTTCGAACCTGCCTTTTTTGGGGAGGCGAAACCGTATGAAAGTCAAAAATCTCGCGGCGCTAGTCACGTTCGTAGTGGCTCTAACTCTATGTCTGGCCTGTATGGGCGTATTCAGCCCCGTATCCTACGCTCAGTCGACTTACGGAACCATCTCGGGATCTGTGGTCGACTCCTCTGGTGCCGCGATTGCGGATGCACAAGTGACGCTGACCAATCTCGGCACGTCGGAAAAGCGAACTCAATCAACCGGGAGTGACGGGCTATACTCCTTCGTGAATTTGAACCCGGGCCGGTACAAGATTGAGGCAGAGAAAACTGGCTTTAAGCACTTCACTCGGCCAGAGGTGGTCGTCGAGGTCAACCAGAGTGCGCGCATCGACGTAACCTTGCAGGTGGGTGATGTCACGCAAACTGTCGAGGTCACCGGCGAGACGCCTCTGCTCCAGACGGAAACCTCCTCGCTCGGCCAAGTTGTCGAACAGCGCCTGGCCAATGGGCTACCCCTGAACGGGCGAAACATTTTCAACCTCACCGCCGTCGCTCCCTCGGTGGTTCCGCAGGGAAACTCCTATGGCACGCCCGTCGGCAAGAACCCCTTCGACTTCGCTAATTTTCAGGTGGGCGGCTCCTTTGGGAACCAGAGCGCGGAGTATCTGGACGGCCAGCCGCTCAATATCGGCTATATCAACCTGCCGCTCATCATTCCGACCCAGGATTCGATTGGGGAATTTAAAGTCCAGTACAACAATCTGGGGCCGGAGTGGGGCAAGTTCTCCGGGGGCATCATCAACCTGAGTACTCAGTCAGGAAGCAATGAATGGCATGGCACTGCGTACGAGTACCTTCGCAACAAAGTGTTGAACGCGAACCAGTTTTTTGCCAATGCTGCCGGGATCCCGCGCTCGCCGTTCACCCAGAATCAGTACGGAGCTACCTTGGGCGGCCCTGCGGTCAAAGAGAAGCTTTTCTTCTTTTTCAGTTGGGAAACCTTCGCTTTGCGCCAAGGGACCGTGTTCACGACCACGGTTCCGACGCTTGCAGAACGCGGGGCAGGGGCAAGCGGCAACTTCGATTTTTCGGCTCTGTGCGTCTCGGGTTTTACGGGCGGCATTTGCAACGATAAAGACGCTCAAGGCAGAACTATCCATCAGATCTACAACCCGCTTTCAGTCAATACCAGCACAGGAGTTCGCCAGCCGTTTGCCGGCAACGTCATCCCCGCGAATCTTCTCAATCAAACATCCAAGTTTTTGTTGGGTTTGTTTCCGAATCCAACCAACACCTTGACAAAGAACAACTTCGTAAAGGCGACCGGGCTGGGCGGGAATAGCGACGAATATATTCCTCGCGTAGATTACCAAATCAATAATAAAAGCCATATTTTCGGCCGCTACAGTTATTGGAAGCTGGCGGATCTGCCGCGCGATCCATTCGGCACGGGCCTCTGCCAGGACCGTTGTACCGAGACGTATCACACCAACGCCCTCGCTATCGGCTATACTTACACAGTCAATCCGACAACTACCGCGGACTTGAATGTCAGTGCCAGCCGTTTCCGCTACCTCCGTGTACCGGTCAATGCCGGGTTCGATGTGACAAAGGAACTTTTTCCGGCGGCGTACAACCCCGCAGTCCCCAGCATAGAGCGAACTCCCCTGACGCCCTGTCTCGGAATTTCCGACGGGCTGATTGGTTGCAGCCAGGGACAGAGTGCGATTTCGGACAAAGACACACAGTACAACTTCTTGCCGCGAGTCACCAAGATCCATGGACGGCACACCTTCGTCGCGGGCGGGCAGTTTGAATTCTCCTATGACAACTATTTGCAGACCAACACCGGAGGAGGTCTTATTTCCTTCAACGGGTACTGGACGCAAGATCAAACGGCGGCTAATCTGAGCGGTACTCCCACTTCGCCCACGCCTGGCACGGGGAGCGATGTCGCCGACTTCATTTTGGGCTATGGCCTGGGGATTGGCTCCCCCTTGGGCAACCAGACATCGGGTGCTGTGAATATCTCCGGTCCGGTTGCCGGGAAGCAGTTCTATCGGGCTTTTTATGGTGGAGACACCTGGAAAGTAACCAATAAACTAACTCTGAACTTGGGGTTCCGATATGACCTGCCGGGCTCCTGGACAGAGCGCTTTGACAGGTTGACCTACTTCAATCCGAGCGTAGCGAATCCAGTTACGGGGTGCAGCGGGAGCACAGGAAGCCGCTGTCCCGGGGACCTCTTCCTGGTCAAGACTGGCGTGAACGGTGGCAGAAACAGTCTGCCGCTCGACAAACATCAGTTCATGCCGCGTGTGGGCTTAGCCTATAGCCTTAACCAAAAGACTGTGATCCGTGCCGGGTACGGAATATTCTTTATTCCCAACTTTGTGTCGTTCGGCGTCAACCCCTACATTGACCCAGTCGCCAGCTCTACTACCCCCTTCAGAGCCAGTGTCGACGGCGGCGTAACTCCTGCCAGCAGGATAGGTCCGACTCTAACCGACCCGAATGCCAGCAGCTGTACGTTATCTGCTGGCGTCCTCACTTGCGCGACTGCGGGTCCGTTCGGCCCTACGCTGGTCGTCCCACCCGGCCGAAACCCTCAGCCCCCCGCCGGGAGCGGACTCCCGAGCGGACCGTCGGGATACATTCTGGCTCAGCAAAGCTTCTCGGCAACAGGGTACACAGTCCAGAAGAATGGATCCGTGCAGCAATGGAATTTGAATATTCAGCGCGAGCTGCCCGCGGGTTTCTTCGTCGATGTTGCATACGCCGGCTCGCATGGCGTGCACTTGCCGCAGTTCAATACCAACATCAACCAAATACCAGACAGTTTCATCAAACAGGCGGCTGCCGAGGCGGCTGCAGGACAGCCGGTGACAATTGCGCAGTTCATTCCCGTGGCAAACTATCCTTTCAGCGTGAATCTTCCTGGAAGTTTGGCACCGGGAAACCTTACACAGGGTCAGCTTGACCGGCCATTCCCGCAATACACGGGCCTGAACCTCAACGGGCAGGGTTGCTGCGGCAGTATTTACCACTCATTGCAAGCCACGGCGCGGAGGAGGTTTGCCGGCGGTGGAACGCTGCTTGTTGCCTATACTAACGCAAAGCTGCTCGCTACCGCGGACACTCTCACCTCGTGGCTGGAGGGAGGGGGTACCGGGGGCGTGGGGCAAATCCAGGATTGGAACAACCTGAAGGCAGAGCGGTCCCTGGCCTCCCAGGATGTGTCACAGCGCCTGGTAATCAGCTACGTTCTGGATCTCCCCTTCGGCCATGGCAAGAAATACCTCTCCGGCCTCCAGGGAGTGTCAGATAAGCTCGTATCCGGATGGGGTGTCGATGGCATCACGGTCTTTCAGCGCGGCTTCCCCCTGAAGATCTCTGACGGGGGATCAAGTGCACTCTCGGCGTTCGGAATTGGAACCTTAAGGCCGAACGTCGTAGCTGGATGCAACACGTCCGCCTCCGGAAGCGGGGGCTCCAAGCTGAACCAGTGGTTCAACACTGCCTGCTTTACTGCCCCGCCTGCGTTCAGTTTCGGAAACGAGCCGCGCGTGGATCCAAGTCTTCGGCAGGATGGTGTTAAGAACTTCGACTTCTCGGTGTTTAAGAGAACGACCTTCGGGCCGGGGGAACGGATGAACCTTGAGTTCCGGACGGAGTTCTTCAACATCTTCAACCACCCGCAGTTTGCCGCCCCGAATACGACTCGGGCGTCATCCAACTTCGGGGTGGTGACCAGCACACTGGGCAATCCTCGGCTCATCCAGTTTGGGTTGAAGTTCGCGTTCTAAGGTTGTTGTCAGGGAGAGTGGATGCCTTCTTGGCATCCACTCTATCCCGTCCGCTTGCGCTTTGCCTTTCAGGATCTTGCTTACCCGATTCCCCTTGCGATGGCTGTGATAGCCTACATTTGCGATACGAGGAGCGGCGCAAGAGAATGGTCCGGCGGATCACGCGGCGCGGTTTTCTGAATTTTGCGGCGGTTGCGTCCGTAGCGGCTGTCGCGGGTCCCATATTCGATGTCAAACTCCCACGTGGTTTGGACTTCACGCTACAGAATTCGCCCACGCCTCAGAAATACCTCATTGAAACCATGCCCGGCGGCGTCGCCTTGTTCGATTACAACAACGACGGTCTGCTCGACATTTTCCTGGTAAATGGCGGGCGTGTGACGAGTCCGATGCAACTGCCTGAAAAATTTGATCGCGCCAGCCCGCGCTACTGGAATCGGCTCTACCGCCAGAACAAGGATGGCAGCTTTACGGACGTGACCGAATCCGCAGGTTTGGCCAAGGCTGGCGCCGGCAACTATGGCATGGGTGTCGCAGTCGGCGATTATGACAACGACGGCTTTCCGGACTTGTTCGTCACGAGCTACGGCAGAAACGTCCTTTATCACAACAATGGCGACGGAACGTTTACGGACGTGACAGCCAAAGCAGGAGTCGCGGGCGGAGGTTGGTCGGTCTCGGCGGGCTTCTTCGATTTCGACAATGATGGGCACCTGGACCTTTTTGTAACCCGCTACATGGAATGGGACACAAAGCACAGCAAGACTTGCGGCGGAGCCTGGCGTACCTATTGCCCGCCGAACGAATTTCCACCGACGACAAATCTCTTGTACCGGAATCGCGGTGACGGAACGTTTGAAGACGTGAGCGTGAAATCAGGAATCGCGGGGAAGAAAGGCCGGGCTCTGGGAGTATCTTTCGCAGACTACGACGACGATGGCTTCACGGATGTTTTCGTGGCCAACGATGGGATGCAACAGTACTTGTTCCATAACAATGGCAATGGGACATTTACTGAGTGTGCGCTCGAATGCGGCGCGGCGCTCTCCGCGGACGGTAAGCCGCTTTCCGGCATGGGCACGGTGTTTCAGGATTACGACAACGACGGCAAGCCGGACATTCTTGTGACAGAGCTGCCACGGGAAATCTACGGCCTCTATCACAACGACGGCGGGGGATTTTTTACTAATCAGAGCTTGGAGACGGGGCTGGGCGCGCTGACGGCGGGCAGTTCGGGCTGGGGCGTGGGACTTGAAGATCTGGATAACGATGGATGGAAAGATTTGCTCGTGGCGCAGAGCCACGTGCTGGACAACGTCGAGGCAATAGATCACTCGCTGCATTATCTGGAGCCGCCACTGCTCGCGTTGAATCACAATGGGCGTTTTGAACGGGCAGAGTCTGGAATTACAATTCCGGTTGCGGGGCGCGGGCTGGCGTTCGGCGATTTAAACAACGACGGCTGGATGGATGCGGTGATAACCGTGCTCGGCGGGCATCCTGTAGTTTTGATGAATCACGGCGGCAAGCAGCATTGGCTGACAATCACGTTGCAGGGCAGTCGAAGCAACAGAGACGGATTGGGCGCACGAGTACGGGTGAACGGGCAGACGCGATTTGCGACGAGCTCGGGAAGCTATCTTTCGGCGAATGACAAGCGGCTGCACTTTGGGCTGGGAGATGCAGTGACGGCGGAGGTCGAAGTGAGGTGGCCTTCGGGAACGAGGCAATCGTTGAAGGGCGTGAAGGCGGATCAATTTTTGGAAATACGCGAAGCGGAGCAATCGTGATACACGGGATTCTATTTTTTTTGCTGAGCTTGCAGGATGTTTCCGCCGAAGGCGCGCGGCACATGCAGGCGGGAGTAGATGCGCACAAACAGGGGCGATTTGACGTTGCCATCGCCGAGTTTCGCAAGGCGACGGAGACGGACCCGAATCTTGCGGAGGCGTTTCTCGATCTCGGCGAAGAGTTGATGCAGACGCACGATTACGCCGGCGCGATCGCTCCGCTGAGGCGGGCCTTGGAGCTCAGTCCGAATCTTGACGCGGCGCACCTGCAGCTTGGCTACGCTCTGCTGTCACAGGGTTATGCTGCTGAGGCCATTCCTCACTTGGAGCGCGTTAACGCTCTAGAAGCTTTGGGAATCGCTCAGATCGATACCGGACAATACCAGGAGGCAGTCGCAAACTTGAGTGCGGCCCTGGTCAAACGTCCCGATGATCCAGACCTGCTCTACTACCTCGGCCGTGCCAGCGGTCTGCTTTCCAAGCGCGCCATCGACACTCTGGTCGGCGCATACCCCGACTCTGCCCGGGCTCACCAGGCCATGGGCGAAAACTACTTTGTATTGCGGCAGATGCCGCAAGCCGAAATGGAATTCGACGAAGCGTTGCATCAGCGTCCGGATATACCTGGGCTGCACCTGGAACTGGGGCTGGTCTACGCTGGCGCCGCACGATGGAATAAAGCCGAAGAGGCGTTTCGCGCGGAGACCAAAATGCAGCCAGGCAACGCTGAAGCCGCATACCGTCTCGGCGCTGCATTACTCCAGCAGGGCAAGGCGCATGAGGCGAGACAGGAACTGGCGCGCGCCGACCGTCTGAAACCAGATATGCCGGAGACGCTGTATTCGCTTGGCAAAGCCGCTTCACTCGACGGCAACCCTGCTGCGGCCGAAAAAGCATGGACCCGAGTGATCGCACTCGAGAAGGAGACCTCGCTTGCGGCGCAGGCGCATTTCGGGTTGGCAAATCTCTATCGCAAACAAGGAAATGCAGCGAAGGCGCAACACGAAATGCAGGAATACCAGAAGTTACAGGGCAAAGTCCTCGAAACTCAGAATCCGCCGAAATAGGGGGACGATTGTTCCGCAACATGCCTGTCCGACGAAGAAGAGCAACGGATTTAGCAGCTAAATCGAGATTCTCGTACGGGGGCCCGCATAAAGAGCACAAGTTGCCAGACATGGGAGTGAGAGGGTGACGATGAACTGGAAAACCGACGCCGAACTCTTCGCGCTCGTTCACCGGGAATTGTTCACATGTGTTGTGGGAGATGTCATGGACAAATTTCATTTTCAGCACCAGTTCCTGCCGCCTCAAATTCAGCCGCTGCAGCGAGACATGATCGTTATTGGCCGGGCCATGCCGGTCCTCTCAGTGGATGTTTTTGAAGAAAAAGTGTCTGGCACTGCCAACAAATTGATGGAAAAACCTTTCGGATTGATGCTTGAAGCCTTGGATGATCTCAAGCCTCACGAAATCTACCTGAACACGGGTTCATCGCCTCGAAATGCACTTTGGGGAGAATTGATGAGCATTCGCGCCCGCAAGCTTGGAAGCGGTGGCGCAGTTTTGAATGGCTATGTGCGAGATACGAAGGCCATTCTGGCTCTGGGCTTTCCCGCATTTTCTTGGGGTTCGTATGGCCAGGATTCAGCACCTCGCTACAAGGTCGTCGACTATCGAGTTCCTGTGGAGATTGGCGGCGTGCGCGTTCGGCCGGGAGACATTTTGTTCGGGGACATTGACGGAGTCTGCGCGATTCCAACCGAAGCGGCGAATGAGGTTTTCACGAAAGCTCTCGAAAAGGTTCGCGGCGAAAAACTGGTCCGCAAGGCCCTCGAAGAAGGCAGCAGCGCCGTTTCTGCATTCGAAAAGCACGGAGTCATGTAGGCTTGTCCGCTGTCACAGAACATTCGAATGAACTCACCGAATCGCACGGAAAAATTGCGGAGCTTTCTGCGGCGCCACAGTCTTCAAGGATGGCTCACTTGGCGGCCCGACGAGATTCTACTGCTCTCGGGTCATTTTCCTTTTTGGGGCGCATCCTTTCTGCTCTATCTCGCCGAATCACCATCGATTCTGTTTGTACCGGTCCTTGAGCCGCGTGACCACATTCCACAAGACCTACGAGTCATCGAATACCCTTGGGGAAGTTCCGACTGTGCCGATCCCTTCGCCGTCCTGATGGATATGATCCGGAAAGAGCAAGAAAGGCTGAACTTCGAATTTTCCCGGATAGGTATGAATCGCAATTCCTCGCGGACCTCACACCCTATCCAAGCAGCAGAAGGACTTCCTATCCCCGATGCCGTGCGTGACCGGTTTTCCGCGATCGCCGCAACACCGTCGAGTGAACTGGATGCTGCGTTTGCCGATCTCTACATATCCAAGTCTCTGGAGGAGATTCAGTCCATACGTCTCGCCAATCAGGTAGCTTGTGCGGGCATTCGAGCATTTCAGCAATCAGTCAAGCCGGGGATCCCTGAAGTCGACATTTCTGCGATCGTGGAAGGGACAATCCAGAAGCAGGTGGGCAATCCCAGTGTTTTTTACGCCCGTGGATGGGCCATGGTTCAGTCGGGGCCCAATTCAGCCGACGCTGGATGCTTCAATCGATCGACCGACAGACGCTTGCAGGCCGGTGATCTAGTTCTGATGGAGCTCGCGACCTGCGTCAATGGCTATTGGAGCGACTTGACCCGGACCTCCGCTGTCGGGACACCCAGACCAGCACTGCAGCGCATTCTGGAAGTCGTCCGAAAAGCGCAAGCCTCAGCCGTTTCTGCCGTCCGGCCCGGTATGGCGGCAGGTGAAATTGACGCCATCGCCCGAGAGTCGATCGCTCAAGAAGGTTTTTCCGCTTACTTTAATCATGGCACGGGGCATCACGTTGGTTTCCGCTACCACGACCCTGGTTTTGGAATTACAGCGGGACAATCTGCAATTCTGAAGCCCGGCATGATTATCACCGTCGAACCCGGCGTTTATGCCCGAGAACATGGCGGCGGCGCCCGCATCGAGGACAATGTACTCGTGACAGAAACCGGGCACGAGGTCCTGTCCAGCGAGCGGGGGGCTCCCGCATCATGATGACTATCGATCTGTCCGGCAAGGCCATCCTGATCACCGGCGCGCTCGGTGCCATTGCCGAGCACATTGTTCGAAAGCTCGCTGCCGCCGGCGCTAGCCTTCTCCTCGCGGACGTCAAATCCGAGCCACAAGCAGTGCAGAAGCTCGCCGAATGGCAGATTCCGCCGTCTTCCTATCACTATTTCGCAGTCGATATTACCGATTCCGCGGCGCTTGACCGCGCGGTTCAGTCTTCTTTTGAGCAGTTTCCATCTCTGGATACGGTGATCGGTCACGCCGGAGGCTGCGGCCTCCATCCGTTTGCTACTACTGCTGAATCGGAATACGAGCGCATTTTCCGCTTCAACTATTTCGCACAAACATACTTGGCGCGCGCCGTCCTCCGGCAATGGATGCAGCGGAAAACTGCAGGCCATTTGATCTTCACTTCGTCTTACGTGGCGCGAATGCCGCACACGCAAATTCCGGCCTACGCCCCAGCAAAGGCCGCTCTCGAAAACTTTGCCAAATGTCTCGCATTGGAATATGCGGCTGCCGGTGTGCGCGTCAACGTACTGTCACCCGGAAACGTCGCTGCTGGCAGCTCGCTAAAGGTCTATGAAGAGGATGCCGCATACCGCGAGCACGTTCAGCGCGTTTCGCCCACGGGTCTCAGAAATACTCCCGAAGCGATTGGCGATGCTTTTGTCTTTCTTTGCTCGCCACTCGCCAGGGAATTGAATGGGCAAGTGTTGAGTGTCGATCTGGGAGTTGGCATCGGGAACATACTATGAAGGTCGGGCTAGGTCTCTATCGTCATATGCTGGTGCGCGACTACTATGATTTCGCGCGCCAGGCGGGTTGCACCCACGTCGTCATTCACCTTGTCGATTATTTCAATCAGGGCACCTCGAACCCCCGCGACAACCAGCCCTCCGGTTCCAAATACGAACCATGGGGTATCGCTGGCGATCCGGAAAAACTCTGGACGGTCGCGGAATTAAGAAAAATTCGCGCGGAGATCGAAGACGCAGGACTTGTACTGGAGGCTATTGAAAATTTCGATCCCGCCCATTGGCACGACATTCTCCTAGATGGTCCCAAGCGATCGGAGCAAATCGAAAAGATCAAGACAATCATCAGCCGCGTCGGTGAAGCGGGAATCCCGGTTCTTGGCTACAATTTCAGTCTCGCCGGTGTTTGTGGCCGTATCACGGCCCCACTTGGGCGCGGACGCGCGAACACCCTCGGGATGGATGGCCCTGCAGATGTACCCATTCCCAACGGAATGGTCTGGAACATGATTTATGACCAGAATGCCCCTCCCGGCACGCTTGCCTCGACTTCCCACGAAGAACTCTGGCGCAGACTGGAGGCATTCTTGCACGAAGTCATTCCGGTGGCAGAGCAATCCGGGGTGCGACTGGCCGCCCATCCGGATGATCCTCCGATGCCGGCGATGCGGCAGCAACCGCGCCTCGTCTACCAGCCGCAAATGTATCAGCGCTTGATCGACTTGGCTCCGAGCCCCAGCAACGCCCTGGAGCTTTGCATTGGAACCATCGCGGAAATGACGGAAGGCAGCGTCTACGACGCCGTAGACACTTACAGCAAGCAGGGAAGAATCGCGTACATCCATCTAAGAAACGTCATTGGCAAAGTTCCGCAATATCGCGAAACCTTCATCGACGATGGCGATGTCGACATGATTCGCATCCTCTCCCTGCTGAAATATAACGCCTTCGACGGGGTTATCATTCCCGATCACACTCCTCAAATGACCTGTACAGCGCCTTGGCACGCCGGCATGGCGCACACCATCGGATACATTCTGGCGGCGCTTGCCCTTCTGGACTCATCTTCCAAAGAAAAAATTGGAACTCAAGACGTTAAAACTCTTCGAGGGAATGGCCCGTCTTGACGCCTGCACCGGAAGAAATACGTTCCCACCGCGGCTATCTCATCATCGCCTCCATCGTTTCAAGCCTCGGCGGCTTGCTGTTTGGCTACGACAACATCGTGATCAGTGGGGCGATCCACTATCTTGGTCTTTATTTCCGACTGGATGCCGTCGGGGTTGGGTGGGCCGCTGGCTGTGCATTGATCGGTTGCATGGCTGGCGCTGCTTCCGCTGGGGTGCTTGCGGATCGGTTCGGGCAAAAAAAGGGACTGGCCTTCTGCGCAGCCTGCTTCGCGCTGTCCTCTGCCGGAATATGGCTTGCCGATAGCCTGACGCAATTCGTGATTTGGCGGATGATTGGCGGCTTGGGCATCGGGGCTGCTTCCATCATCGCTCCGATGTACATTGCCGAGATCGCGCCCGCCCGCTTTCGTGGGCGCCTCGTGACTCTGTATCAACTCGGAATCGTGCTCGGCATTCTCATTGCAGTCTTTGTCAACATGCTGATTCAGCGCCTAGGTGACGAGGCGTGGAACACGTCCACGGGATGGCGTTGGATGTTTTTCGCCGGGATCGTCCCCGCCATCCTTTTCGCAATCATGATCGTTCCTGCAGTCGAAAGCCCCCGCTGGCTGATGAAAATGGGACGTTCCGACGACGCCTTGCAAGTTCTATCCAAAATCAATGATCGCGAGACCGCCTTGCGCGAGTCTGCTGAAATCCAAGCATCCCTTGCACAGGAAGAAGGCCACCTCTCCGAGTTGTTGACCACTTTCCGCCGCCCCTTGCTGATCGGCATCATGCTGGCCGGTTTCTCCCAAGCCAGCGGCATCACCCCCCTCTTCTCCTTCCTGCCTGAGGTTTTCAAGGCGGCGGGCACCGCCACGAGCGACGCGTTTTTTCAGTCCGTCCTGGTTAGTGGGGTCAACACGGTTTTTACGCTCCTCGCCCTCTGGCTCATCGATATTTCCGGCCGCAAGAAACTGATCCTCGCCGGCACTCTGCTTCAATTCATTTCTTTCTCCATGGTCGGCTGGTTCTATCACATCCACGCCGGTGGCTTGGGCGTTTTGATTTTTGTGATGACATTCGTTTCGGGGCACGCCTTCGGCAACGGAGCCGTTTGCTGGGTAATAATTTCGGAGATCTATCCCAACAAGATTCGAGGCCGCGCTATGTCCATCGCCACCATGACGCTTTGGATCGTCGGCTATCTCGGAAACCAACTATTCCCCGTGATGCAGAAACACTTCGATTCTGACGGAACCTTCTGGTTCTACGGCACGGCCGCCTTACTAAATTTTATTTGCGTCTTGCTTCTCGTTCCTGAAACCAAAGGACGCACTCTGGAACAGATCACCAAGCTGTGGACCGTCCCTTGAGCGTCGATCACAGATGAGCGAGCGACACGAGAAGCATTACGCCCCGTGTGTTCGCGCGCGTCAGGAGCAATTGGAAGCCGATGTTCGGCGCGCTTGGCAGACCTACGAACCGCAACAAGGGGTACACGGCGCTTACACGGAGAAAGAGGCGCGTGTAATTCCTTTTAAATCAAGACGAAAGAATGGTGGAGAACTGGGCGCGTCGCCAACGGGCAAGGTGCTGATTTGGTCATCCTAGAGAGTGATCCGGCTCGTGATCTCATGGCATTTTCTCGCATCAAGGTGACCCTCGACGAGGACACATCATTATTTATCGATCGCGAAGCCAGTAGAGTATTATCGACGGAGCGCCCGGCTGATGAACAACCGCTTTGCGATCTCCGCGAACCCGTTTGCGAACCGACAGACCAGTGGCGGGCCATATGAGGTCTTTGCTTGGTGTCTATTTGGTGTCGGTTTCTAATCTTGAGCGTGCTCGGGGGAAGGGAATTGCTTAGCGTCCATTTAGCGGCTAGTCTGCAAGGTTGTACATAGACCCGACAGACATAACCGAACTTATAGACTCGCGCGTATCCTACTGATGCTGAGCATCTTACATTCAATCTGATTCATTTCTGTGAGATGGAGGAAAATCCCATCATAGAATCCGGCTTACAGGCTCGCCCGCTATTTTCAATGACTTACAGACGACTTTCTTGCCGTTCTGGTCCTACAGCTTGTAAGCCTTCCGCGCCAGCCCGTTGGCAAGTTCTGAAGCAATCTCGCATGCTTCATCCTCATCGATGCGATGCTCAGCGACCAGCCGCGCCAAAAAGGAGCAATCAACGCGGCGAGCCACATCGTGTCTCGCGGGAATCGAAAGAAACGCCCGCGTGTCGTCATTGAAGCCGACGGTGTTGTAAAAACTGGCTGTCTCTGTAGTGTATTCGCGAAAGCGCATCAGCCCTTCAGGACTGTCATGGAACCACCACGCCGGTCCTAACCGAAGGCAAGGATAGTGTCCCGCGAGCGGAGCCAGCTCCCGGCTGTAAGTCGATTCATCCAGGGTGAATACAATGAGCGTGAAGCCAGTGTCATTACCGAAGCGGTTTAGCAAAGGCCTTAGTGCTTGCACATAGTTGGTGGGCATAGGAATGTCCGCTCCGGCATCACGCCCGAAGCGCTGGAATACCTGCACATTGTGGTTGCGGAAACTGCCTGGGTGAATTTGCATGACCAAACCGTCATCGAGGCTCATGGCCGCCATTTCGGTTAGCATTTGAGCGCGAAACAATTCGCGCTCGCCCGCATCGCCAGCGCCCGAAGCTATTTTTTGATAGAGCCGGGCTGACGAATCCGGGGGCAGGTCGGCGGTCGCCGCGGTGGGGTGGCCGTGATCAGTCGCCGTGCAACCGAGGGCCTTGAACTCCAGCCGCCTCTGCCGCAATGCGAAAAGATAGCCTTGCCAGTTGGCGGTGTCTGCGCGCGTCATCTGCCCCAAACAAGCAAGATTTTCCACAAAGTTTGGAAAATCGGGATCGACTACCGGATCAGGACGAAAAGTCGGAATGATCCGTCCTTTGAAGCCCGATGCGCGGATGGCTTTATGATGAGCAAGCGAATCGAGCGGAGAATCCGTGGTCGCTAATACTTCAATTCGAAATCGTTCGAACAGAGCTCGAGGACGAAATTCCGGCGTCTGTAGTTTTTTCACTATGGCGTCGTAATATTCGTCCGCGTTTTCAGGATTGAGCCGGGCCTCCAATCCAAAGAGCTCCTGGAAAGCGAAATCCAGCCAAAGTCTCGTCGGCGTCCCGCGGAAAAGATAGTAATTCTGCGCGAATATGCGCCAGACACGTCTGGGATCCTCAAGTGAAGTTGATCCAACGCCGAGTTGCTCAAGTGGGATACCCTGGCTGTAAAGCATGCGAAAGATGTAATGGTCTGGGGCGACGAACAATTGTGCCGGATTGGGAAAGAGTTCGTCCTCGGCGAACCAACGAGGATCAGCGTGGCTGTGCGGGCTGATAATCGGCAGATCCCGTACGCTGGCGTAGAGCCGCCTGGCGACGGAGCGGGTGTTGGGGTCCGATGGGAAAAGCCTGTCTTCGTTGAGTATCGTCACGGGCCGCTTCTGCAGATACACTTCTCGAATCAGAAGATTCACGAATGGTTGAACTCCCCCATCTTCTGTCTTCTCATCTTAAATTGCTCCGGCCACTTGCAGAGTTTTTTTCATGCCGGCCCAACTTTGGCGCGTGGATTCTTCCGGGGTGCCAGCGCCGCGCCAGTGAGTCTCCAGGCTCACCGCGAAATGATAGCCGTCGCGCTTCAGCGCCTTGAATTGCCCGACCCAATCGATGATGCCGCGGCCCATGGCCGCCCATTGGTAACCGCTGCCGTCTGACTTCTTTGCCACATCCTTACAATGGCAGTGGCCAATGCGATCCTTCGGCAGGAGATTGTATCCATCCGGGTAAGGTTTCTCATCATGTTCGGCCGCGTTTCCTGGGTCCCAATTGAGCAGGAGGTTGGAACGAGTAACAGCAGCAAGAACTTTGGCAGCTTCGGCCGCAGTCGCGGTATTGCAAGCAGGCTCATTTTCGAGAACCAGAATCACATCCTTCTTGGCTGCTTTTTCAGCCGCGTTCTGCAACTTTTCATTCATGGCCGCCCGATAGGGCGCCTGGTCATCGAGCCGCCAGAAATCGAAACAGCGAACGCGATCGGTTTGGAACGCCTTTGCCAGCTCAATGCTGCGCTCAAGTACTTCGTCCTGCTGCTCAAACGAGAAGTCGGCGTTGAATTGATCGCGCTTGGGACTGTACTTTGACTTCGGTGCGCCCGGCCAATCCACCTTGAATAGCGGGCTGGCGATGTCCGTCACGCGCAATTTGTTTTTTTCCAATATGCGCCGCGCTTCTTCAACCTCCTTGGCGTGCAACCTAAGCAGGTTCTTGTTCCACATGCCGCGCAGTTCGATCCATT
>Ga0137418_10002309_pt1 | contig 17483 bp, 18 predicted proteins | sample CZODoug3_1_2_16f_FD_122242 | JGI IMG/M metagenome (GOLD analysis project Ga0137418, IMG submission 122242) | Vadose zone soil fungal communities from Angelo Coast Range Reserve, California, USA - CZODoug3_1_2_16fungal (Hybrid Assembly) | ecosystem: Environmental > Terrestrial > Soil > Vadose... | reverse complement strand
CGAGGTCACCGAGGCCAATGCCACTCGCATCGGCGTCAACATCGGCTCGGGCATCGGCGGGCTGCCGATGATCGAAGAGACGCATGACGACGTGCTGGAGGGCGGTCCGCGCAAGATTTCGCCGTTCTTCATCCCCAGCACGATCATCAACATGATCTCGGGAAATCTGTCGATCATGCATGGACTCAAAGGGCCGAATTTGGCGATGGTAACCGCTTGCACGACCTCCGCACACTGCATCGGCGAATCCGGTCGTCTCATCGAGTACGGCGACTGCGACGTGATGGTAGCTGGCGGCGCGGAGGCGACCATCACGCTGCTCGCGGTGGGCGGCTTCGCCGCGGCGCGCGCGCTGTCGACGCGCAACGACGATCCCGCCACTGCGAGCCGTCCCTGGGACAGGGACCGCGACGGATTCGTTCTGGGAGAAGGAGCGGGAGTGGTGGTGCTCGAGGAATTCGAGCACGCGAAGCGGCGCGGCGCCAAAATCTACGCCGAGCTCGCCGGTTACGGGATGAGCGGTGACGCCTACCACATGACCGCGCCTCGGGAGGACGGGGAGGGGGCGGCTCGCTGTATGCAGAGCGCCTTGCACAACGCCAGACTCAATCGCGAGGACATCGACTACATCAACGCCCACGGAACCTCGACACCTCTAGGCGACCTCGCCGAGACCGTAGCGCTCAAACGCTGCTTCGGCGATCATGCAAGGAAGCTCGCCGTCAGCTCGACGAAATCCATGACTGGGCACCTGCTCGGTGCGGCCGGAGGAGTGGAGGCGATTTTCTCGGTGCTGGCGATTCGCGATCAGGTCGCGCCCCCGACCGCGAACTTGTTCCACCAGGACCCGGCCTGCGATCTCGATTACGTGCCCAACGCGGCCCGGCGCATGCCGCTGCGCTCCGCCCTGTCGAACTCTTTTGGGTTCGGAGGCACCAACGGAACACTGATTTTCAAACGCATTTGATCCCGAAAGGGTGAACACGAGCGCTCATGTCGGCTGCGTCCACCCTGCAGCTCGACCTCAAGCCCTCGCTCAAGCTTGCGGGCTTGCTTCTCGCTGCCCATGTTCTCGCGCTCGCGGCTACCTGGGTGAGCTTGGCCGGTTGGCCTCAGGTTCTGGTCGGTTTCGGCATCCTGCTCTCGGCCACCGGCTGCCTTTCCGAAGTCTTGCACCGGTCCCGCCGGGCGGCGGTGTCGCTGGAGTTGCGAGAGGACGGGCGCGCTTCCTGGCGGGACCGCAACGGCGGGTGGCATGAAGGCAGGCTTCGCAGCGACCATTTTGTTTCGGCGGCATTGGTAGTCCTGGGGCTCGATCAGACGGGGCGCGGCCACAAATGGCTGGTGCTCATGGGCGATTCGGCCCTGCCCGAGGACTTTCGGCGCCTTCGAGTCTGGCTGCGTTGGCGCCGTGATGCCGGATCCGGCGGGAGCCCGACTCGGGCCAGCACGGAATAACCCCGCTGGGGGCTGAACTATTCGTCAAGAGACGGGTCTGTAGCTGCAGGGTCCCGGGGTCTGCGTACGCACTGCTGTATACTGGCCGCCGCCCGTGGACAACTTCGCACAGAAGCGCAACACCGCTTCGTCAGGGACGGCGGCGGATGGATGAGCGGGATCTCGACCAGCAGCTGGTCGAGCAGGCCCAGCGAGGCGACAAGCATGCCTTTGAGCTGCTGGTGTCGAAATACCAGCGAAAGCTGGTGCGGTTGCTGTCCCGGTTCATCCGGGACTCGACAGAGGTCGAAGATGTCGCGCAGGAGACGTTCATCAAGGCCTACCGCGCGCTGCCCTCGTTCCGAGGCGACAGCGCGTTTTATACGTGGTTATACCGGATCGGCATCAACACGGCGAAGAACTACCTGGTCGCGCTGGGGAGGCGCGTCCCGACCACGACCGAGTTCGATTCGGAGGACGCAGAGGGATTCGAGGGCGGCGAGCAATTGCGCGACATCAACACGCCCGAGAGCATGCTGATGTCCAGGGAGATCGCGAACAACGTCAACGACACCTTGATGCAACTGCCGGAAGAGCTGCGCAACGCCATCACGCTGCGCGAGATCGAAGGCTTGAGTTACGAGGATATTGCAACCATCATGAATTGCCCGATCGGCACCGTTCGTTCGAGAATATTCCGTGCGCGCGAGGCAATCGCCGAAAAGCTGCGACCCCTGCTCGACACGCGCAAGAACCAAAGGTGGTGACCATGAAGGAAAAACTATCGGCGCTGATTGACGGCGAGCTTCAAGGCGACAGTCTTCACGCGCACCTCGGGTGGCTCCGAGCGGACCCGGAATTGCGCAGCGCATGGGATACCTACCACCTGATTGGCGATGCGCTCAGGGGCCAGACCAGCCCGGGGATCGCCGATCGCGTAGTCGCTCGACTTCGCGAGGAGCCCACAGTGCTCGCCCCGCGGCCGGAAAAGAGCCCCGCCAGGCGCCTTGGCTGGTACGCCATGAGCGCCGCTGCGAGCGTCGCCGCGGTGGCCTTCGTCGTGTGGACGGCTTCCCCCGGCTGGCGTGCCGAGCCGCAACTGGCCGGAGGTCCGGCCTCGGACACGGCCGCAGCCCAGGTAACCCTGGTCTCCAGCGTGCCGCTCCCCGAAGTCGAGAACTACCTGCTCGCCCATCAGCCTTATTCCCACAGGAGCGCCATGCAAGGGATCGCGACCTACGTGCGCGGCGCGGCTGACGAGGGTCGGGTCGCTGGGAAATGACGCCGCCCTTCGCGTCGCGCGTGTGGCAGGGGATGAGGATCCCGCTGTTCCTGCTTCCGGTATCCGCGGCGATAGCCCAGACCGAACCCTCCGCGCTGCAATGGCTTCAGCGCATCTACGCCGCCACGGAAAAACTCAGCTATTCCGGCACGTTCGTATACCAGCAGGGTCAGCAGGTCGAAACCTCGCGCATTACTCACGTCGTCGAGTCCTCGGTACCGCGCGAGCGGCTGGAGACCCTGGACGGAGAGCCGCGCGAGATAATCCGTACCGGCGACGAGGTCGTGTGCTACCTGCCCGGGAGCCTGACGGTGAAGATCGACAAGCAGCCCGGCCGCCGGCCGTTTCCCGCGATCCTTTCAGAGCAGCTCAAGGACGTGTCTGAGAACTACACCATCAGGAAGGGCGAGATCGAGCGCGTCGGGGGCTACAGTTGCCAGGTCCTCGCGCTGGAGCCGAAAGACCGGATGCGATACGGTCACCGGCTTTGGGCGGATCTCAATACCGGCATGCTGCTCAAGGCGAAGACCTTCGATGAGAAGAACCGGATGGTGGAGCAGTTCGCATTCACGCAGCTCAAGATCGGCGGCCACATCGGTCGCGATCAGCTGAAGGCGCGCTATTTCCGCGAAAGCCGGGACTGGCGCGTCGAGGATTCGGGCGCTACCCGCGCCAACCTGGCGGAAGCCGGATGGACGATCCGTTCCAAGCCTGCGGGATTTCGCACCGTGGCCGAGCTGATTCGCACCATGGGAGGCATCGGCGGTGTCGGCCATATCGTGCTGTCCGACGGGCTTGCAGCGATCTCGGTATTCATCGAGCCCGCGGCGAGCAAGCAGCCGGCGCCGCAGCCGGGCCTGGTGCGGCAGGGGCCGGTCAACGTCTATATGCGTCCGATGGGCAGCTACTGGGTTACGGTGGTCGGCGAAGCGCCTGCAGAGAGCGTAAAATACATCGCCGATGCGGTCGAATACCGCAAGTAAACCCCGGTAACGTCCATTGTCGAATCGGTCCGGCTCCCCGGTACCGGGGTTGCATCGCGGTTTTCTGCCGGTTCGATTCCGAGGACCATTTTAATGGCGAGAGTACTGTTCATCTGTCTGCTGCTCGGCTTGCCCTCCGTGCTGGTCGCGCAGGGTCGCGAGCTGCTGCCCGATTTCACCGAGCTCGCCGAGAGGCAAGGCCCCACCGTCGTCAATATCAGCACCACTCAGGTACGCGAGCGCCGTGCTTCGCCGCAAATTCCGAACCTCGAGGAAGACGATCCGCTCTACGATTTCTTCCGGCGCTTCATCCCGCGCCCGCCGGGTCCCGGCGGACAGGGCCCGCGCGATTTCGAGAGCCGTTCGCTCGGCTCGGGCTTCATCATCAGTACCGACGGCTACGTTCTCACCAACGCGCACGTCGTCGACTCCGCGGATGAGATCACCGTTCGCCTGAACGACAAACGCGAATTCAAGGCTCGCGTGATCGGCGCGGACAGACGCACCGATCTCGCGCTGATCAAGATCGATGCGACCGGGCTGCCGGCCGTACGGATGGGCGATCCGAACCGGCTCAAGGTCGGCGAATGGGTCGTCGCAATCGGCTCGCCGTTCGGTTTCGACAGCACCGTCACCGCGGGCATTGTCAGCGCCAAAGGCCGCAGCCTGCCGCAGGAGAACTTTGTCCCCTTCATTCAGACCGACGTCGCGATCAACCCGGGGAACTCCGGCGGACCGTTGTTCAACATGCGCGGCGAAGTCGTGGGAATCAATTCGCAAATCTACAGCCGTACTGGCGGTTTCATGGGGCTGTCATTCGCCATCCCCATCGACGTCGCGATGGAGGTGCAGAGCCAGCTGCGCCAGTTCGGGCGCGTGGCCCGCGGGCGGATCGGCGTCGTTATCCAGGAGGTTTCCAAGGAGCTCGCCGAGTCCTTCGGGCTTTCCAGACCGGCGGGCGCGCTCGTCAACCAGGTCGAGAAGGGCGGCCCCGCCGAAAAGGCCGGGGTGGAGACCGGAGACATCATCCTCAAGTTCGACGGCAAGCCGGTATCGAACTCGAGCGAGTTGCCGCGTATCGTCGGCAGCACCAAGCCCGGGAACAAAGCGACCCTGGAAGTGTGGCGCAAGGGCGTGAGTCGGGAGATCACCGTCACCGTCGGTGAATTGCCCGAGGATCGAGTCGCAAGCCGCAGCGAGCGCCGCGGAAAGCCGCCGGAGCAGGCAGCCAATCGCCTCGGTTTCGCGGTCGTGGATCTTACCGTGGAGCAAAAGCGCGACCTAAAGCTCGGAGGGGGCGTGATCGTCGAAGAGGTCCGCAACAATCGCCGCGCAGACGTGCGGGCGGGCGACGTGATCACGGCCGTGACCAGCAAAGGCCAGACCACTGAAGTGAAATCCACGGAGCAGTTCAACAAGCTCCTCGGGCAGCTGGAGCGAAACACCACCCTGACGCTGCACGTACGGCGCGGCGAGAGCAATCTGTTCGTAACCGTCAGGGGCGAAGGTGCGCCCGGTTAGCGCACTCTGCATATCTCGCTTAAATACGCTAAAATTCAAAGTCTTGGAACCGGGAAAGAAGGGTGCTGAACGGCACCCTTTTTTGTAGGCCGATGCAGCACATCCGCAACTTTTCGATCATCGCCCACATCGACCACGGCAAGTCGACGCTCGCGGACCGCTTCATCCAGCGTTGCGGCGGACTGCCGGAACGCGAGATGTCCGAGCAGGTGCTCGACACGATGGATCTGGAGCGCGAGCGCGGCATCACCATCAAGGCGCAAACGGCCGCGTTGAACTACACGGCGCGCGACGGACGGACCTACAACCTCAATCTCATCGATACCCCGGGCCACGTCGATTTTTCCTACGAGGTATCGCGCTCGCTCGCGGCATGCGAGGGCGCCTTGCTCGTCGTGGACGCGAGCCAGGGTGTCGAGGCGCAGACGGTGGCCAACTGCTACACGGCGATCGAGCAAGGAGTGGAGGTCGTCCCCGTGCTCAACAAGATCGACCTGCCCTCGGCCAACCCGGAGCGCGCAATCCAGGAGATCGAGGACGTCATCGGCATCGAGGCGAAGGACGCGGTGCGCGCGAGCGCCAAGACGGGGGAGGGCGTGGATGACATCCTTGAGGCCGTGATCCATCGCATTCCGCCTCCCAAGGGAGATCCCGATGCGCCGTTGAAAGCATTGATCATCGATTCGTGGTTCGACAATTACGTCGGCGTGATCATGCTGGTGCGCCTGGTGGACGGAATCATCCGGCCGAAGGACAAGCTGCTGCTCATGTCCACGCAGGCGGTCCATCTGTGCGAGCAGGTCGGCGTGTTCACGCCCAAGTCACAAGGCCGCGAGCAGCTTTCGGCTGGAGAGGTGGGATTCGTCACGGCCGGAGTGAGGGAGCTCCAGCACGCGCGCGTCGGCGACACCATTACCCTGGTAAATCGTCCCGCGACCGTGCCGCTACCGGGTTTCAAGGAGATCAAACCGCAGGTGTTCGCCGGGCTCTATCCGGTCGAGGCGAGCGAGTACGAAGCGCTGCGCGACGCACTGGAGAAGCTGAAGCTCAACGACGCATCGCTGCACTACGAGCCGGAAACTTCCCAGGCTCTGGGCTTCGGATTCCGCTGCGGGTTCCTGGGCCTGCTGCACATGGATATCGTGCAGGAACGCCTCGAGCGCGAATACGACATGGCGCTCGTGACCACCGCTCCCACCGTCGTGTATGAGATTCAGCTGCGCGACGGCACGGTCGCGCGCATCGAGAACCCGGCGAAAATGCCGGATCCCTCGAAAGTCGACGAGATTCGCGAGCCGATCATCGAAACGGTCATTTTCGTGCCGCAGGAGTACGTCGGAGCGATCATGACCCTGTGCATGCAAAAGCGCGGAGTGCAGAAGAACATGCAATATCACGGGCGCCAGGTGATGCTGACCTACGAGATGCCGCTCAACGAGGTGGTGATGGATTTTTTCGACAAGCTCAAATCCGCGAGCCGCGGCTACGCCTCGCTCGACTACGATTTCAAGGAGTACCGCGCCGCCGACATGGTGAAGCTCGACATCCTCATCAACGGAGAGCGGATCGATGCGCTGTCGCTCATGGTGCACCGGGAGAACGCGACCTATCGCGGCCGCGATCTGGTCTCGCGAATGCGCGAATTGATCCCGCGGCAGATGTTCGACGTGGCCGTGCAGGCGGCGATCGGCTCGCACGTCATCGCGCGCGAGACCGTCAAGGCGCTGCGCAAGAACGTGCTGGCGAAATGCTACGGCGGCGATGTGTCGCGGAAAAGGAAATTGCTGGAAAAGCAGAAAGCGGGGAAGAAGCGCATGAAACAGGTCGGGACGGTGGAAATACCGCAGGAGGCGTTCCTCGCCATACTCCAGGTTGAGAGCAAGTAGCGACATGAGCCCAAGAGCAGGGGCCCCGCTAGGCGGGGATGCGACCAGGCGAATGGCGCAGTTCATCGCCAGCGAGGTCTACGTATGAAGAAAGAGGTGAGGCGATGAATTTCGCGCTGATACTTTTCGTGCTGCTGGTAATTACGGGAGTGTTTGCGCTAGCCGACGCAGTCTATTTCGCCAAGCAGCGCCGCAAGGACGACAAGGAACCTTGGTGGATCGAGTATCCGAAGAGTTTCTTCCCGGTCATTCTCATCGTTTTCCTGCTGCGCTCGTTCCTGGTCGAGCCTTTCAAGATTCCCTCGGGCTCGATGGTGCCGACGCTGGTAGTCGGGGATTTCATCCTGGTCAACAAGTTCGCCTACGGCATCCGGATCCCGCTCATCAACAAGAAAGTCGTCAATGTCGGGGAGCCCAAGCGCGGCGACGTGATGGTGTTTCGTTTTCCGGAGGATCCGTCGCTCGATTACATCAAGCGCGTGATCGGCGTTCCCGGCGACAAGATCGTCTACGAGAACAAGAAACTCCTCATCAATGGCGTCGCGCAGCCCCGCAGACAGATTTCCGACTATCTGAATCGCGAGCGGATCCACTACTCGGCACAGTTCATCGAGACGCTGAACGGGGTCGAGCACGCCATTCTCCTCGAGGGCGATGCGCCCGCGGCGGTCCCCTTCACGCGACCGTTCCCGTTTCGCGAAAATTGCAACTACAATAGCGAAGGCGTGGCCTGCACCGTACCTCCCGGGCACTATTTCATGATGGGCGACAACCGCGACAACTCGGCGGACAGCAGAGTGTGGGGTTTCGTACCGGACGAGAATATCGTCGGGAAGGCGTTTTTCATCTGGTTCAATTTCAGCGAGCCGCGGCGCTTCGGAACATTTCAATGAAGGGGGACTCATGAAGAATCAGCGAGGCGTTACGCTGATCGGAATGGTGGTGGTGTGCATCGTCATTGTCTTGGTCGCCATAGGCGGCCTGAAGATCGCGCCCGCCTACATCGAATACTTCAAGGTCAAGAAGGCGATCGTCGGCATCGCGCAGACTAACAGCAAGGGCACCGTCCAGGAGGTGCGCGTAGCGTTCGATCGCCGCGCGGCGATCGACGACATCGACGTGATCGCGGGCAGGGACCTCGAAGTCACCAAGGAAGGCAACGACATCGTGATCTCGTTTGCCTATCCGAAGCGGATCTCGCTGTTCGGCAATGTCAGCGTCGTGTTCGATTTTGCTGCGAGCAGCAATAATTAACGACACGCCGGGATCGGGTTCCGTCGCACGCTCGGCCCGCTCTTCGACTGGGTCCGTGAGCCGGGAGCGACTTCAGCAGCGTATCGGATACCGTTTTTCCCGGCCCGAGCTGCTGTCGCGGGCACTTACGCACCGCAGTCACAGCGCGCTTCACAACGAGCGCCTGGAGTTCCTGGGCGACAGCATTCTCAACTGCGTCGTTGCAGCCGAGCTGTTCGAACGCTTCGGCGAGCTTTCCGAGGGAGACCTGTCGCGGTTGCGAGCGCAGCTTGTGCGCGAGGAGACCTTGTATCAGGTGGCGCAGACGCTCGGCATGGGCGATCACCTGCAACTGGGCGAAGGCGAGCTGAAGAGCGGCGGGTTCGCGCGGCCCTCGATTCTGGCCGATGCGTTCGAAGCTCTGATCGGTGCGGTCTTTGTCGACGGGGGTTTTCCGGCGGCTCGCGAGACGATTCGGCGTCTGTACGAACCGCTGCTTGCCAACCTGGATCCGAAGGCGCTCGGAAAGGACCCGAAAACGCTTCTGCAAGAACTGCTTCAGGCCAGGAAGATCGCCCTGCCTCAATATTCCGTGGTGGCAACCCACGGGGCGGCTCACAGCCAGAATTTCGAGGTCGAGTGCCTGATTCCCCAGCTCTCGGTGCGGACCAAGGGAATCGGAAGCAGCCGGCGAAACGCCGAGCAGGAAGCGGCCATGCGCGCCTTCGAGCAGATTCGCCGTCGAACGGCCGTACCGTGATGGCCGTGGAGGCGTTTCGTTGTGGAGCGATCGCTCTGATCGGGCGTCCCAACGTCGGCAAGTCCACGTTGCTGAATGCCTTGCTCGGACAAAAACTCAGCATCACCTCTCACAAGCCGCAGACCACGCGGCAATCGCTTCGCGGGGTGCTCACCACGGGGACGGCGCAGTTCGTGCTCATCGACACCCCGGGTTTCCAGACCCGGCACCGTGGCGCCCTCAACCGAGCGATGAACCGCGCAATTCGTGGAGCGCTCGAGGCAGTCGATGTGGTGGCCCTGGTCGTCGAAGCGAAGCGCTTCGGGGCGGAGGATCGCGCGCTGCTGAATCAGGTTCCTGGGGGGGTTCCGTTGTTCCTGGTCGTGAACAAGATCGACACGACCGAACCTGCGAGTTTGCTTCCGTTTCTGAAAAAGGCCGCGAGCGAAGCGCAGTTCGATGAAATCGTGCCGGTAAGCGCAAGCCGCGGCAAGGGGCTCGAAGAGCTGCTGGGGGCGCTCAAGCGCTACCTGCCCGAGCAGCCTGCGCTCCATTCCGGGGACGACTTGACCGATCGCAACGAGCGGTTTCTCGCCGCGGAATTCCTGCGCGAAAAGCTGTTTCGCCTTCTGGGCGAGGAGCTTCCCTACAGCACCGGCGTGGAAATCGAGAAATTCGAGGAGGAGCGCGGCATGCGGCGGATTCACGCCGCGATCGTAGTGGGAAGAGAGGGACACAAGGCGATCATCATAGGATCGGGGGGGAGCAAGCTGAAGAGAATCGCCACCGCCGCGCGTCTCGACATGGAGACCCTTTTCGGCGGCAAGGTCTATCTGGAAGTCTGGGTCAAGGTCCGCAGCGGCTGGACGGACGACGAAGCGGCGCTGCGACGCATGGGCTATGGTTGAGCGTACCAGACAGGAAAGCCGTGAAGCCTTCATCCTGCACGGCTATTCCTATCGCGAGACGAGCCTGCTGCTCGAGGTGTTTACCCGCGCATTCGGACGGGTGTCGATGGTGGCGCGGGGAGCGCGCAGCCCGCGCTCGCCTCTGCGCGGGGTGTTGCTCGCCTTTCAGCCGCTCGCCCTGTCCTGGTTCGGCAAGGGGGAACTGCGGACGCTCGCACGCGCCGAGTGGGTCGGCGGACAACCGCTGCTTCATGGCGAAGCGCTCATGTGCGGGTTCTATCTCAACGAGCTTCTGTTGCGACTGCTGCCCCGCGAAGACCCCCACGACGCGCTGTTTTCGCGATACCGGGAAACGCTCCGGGAACTCGCGCCGCACGGCGGGTCGGTCCCGGCGCTGCGTTCGTTCGAGAGAGCTCTGCTCAAGGAGCTGGGGTACGCCATGACGCTCGAGCGCGACAGCGCGAGCGGTCGCGCGATCGATCCGGCGAAGACCTATACGTACGACCCCGAGCGCGGGCCGATCGAGGTCAAAGACACGGGACCGGAGCCTCGCGTGTCCGGCCGGACCCTTCTCGACATGGCGCGCGACGACTATGCCGATCCCCAGACTCAGCAACAGGCGAAGGCACTGATGCGCACGCTCATCAATCATCGCCTCGAGTACCAGCCGCTGAAGAGCCGCCAGATCTTCAGGGATCTGCTCGCGCTGTGAGGCAGTCATCCGCATGACTCTCTTGAGCGCCAATCTCAACAAGGTTGCGTTGCTGCGCAATACCCGCACCATCGGCATTCCAAGCGTCGTTCACGCGGCGCGCATTGCGCTGGGCGCGGGCGCCCACGGAATGACGGTCCATCCGCGCCCCGATGGAAGGCATGTGCGGGCGCAGGACGTGCGCGAACTCGCCGCCGTGCTGCGGGATCGGCCCGGTGCGGAATTCAACATCGAAGGCAATCCGTTTCACGGCCTGCTCGAATTCGTTCGTGAAGTGCGCCCGGCGCAGTGCACGCTCGTTCCCGACGAGACCGGAGCCTTCACCTCCGATCACGGCTGGGATCTCGGCAGGGACGGCGCGCGCCTCGAGCCCGTCGTGGAGGAACTCAAGTCGCTGGGCGTGCGCGTGAGCCTGTTCATGGATCCGGTCGCGGAAACGATGGCGGCCGCGGCCGTGCTGGGCGCCGACCGGATCGAGCTGTATACGGAGCCCTATGCGCGAGCGTTCGGCACCGCGGAGCAGGAAGCCGTGCTCGGACGCTACGCGGAAGCCGCGCGCGCCGCGCAGCGCGCCAGCCTCGGCGTCAACGCCGGCCACGACCTCAATCTCGACAATTTGCCTGTCTTCCTGCGCTCGGTGCCGAAGGTGCTGGAAGTGTCCATCGGACACGCGTTGATCTCCGACGCGCTGGAGTTCGGCCTGGCCGAAGCGGTGCGCCGGTATCTCGATGCGATTCGTCGAGGCAATGCGGGCGCGCAAGGGGATTCCCGGTGATCCTCGGTATCGGCACCGACCTGTGCGACGTCGGCCGGATCGAGCGCGCCCTGGAGCGTTTCGGCGAAAAATTCGCCGCGCGCGTGCTGGTGGATTCCGAACTGGAGCGCTTTCGCCGTCACCGCAAGCCCGCCGCCTATCTCGCCAAGCGTTTCGCCGCGAAGGAAGCGTTTTCCAAGGCGCTCGGCACCGGAATTCATTTTCCGGTCAACTGGCACAACGTCTGGGTCGAGAACGCGCGCTCGGGCAAGCCCTCGCTCAAATTCTCCAGAGCTCTCGCCGCGCTTCTGAAGCGGCGCGGTATCGAAAACGTCTACGTGTCGCTTACCGATGAAATCGGCATGGCCTGCGCGTTCGTCGTCGTCGAAGGAGGCACTGCGAAGGCGCGGAGGAAAACATGACGCTCGGCCCTGTGGTGTTGGACGCTGCGGGCTTGCGGCTCACAGCGGAGGAGAAGGAGCTCCTGCGTCATCCGGCGGCCGGCGGTGTAATCCTGTTCGCGCGCAATTTCCAATCTCCGAGGCAGCTCATCGCGCTCACGACCGAGATTCGCGCTCTGCGCACGCCCGAGCTCCTCATCGCGGTGGACCATGAGGGCGGGCGGGTGCAGCGCTTTCAGGAGGGGTTCACCCGTATCCCGCCGATGCGTCTGCTCGGGGAGTGCTGGGAAGCCGACACGGCGCAGGCCCGGGCCCTCGCGGAAGCGACGGGTTATGTCGTTGCGGTGGAGCTGCGGACGCACGGAGTCGATTTCAGTTTCGCGCCGGTGCTCGACGTAGACTTCGGCTCGAGCAGCATCATCGGAGATCGCGCTTTCTCGGACGAGCCCGCGGTGATCGCGGCGCTCGCCGGCGCGTTCGTCGCCGGATCGACGGCTGGCGGCGCGGCATCGGTCGGTAAGCATTTTCCCGGTCACGGCTACGTGAAGGCGGACTCGCACGTCGATGTTCCGGTAGACGAGCGCAAACTCGATGAAATCGAAGCGGCCGACCTGCTGCCTTACCGCGATCTGATCGGACGGGGCTTGGGCGGAATCATGCCGGCTCACGTGATCTATCCGAAAATAGACAATCGGCCCGCCGGATTCTCCTCCGTGTGGTTGAAGGAGGTGCTCCGCGGCCGGCTCGGCTTCGGCGGCATGATTTTCAGCGACGACCTGTCGATGGAAGGCGCGAGCGTCGCCGGGGGGCCGAGGGAACGTGCGCTCGCTGCGCTGGAGGCCGGTTGCGACATGGTGTTGCTCTGCAACGCGCCAGGGAGCGCAGCGGGGCTCCTTGACGCGCTGAAGGACCGGGCGCTCGATCCACGACGCGCCGAGCGCATGCGCGGCAGGGGCGCGTTGAAGCCCCTTGGTTCGGATATGCGCTACGCGTCGGCGGTTGCGGCGATTCAGGGTGTCTCGGTTTAGAATTCGAGAGTGACACACGACCACGATCACGGCGCGCACGCTCCGGGAAATGCCGGCCGGGCTTTCGCGCTGGGGATCGGCCTGAATCTCGCGTTCGTGCTGGTCGAGGCGGTATACGGCGTGCTCGCGCACTCCATGGCGCTGCTCGCCGACGCTGGCCATAATTTGAGCGACGTGCTCGCGCTGACGCTCGCATGGGGCGCGAGCACCTTGGCGAGGCGCGGGCCTTCGGAGCGTTTTACCTACGGCCTGCGCAGCTCGTCGATCCTCGTCGCGCTGCTGAACGCGGCACTCCTGCTCGTGGTGACCGGGGGCATCGCCTGGGAGGCGATCAATCGCCTGGCCTCTCCGGCGCCCGTCGCCGGTGAAACGGTGATTTGGGTTGCGCTCGTCGGCATCCTGATCAACGGGGCGAGCGCGATGCTGTTCGCGCGCGATCGGCGGCGCGACATCAACATGCGCGGCGCGTTCCTGCACCTTGCGGCCGACACGGCGGTCTCGCTCGGCGTCGTCGTCGCGGGAATCGGGATCCTCTTCACCGGCTGGCTGTGGCTCGACCCGCTCACCGGCCTCGTCATCGCGGCCGCCATCGTGTGGAGCACCTGGGGCCTGCTGCGCGATTCGGTCGCGCTCGCGTTGAACGCCGTCCCCGAGCACATCGATCCGCGCGTAGTGCGCACCTACCTGTCGCTGCTCGCGGGGGTCGCCGAGGTGCACGACCTGCACATCTGGGCGATGAGCACGACCGAGACCGCGCTCACCGTGCACCTGGTCATTCCCGGTGGGCATCCCGGCGACGCGTTCATGGCGGAAGTGTGCAAGGAACTGCGCGCGCGCTATCACGTGCACCACGCGACCATCCAGATCGAGACCGGCGCCCACCCGTGCGAGCTGGCGCCGGATCACGTGGTGTAGGGGGAATCGAATTCTCTCTCACCGCCCGGATCCGGCGCGATGGAACGACAATTTCACCGAGAGACGAAAATGCGAGTCTAGTGGTAAAGCGCGCCGCGCAGGGGCGCAGCGATCACTGAGCGCTCAGTCCGCCCTGATATTCGCGTCCTTTACCACCCGACCCCACTTCACGTAGTCGGCCTGGATCTTCTCGATGGTGCGTGCCGGCGGCAGAATCTCGGCGTCGCAGCCCGTCGCGCTGATCTGCTCCATGAGCGCGTTGTCGCCGCCCGCTCTTGCGAGCGCCTGCGTCCAGCGCGCCACCACTTCTCTCGGCAGCCGCGCGGGCCCGAGCACGCCATACCAGGCAGTGGAATCGAAGCCCTTGAGCCCGGCTTCGTCCATCGTCGGCACTTCCGGGAAGGCGGCGGCGCGGCGCGGCGAGGTCACTGCCAGCGCGCGGATCTTGGCGCTTTTCACCGCGCCCAGCGCCGGGGCGAGCGAGGAGAACAGCATCGGGATCTGGCCGCCCATGAGATCGGTCATCGCCGGCCCGCCGCCCTTGTACGGCACGTGCAGCAGGTTCGCGCCGGTGACGCTCTTGAAGTATTCGCCCGAGAGGTGGTGCGGCCCGCCGACGCCGGAGGTGCCGTAGCTCCATTTCTCCGGCTCTTTTTTGGAGAAACTTATCACATCGTTAACGCTTCGGAACGGCGTCGACGGATGCACCACCAGCAGGCTGCCGCTGCCGCAGACGTGCCCGAGGTGCGTGAACGACTTGAGGTTGTCGTAGCCGACCTTGTTGAGATGCGGCGCGACGGTGAGCGGGCCGCTGTCGAAGTAATAGAGCGTGTAGCCGTCGGCCGGCGCCCTGGCGATCGCCTCCATCGCCACGCCGCCCGCATTGCCCGGCCGGTAGTCGAACACCAGTGGCTGGCCGAGCAGCGGCTCGAGCGCCTTCGCCAGCGGCCGCGCGCCGGCTTCCGCCGAGCCGCCCGGCGCGTAGCCGATCATGAGGCGGATCGGCTTCTTCGGATAGCCCTGCGCCTGCGCGTTCGCGTATGGGAGCGCAATCAGCACTGCAAGAACGAGTATGACCAGCCTCATTGGGTTTCCTCCGACGGATAGTAGAATCAATTCGCCGCTGAAGCCAGGGCGGCTCGCTGGCGTGCTGCAATCCGGCGCTTGAACCTGCCTCGAAGCGCATACTCTGTCTTATGTTAATTTCGGCCCACCTGCGCACCCTCCGGCGGAGGGTGACCGGAGCGAGTCTAGTGGTAAAAAGCTTTGCGCCGAGGAGATATCTCGGCCGCTTCGAATCTCGCGCGAGTCTTCAAATTAGAGCCTGTCTCAGCGTCGCACTTGATCAGATCGGGTGTCCGCGGCAATCCCGGGTTCGACAAACGGAGGAGGCAATGACGTCGATACGGAGACAGCTGGCCTGTACCCTGTTGTTGCTCGCGTGCGGAGCCCATGCACAGAACTATCCCAGCAAGCCGATCCGATTGTTGGTCGGATACGCGCCCGGCGGCGGCGCAGATACCTTGGCGCGAATTCTCGCCGCTCCGCTGAGCGAGTTGCTCGGGCAGCAAATTGTCGTCGAGAACCGGCCCGGTGCAGGGTCGACGATGGCCGCAGCCGCAGCAGCGAAGGCAAGCCCCGACGGATACACGCTTTACTACGCCGACGCCGCGTTCCTGACGGCCCCCAGCATCCTCGACAAGCTGCCCTACGACCCGGTGCGCAGCTTTGCTCCGGTCTCGGGGACCGTGTCGTTGCCGCTTGCGATCGTCGTCAATCCAGCGGTACCTGCGAAAACGCCGCAGGAGCTGATCTCACTGGTCAAGGCGAATCCGGGAAAGTACAGCTACGGTACGCCCGGCGTCGGCACGCTGCAACATTTGTGCGGCGAGCTGCTCAAGAAAATGGTGGGAATCGAGTGGACCCACGTTCCGTACAAAGGCGCCGCGGCAGTCGTGCCAGACGTGATTGGCGGGCAGATTCCGATCGGGATCGTCAGCGCAACGGCAGCGCTCGGGCAGGCAAGGAGCGGTAAACTGAGGATCGTCGCGCTCACCAGCCCTCAGCGCCTACCCGGTGCATCCGAGCACCCTGTGATCGCCGAGGCGGTGGGGGGACTCGACGTCTCAATCGACCTATTCGTGCTTGCGCCTGCGGGTACGCCCGCTGCCGTGGTATCGACGCTGAACAAGGCTATCAAGACCGTACTTGGACGAAAAGAGGTGCTGGATAACGTCAAGGTCCAGGGCGGCATACCGGATTGGACGACTCCCGAGGACCTGAGCGCCCGGATCACCCGGGATATCGCCAAATGGAGCGCCGTGGTCAAAGAATCACGCATTCGGTTCGAGCGCTAGGCCTGAAAAGGCGCAGGGAGGCCACATGATGATTTCCCAGCCTCCTGAGCAGTGCGTCCCACGGTGAATCTGGCCTGCCGTCTACCAAAACATTAGAGAGCGCCGGTTAATAAGAGGGACCCAATGCGAGCAGCTCTTTGGCTGATGACTGCGATGCTCGGATCGTTGCTTTTGGGCTGTGCGGCCAGAGACACGAGGCCTACTGCCGAAGTGCGGCAGGTCTTGGCACCTACTGGCAAGCTTCGCGTTGGGCTCTATCTTGGCAGTCCCCTTTCCATAACTCGTGATCCCGCATCGGGTGAAACGAACGGTGTGGGATTCGAGCTCGGCAAGGAGTTCGCTCGATGGCTGGGAGTTCCATTCGAGCCGGTGGTATACCCGGGAAACGGGGAAGTTCTCGAGGCCCTGAAGTCTGGCATAGTGGATGTAGCGTTTACGAATGCTACGGCCGCGCGAGCGAAGGACCTGGATTTCACCCAGCCCTACCTGGAGATGGAAGCTGGTTTTCTGGTTCCGCACGGTTCGTCGATTACAACGTTCGCTGATGTGGACAGGCCAGGCGTTCGAGTCGTCGTGACCGAGGGAAGCACTTCGGCCGCCACGCTTCCACGCTTGCTGAAGAACGCCTCCGTGGTCCGAGCACCGACTATCAATAGCGGCGTCGAGCTGCTTTCGCTCGGGAAGGTAGATGTCTTTGCCACCAACAAGACCATCCTGTTCGAAATGTCCGACAAATTGCCCGGCTCCAGGGTCCTCGATGGTCGATACGGTGTCGAGCAAATAGCTTTAGGGATACCCAAAGGAAGAGAGTTGGGAATGGCCTACGCGCGCAGGTTCGTCGCGGCGGCAACCTCCGGGGGTTTGGTGAAATCGGCCGCCCAGAGGGCCAGACTACGCGGTGGTACCGTCAAGGCCGACTCGCTATGACATACATCGAGTTGAACGAACGGCCCAACCCGCTATAGCGAACGTCGTCACAGGAATATCTTTGCAAAGAGTGATCCGATGGCATCCGAGTATCGCTTGAGTTTGTTGCTGCCAGTGGCGATCGCCGCGATGACGTTGTGCGCCGCTTGCGCCAGCACCGTACCGTACCAAACCATCGCTGATGTTCAGCCAACCAATGACCTGCCCAATCCGTACCGATCCGTCGCGCCGTGGGGAAATCTCCCCGAGGGAAGGAAGTGGGGAGCCCTGAACGGCGTCGCGATCGACAAGGACGGCGAATCGGTCTGGGTGGCGGACCGATGCGGCGCGAACCCGGACATTCCGCCCGGAGCCTCGCCGTTCCAGTACGACAGCTGCGCGGGTTCAAGCCTGCCGCCGG
>Ga0137418_10002308_pt1 | contig 17483 bp, 11 predicted proteins | sample CZODoug3_1_2_16f_FD_122242 | JGI IMG/M metagenome (GOLD analysis project Ga0137418, IMG submission 122242) | Vadose zone soil fungal communities from Angelo Coast Range Reserve, California, USA - CZODoug3_1_2_16fungal (Hybrid Assembly) | ecosystem: Environmental > Terrestrial > Soil > Vadose... | reverse complement strand
TCACATCCCCACCCCTCCCCGTCCCAGACCGGATCGCGCGCGGCCAGCTCTCCCCCAAGAGCTGGCCGCAACTTTTTTGGAAGCCCGCAAACGCCACCGCTTCTGAGCCTTAATTGTTGCTGTCGCCAACCTGCTGCCGGTATCGACATGAATCCAGACAGTTGTCACGAGACCGCTGCTTCAGCCATGGCAAGCGTAAAAGCTGGCAGCAACGACGATCAGAATGACAATCAAAACAGTTCGATCAAGAGTCTTGCCTGCAGCGTCCCGCTCATGGCCGAAGACTTTTCTAAAGCCTCCGCTCTCTCTGCGGCCCCATAGTTCAACGCCCGCATCATTCCAATCCTTGCATGCATTAGAAAGTCGCGACCCTCACTTACTCAATGGAACTTTTCATCACGTGGGGGATTTCAACACGTGGACGGATCTAAAAAGCTAGCGGTTGCAGAGTTCCGGCTTCACCCGCTGGGGTATTTCGCATAAGATGGCTTCATGGCGATTATCGATGATGCATTCCTGTTGGTATTCACAGCGGGCCTGTTCTTGATTATTTGCGTTTTTTTGGCGTCGGCGCCGAGATGATCGCACACGCAATTTTTCGGGAAGCTTCGGCTCAGTAGTTTTCGAGCCTGGTGTTTGTGGATCACGCGCGAAAGGCGTCCTTGCAGCACTCAAGGATAACCCTCGGCTTCAAGCTGGGAGATAGTTCGGGTGTCTGCCATCCGCCCATCAAAGCGTGCCCGCGGCGGAATCCTGGTGACACGATACCGCCGCGTAAATCAGCGCCAAGTTCCCGCGGCCCGATACTCTCCATCGTACCGCCTTGCTTTGGTCAAACCGGGCTGAAGGGTGGGGCAGAACCTTGTCGACTTAAGCGTAAATCCCGCCCTGCTGCGGCTGACATTGGACTAAATAAGGAGCGGCAATGCAATCCACGCTGAATCCACAACAAGCCGATCCGCACGCCGATCCGCACGACGACGTTCTGGTCGCGCGCATCGACGAAGAGTTGTCCAAGCTGGCGCACGACGCCATGCGCGATCCTTTGGATCCGCAGACTCATACGGGATCCGACTCCTCCGCTGGCCCAGCAGTGCCACCGGTCGATACGACGTTTCGCGCTGCTGCCGTCAACAATGTCCGAGTCCCGGGCCACCGGCCGTCGATCGGCTTGCGAGCGGTACGCGCCTTCATCGGCTTCCTGTTGGCGGTGTGCATCGGTGTCGCCGGCGTTGTTTGGCAGGCCTACGGTGATGCGGCCAAACAGATGATCGCGAGGTGGGCGCCGCCGCTCGTCGCGACTTCATCGCCGCCGCCGGAAAACCCGGGACTCCCCGAGCAACCGAGCCCGCCTGCCGTTCAAGCGAACGCAGCGAAGGCAGTACCTCCGCAACCGGCACCGCCGGCTCAGGCTGCCGCCGAAGGGGCCGCACCTGCTGCCGCCGCCGCGCCCGAATCGGCGGTGTTGCTCGAGTCGATGGCACGCGAACTCGCAAGCGCAAGGCAAGAGATCGAACAGCTCAAGGCCAGCCAGGAACAAATGTCCCGCGACATGGCCAAGTCCTCCGATGCCAAGTCTTCCTCGGCCAAGTCTTCCTCGGCCAAGTCTTCCGAGACCAAATCTTCCCAAGCCAAGGCTTACGAGGCCAAGGCTTCCCTGGCCAGGGCTTCCCAGACCAAGGCTTCCGAGCAGAACCTGCGGCCCAGGATATCAGCGCCTCCGCCGCGGTTGGACGCCGCGCCGCCGCGCAGGCCGATGCCGCCATCATATCCGCCCCCGCAAGCCGCCGCAGTTCCCGTGTTGCCGCAGGCCCCCGCACCTTACGTGCCGCGGCAACCCGAACCACCACCGCAAGTCACGGCCCAGCCGCAGGCCGAACCAGAGTTTTCACCGCCGCGGCCGCCGATGCCCGTGCTGCGCTAGAGCGGGATGACTTCGAATCGTCATCCCGCTCTAGCTTGCGGACATGCGGCGAGAGTGTTGAGCAGCGTTATTTGGCGTTTTGCCGGATCTGTATGCCGCTACCGCGCGGAACGACAGTCGAACCGCGCAAGCGTTGCACGCCACGGCTACGAGCCCTCGATGATGACGATTCCGGCCAGAACCATTGACCGGGCGTGCCGCTGAAAACATACTGACTTCGATTTAAGATATTGCATGTCGTATTTTTTATTTTGCCGCGGAGCGTTTCATGTTTTCGGGCATAGGGGTTGCGTTGCATTTCGCCTCGATCGCGCCGCTGACGGTGTCGCGAATCGCACCTATCCGAACCATTGGGCTAACCTTGCTGGCTCTCTTTGCCGGCGTCACCACCGCCGCCGCGCTCTCGAAAGAACAGGCGGTGGCGAGTTGCCGAGAGTCCGTCGGACGGCCAATCGTACAAGCTTGTATGCGCAGCATGGGCGGGGGCGGCGCGAACCGCGAAGCCAACCTCGCTAGCTGCCGAGCTGGTGTTTCGCCGCAAGTGAAGGCCTGCGTCATGGCGGCGCTCAACAAAGCTAATGGGCGCGCCAACGTCGCCATCGAACTTGTAAAGCCGAAGGGCGAGATCATCGCGCCGGGTAATTCGCTGCCCGCCGGCTTCGTTGCACCGCCGCGCACCATCACCGACATCACGGCGATTCTCGACAGCGAGAAGCCCGATGCAGCGACGCTGGCGAAGTTGAAAAAAAATGCCGACGATGAACCGAATGCCAAGCTTTCACAGGCGGATTTGGCGCAATTTTATTATGACCGCGGCAACGCGCGCGCTTTGCTTGGCCGCAGCAAGGATGCCATGGCCGATGCTGAAAAGGCTCTGCCTATCGCGCGTAGTGCATCCGATCCGATGTTTTTCTATCGCCTCCGGCAATTTCTCGGTATCCAGAAGCAGGCGCAGGGCGATTTGAAGTCGGCTCTGAAAATTTTCCAGGATATTTCCCGTGAAACCATCAATGCGCCGGGTCTCAAGGGTTGGGGGCCGAATGCCAACCGGGCGACGATCCAGATTCTCCTGGCGACGGGTGATGTGGCGCAGGCCGAGGGTTACATGCGCCGCAGCCTGGCGCTGATCACCGAGGCGCGGACCAGCGGACATCCGAACTGGCGCAAATCCTATCAGTTGAAGGGCAAGCTGTGGGAATCGGACTTTGAAGTGAGCCGTGGCGCCCTGTTTGAAGCGCGCGGCCAATATCGCGAAGCGGAAGCGGCCTACAAGCGTGCCGAAGACTACAGGCGGGCGTCCATTCCAGATCTGAAGAACATGGAGTATCCGCCGCCGGAATCCCAGATCCGGCAAGCGGCCGACTTTGATGCGCTGAATGTCGCGCGGATGAAGGCCAAGCAAGGCCGTCTGGCCGAGGCCGAGGTTGATGCGCGCCGCGCCTTGCTTTCGCGGCTGAAGGATCAAGGCAAGTATAATCCCCAGACGACAAGATTCGTCACCGGGCTGGCCTCGGTTCTGGTCGAGCAGGGCCGCTATGCCGATGCGGAAAAGCTGGTTCGGACCGCGCTCGAAATTCAGCGCACGGTCGGCATCCCCGATGATACGCATTTCAGCGCCCAGATCATGTCGCAACTCGGGGCGATCCTCACCTTCCAGCGCAAACCGCAGGAAGCCGCCAGGGTCTACGCCGAGCTCGACAAGGCGATCGCCACCTGGGAGCCTGCCCGCCGGCAGGTTCTCGAGCTGAACGGCTCGCGGATCAACGCGCTGTTCGCGTCGGGTCAGACCGAGGCGGGGTTGGCTGCGGCGCAGGAACTGCTCAAGCGTGAGGTCAGCCGCGTCGGCGAGAAACATTTCGATACCGCAGCCGCCAGAGGCACGCTGGCGGTAGGTTATGTTTACGCCGGCCGCGAGGCCGACGCGATACGGGAGTTCAAGGTAGCGATTCCGGTGCTGATGGCGGCATCACGCGAAAACGCCGACGATGACGACGATACCGTCACCGCTGCGCGCAGCCAGCGGCTGCAGACCATCGTGGAGGCCTATATCGCGCTGCTCGCCAAGAGCAATGACAATGCGACCGGGGCAGTCTCGCTGGAGACCTTTGCGCTGGCGGATTCGATTCGCGGTCAGAACGTGCAAAAGGCGCTTTCCGCATCGAGCGCGCGCAGCGTTGCCAAGGATCCCGCGCTTGCCGACCTGGTGCGCCAGGAACAGGATTTCGGAAAGCAGATCAACGCGCAGCTTGGCGCGCTCAACAACGCGCTGTCGTCCAACGCCAGAGACGACAAGGTGGTCAAGGCAACCGGACAGTCGATCGAGAAGCTGCGTGCCGATCGCAACAGAATCCGCCAGGAAATCAACAAGCGCTTCCCGAGCTACGCCGAATTGATCGACCCGAAACCACCGACCGTCGACCAGATCAAGGCGGTCCTGACCGATGGCGAGGCGATGCTGTCGTTCTATTTCGGGAGGCTTGGCAGCTTCGTGTGGGCGGTTCCGAAGGACGGGCCGGTCACGTTCGCATCCATCAAGGCCACCAGTGGCGACATCGAAAGCAAGGTGCGCAAGTTGCGCGAGGCGTTGGCGCCGCAGGCGGCGATGATTTCCGACATCCCGCCGTTCGATCTCAATCTCGGCTACGAACTCTATTCGCTGCTGCTCAAACCGGTCGAGGCGGGTTGGAAATCGTCGAAGAGCCTGATCGTGGTGACCAACGGCGCGCTCGGCCTGCTCCCGCTGTCGCTACTGCCGACCGCGCCCACCGAACCCGCCGCTAATGAAGACGAGTTGTTCTCGAGCTACCGGAAGGTACCCTGGCTTGCGCGTCATTACGCCGTGACCATGGCGCCTTCATCGGCGGCGCTGAAGACGTTGCGGCAATTACCGCCGGGCAAACCGGGGCGCGGCGAGCTGGTCGCGTTTGGCGATCCCTTGTTCAGCGTGGAACAGGCGGAGGAAGCGGCGAAAGTCGAACTCGAGAGCTCGGTGAGGATACAAGTCGCCGACGCCGGAGCCGCTGTTACCCGCGGAATGGCGTTGAAGCGGCGCAACAGTCCGAAGCTTGAGGGGGTGGATAGCGCCGAATTGGCGATGCTGCCGCGCCTGCCCGACACCGCCGACGAGTTGAAGTCGATCGCACTGGCGCTCCAAGCCGATCCATCCAAGGTGCTCTATCTCGGAAAGGACGCCAATGAGAAAGCGGCGAAGACCATGGACCTCTCCGGATTCAAGGTGCTGGCCTTTGCAACACATGGTTTGGTGCCGGGCGAACTCAACGGTCTGACCCAACCCGCGCTGGCGCTGTCGGCACCCGCGGTCGCCGGGGTTGAAGGCGATGGACTTTTGACGATGGAAGAGATTCTTTCGCTCAAGCTCGATGCCGACTGGGTCGTGCTATCAGCCTGCAACACGGCAGCTGGCGCGGGCGCGGGAGCCGAAGCAGCATCGGGGCTGGGACGCGCCTTCTTCTATGCGGGGACCCGGGCTTTGCTGGTGACTAACTGGTCGGTGCATTCGCAGTCGGCCAAGGATCTCGTCACCGATCTGTTCAAGCGACAGGCCGATGACGCCAAGGTGACGCGCGGTGAGGCGCTACGCCAGGCGATGATGGCGCTGGTGGATGGTAAGGGGTACACCGATGCATCAGGCAAGACGGAGTTCGCGTACGCTCATCCGCTATTCTGGGCGCCCTACACCATCATCGGCGATGGCGGCCGACGCTGAACTTGGCTCGCACTAGTACTGACTATGAGAGATCGATGAGTCGCTTGCTGCCCATGCTTCGAGACGCTCGCGTCGCTCGCTCCTCAGCATGAGGTTGTTGTGTTTCAACAAGTTAGACCTCATCCTGAGGAGGCCACGAAGTGGCCGTCTCGAAGGATGGGCTGCAATACCGATTTGTGATTCCAGGTACTAGGCGACGCGCCGATGATCGCACCTTCATTGCCGCGCAGATCCAGTACGCCGTGGATCTTCTCGCCTTGTCGGTCGAGGAACGTTGAAAGCAGAATTTCACCGTCAAGGCCCGCGGCATCCGACGCGATCGAAACCGGCTCCGCCCCCAGGTTCAGCGCGACCACGACCGTCGCTCCCTCGCGCTGCCTGCGGTAAAGCAACAGATCGCCCTGCGCGGCAATCGGCACGTAATCGCCCGACATCAGTTGCGGTAATTTCTTTCGTAAGCTGATGAGCGCCCGGTAGAGACTGAGGATCGATCGAGTGTCCGCCTCGAGATTGACCACGTTCTCCTGCGCAAAATCGTCCGACAGCGGCAGCCACGGCGTCGCGATCGAGAACCCCGCATAAGGCGTCGCATTCCATTGCATTGGCGTCCGGCAGCCGTCACGGCCGACGCCGATGCCCGGAACATTCTTCTCAAAGGGATCGCGCACCTGATCGGGCGCGATCGCCACTTGATGCATGCCGATCTCGTCGCCGTAGTAAAGCGTCGGCGTCCCCCGCAAGGTCAACAGCAGCATCGCAGCGACGCGGGCCTGCGCCTGCCCCACCCGGCTGGCGACCCGCGGACGATCGTGATTGCCCAGCACCCAGTTCGGCCACGCCCCCGCCGGGAGTGCGGCTTCGTAGTCGGCGATGATTTTCTCGACCGACCGTGCGTTCCATGGCGCCGACAACAGCGCGAAGTTGAACGGCAGATGCGCGCCTGAGAGATCCTTGCCGTAATAGGCAACGAGACGCTCGAACGGAAGATAGATTTCGCCGATCAACACCCGGGCATCGAATTCATCGATCACGCGCCGCATCTGTGCGATCACGTCATGAACTTCGGGCTGGTCGGTGGAGTAGCGCGTCAGAATCTTCTCGTGCGGCGGCCGGCCCTCGCGATAATCCGGATTGGACGGATTGTCGCGAAACTCCGCGTCCTTGATCAGGTGCCAGATCACATCGACGCGGAAGCCGTCGACACCCTTGCGAAGCCAGAAGCGCATCACGTCATGGATGGCCTGGCGCACTTCCGGATTGCGCCAGTTCAGATCCGGCTGCTGGGCGAGGAAGGCGTGATAATAATACTGCCGCGTTGCCGCGTCGTAGGCCCACGCGCTGCCACCGAATTCCGACATCCAGTTGTTCGGCGGGCCGCCGTCCGCGGCCGGCTCACGCCAGATGTACCAGTCGCGCTTTCGGGCATCGCGCGAACGCCGGCTTTCGATGAACCAGGGATGCTGGTCGGAGGTATGGTTAGGGACGAGATCGAGGATGAGTTTGAGACAGTTCGCATGCACGGCGCTGATGAGCGCGTCGAAATCCTCGATGCCGCCGAACAGCGGATCGATCCCGGTGTAATCGGCGATGTCGTAGCCGAAATCAGCCATCGGGGAGGGAAAGATCGGCGACAGCCAGATCGCACCGACACCGAGCGCCAGCAAATAGGGCAGCCGGTCGATGATCCCGGCGATATCGCCGACCCCGTCGGCATTGGAATCCTGAAACGAGCGCGGATAGATCTGGTAGAAGATGCCGTGCCGCCACCAGGATTCAGCGCTTTCGCTCATGGAAAAGTCATCTTCTGAAAATCGAATGGCAGGGGGCAACGCCGAAACCGCCGACGGGTTCAACCCAACTAATCTTTGACGTCGCCGGTATGACAGGCAAGACAGCCTGCCCTGCAATAAATCTGCATATCTTTCCCTTGGCGAGGCGTCAAAAATCGGCATTGTGACGCCATGGCAAATGAAACCGAAACCAAGGCAAAAGCTGGCGCCATCATCATCCCGGTGACGCTGTTTGAGCAGAACTGCACACTGATCTGGTGCGAGGCCACCAAAAAGGCCGTGGTGATCGACCCCGGCGGGGACGTTCCGAAAATTCAGGCCGCGATCGCGCAGTCCAATGTGACGGTGGAAAAAATCTGGCTGACCCACGGTCATATCGACCATGTCGGCGGCGCCGCCGAGCTGCGCGACGCGCTGAAAGTGCCGATCGAAGGCCCGCACATCGCCGACAAGTTCCTGCTCGACAATGTGGTAACCAGCGGCGCGCGGTTCGGCATGACCGGCGTGCGCGATTTCGCGCCGGACCGCTGGCTCGATGAAGGCGATCAGGTCTCGATCGGCGGGTTGACCTTCGGCATCCTGCATTGCCCCGGCCATTCGCCGGGCAGCGTGGTATTTTACAACAAGGAAATGCATTTTGCCCATGTCGGCGACGTGTTGTTCAACGGCTCGGTCGGGCGCAGCGACATTCCCGGCGGTGATCACGCCACGCTGATCAAGTCGATTACCGACAAGCTGCTGCCGCTTGGCGACGATGTCGGTTTCATCTGCGGCCACGGCCCGGGCTCGAGCATCGGCCAGGAGCGGATGACCAATCCGTTTCTCACCGGCGCGATGTGAGGCGATCCCACACCGGCGGCCTCGGCAATTGCCGGCAAAGCCGACCGTCTATTCGGCAGCGGCCATTTCAGCCACGCTCGCCTGAGCGAGATGGCGCGTGCCCCAGTCGCGAATGGCGGCGATGACAGGAACAAAACTTTTACCTTTACGCGTGAGCCGATACTCGACCTTGGGCGGAACGACGCCGTAATCCTTGCGGTCGATCAGCCCCGATTCGGTCAGCGCCTTCAATTCGCGGCTGAGCACGCGGGGCGCGATTTCCGAGGTGCCGCTTGAGCCGCGCAGCAGGCCGGTTCTGATCTCGCCATAGCGCAGCGGGCCGTCTTTCAAGTCCCAGACGATGCGCAGCTTGTACTTGCCGCTGATCATCTTCTGGAACGCCGCCACCGGGCAGCCGCAGGTCAGCGCTGATTTCGCCTTCGCCATGGCAAGATCTCCCGTCGGTTCTCCGTCGCCGCAGGATACGAGCGATCGCAAGAAAGTCCATAGTATCATTTTTGTCCATACTTGCGTTATCGCTCCTGGCGGCGCCAGATTGGGCCTGACGGGAGACACACCATGATCCTCGTGACAGGCGCCACCGGACTGAACGGGAAAGAGTTGCTGCGCGTGTTGTCGGCCAGCGGCGTTGCCGTGCGCGCGCTGGTGCGCAATCCGGCCAGGGCCGAGGCGATCGCGACGCTGCCAAACGTTGAAATCGTGCAGGGCGACATGGCGCATCCCGAGACGCTCGCGACGGGCTTGCGCGGTGTCGACCGTGCGATGCTGATATCGTCATCGGACCCGATGATGCTTGATGTCCAGACCAACTTCATCGATGCGGCCAGGAAGGCGGGCGTCAAGCACATCGTCAAGCTCTCGGGGATCATGCCGGAACTCGATTCGGCGTTTCGCTTCGCGCGCATGCACGGCGAGATCGAAAAGCGGCTGGAAGCCTCGGGAATGGCGTTCACGCATTTGCGGGCCGGCGAGTTCATGCCGGCCTATTTCCGGCAGGTCCCCAACATCACGGCCAAGGGCGCGATGTTCCTGCCGATGGAGGATGCCAGGATCGCCTCGATCGACGTTGGCGATATCGCCGAGATCGCGGCCAAGGTGCTGACGGGTTCGGGACATGAGGGCAAGACCTATTCCCTCACCGGCCCGGAAGCGCTGACCATGACGGAGGTGGCGGAGAAACTTTCCGCCGCCACCGGAAAGGCCATCCGCTATGTCAACGTCCCGCCGGAGGCGGCGCGGCAAGCCCAGCTTGCCGCTGGAATGCCGCCTTACCTTGCAGACGCATTGTTCGAATTGTTCGCCGAGCGTCGCAACGGCAAGGAGGCGCAGGTCTGGCCCGATGCCGAGCTGCTTCTCGATCGTCGGCCGACATCATTTGACGAATTTGCCAAACGCAATGTCGAGGTATTCCGGGGCGACGCGCCGCCTCCGAAAGTTTGATCTCCTCCATACGCCAAGCAGGAGTCCTCGATGAAACACTTCATGATCAAATATCAGTTTGCCAATGGCACCACGGAGGAATGGCACCGGGAAATCGGCCGGTTCATTGCCGCGCTCGACAACGATCCCGAGCTGAAAGGAAAGATCATCTACCGCTGCATGAAGAACCGCGACGATTCCAGCTATTATCATCTCGCCGCGGCCGTCGACGAGCAGGCCATCAAGACCCTGCAGGCGCGGGATTTTTTCAAGCACTATACGGAAAAGACCCGGCAGGTTGCCGGCGGCGACGTCGTGGTCACGCCGATGGAGCTGATCGCCGAGACCGCATAGCGGCCTTGAAAGCGCTAGCTCGACACCATCGCGCGAATTCGCTGCGAGAGATTATCGAGATCGAACGGCTTGGTGATCATTTCCATGCCGGGCTGCAGGAAGCCGTCTGATATCGCGACGCTCTCGGCATAGCCGGTAATGAAGAGAACCTTGAGACCGGGTCTGGTCTCCCGCGCCTGATCGGCGAGCTGGCGGCCGTTCATGCCGGGCAAGCCGACGTCGGTGACCAGCAAATCAATCCGTGCATTGGTGCGCAGGACGCGCAGTCCCGACGGTCCATCGATGGCCTCTAACGTCTGGTACCCCTGCTCCCCGAGCATTTCGACGATGACGGCGCGCACCACCGGCTCGTCTTCAACTATCAGCACGGTCTCACCGGTGGCGGCATGTTCGGCCGTCGCGGCGGCTGACGCAAACTGCGGCGCGATTTCACCATGATGACGCGGCAGATAAAGCCTGACCGATGTCCCCCGCCCCAATTTGCTGTCGATGGTCACGTGACCGTCCGACTGCCGCGCAAATCCATAGATCATCGAAAGCCCAAGTCCGGTGCCCTGCCCGATCGGCTTCGTCGTAAAGAACGGATCGAAAGCGCGCGCCGCCACCTCCGCGCTCATGCCGGTCCCGGTGTCGGTGACACTGATGCAGACATAATCGCCGGGCGAAAGCGCGGGGGTATCCGCGGTCACGCCCTCGATCCGCGCGTTTGACGTCGTAATGGTGAGCTTGCCGCCATCCGGCATGGCGTCGCGTGCATTGATGGCGAGATTGAGCAGCGCGCTTTCCAGTTGATTGGGGTCGCACAGCGTGAACCACAGGTCGTCCGCCGCGGCGATTGCAAGATCGATGGTCTCGCCGATCGTCCTGCGCAGCAAATCCTCCAGCGACACCACGAGCTGGTTGGCATCGACGCTTTTCGGGATCAGCGGCTGTCGCCGCGCAAAGGCCAGCAGGCGATGGGTGAGCGCCGCGGCGCGGTTCGCCGATGTCATCGCCGCGTCGATATAGCGCGCGAAATTGTCGGTCCGCCCCTGGTTGAGGCGGGTCTGCAGCAGATCCAGCGATCCCACAATTCCGGTCAAGAGATTGTTGAAGTCGTGCGCGATGCCGCCGGTCAGTTGCCCCACCGCTTCCATCTTCTGCGACTGCAGCAACGCCTCCTCGGTGACTTTCAGCCGTTCGGCCGCGGCCTTCTCCGCGGTCACGTCGCGGGCAACCGCATAAATGCGATCCTGGTCCGGTACGCCGGTCCACGACAGCCAGCGGTACGATCCGTCCTTGTGCCGGAAGCGGCTCTCGAACCTGACGGTGGCTTCGCTGACGCCGAGCTTGTTGACCTCCGCCCGCGTCATCCCGCCATCATCGGGATGCTCCAGCCATTCCGAAGTACGGTTCAGCAATTCAGCTTCGCTCCAGCCGAGCGTCCTGGTCCATGCCGGGTTGACCGTTCGCCAGACGCCGTTGCGATCGGCGACCACCAAAAGATCCTGCGACACGTTCCAGATCCGGTCGCGCTCCCGGGTCTTTTCCTCGACGCGCTGCGCCAGCGTCGCATTCAGTTCGGAGAGCTGGTCCGCAAGCTTGCGGTAGCGCTCTTCGCTTTGCCGCAGCGCCTGCTCCGCCATCACCTGCTCGGTGATATCGGTGTGCACGCCGACCAGACGGATGGCCCGTCCGTGCTCGTCGCGTTCGATCGTGGATTTGACCGAAATCCAGCGCGTCTCGCCGTCGCTGGGGCGAATAATCCGATAACGCACGGTGTAGTCGCGCACCGTGCCGGCGACAGCGTCGCGGAATTTCTTCTCGGTGGCCTCGCGGTCCTCGGGATGGATGCGCCGTACCCAGTCCTCGTGGGACTCGTTGCCCGCATCGAGCGGCAGACCGTGAATCAGCAAATACTCCGGCGACCGGCGATTGCGGAAACCGGTGGTCAGGTCGACCTCAAGACCGCCGATCCGGCCGATTTGCTGCACGCGCGCGAGTTCGGCCTCGCGTTCCCGCAACGCGACGGCAGAAAGATACTCCTTGGTCACATCGCGGCACACCACGAGCACGCCGCCAATGCCGTCGCCCTCGTCAATCGGGCTGTAGCCGTAGGTCCAGTAGACCTGCTCCAGCTTGCCGTGACGCGTGACCGGAACCAGTTGGTTCTCGTGCCACGTCGCCCCGCCGCCGCTCATCACCTGCTCGATCTGGGGACCGATAACGTGCCAGATTTCGGCCCAGCACTCCCGTCCGCCCTGCCCGAGTGCGCTTGGATGGCGCTCGGGTCCCATGGTCTGCCGATAGGCGTCGTTATAAAATTGAATGAGTTTTGGACCCCACCAGATGAACATCGGGTGGTTGGTATTCAGCAGGATGCGCAATGCGGTCCGCAAACTCTGCGGCCAGGTCTCCGGCGTCCCCAGCGGATTGGCGGACCAATCGTATGCGCGCGTCAATGCGCCCATCTCGCCGCCGCCGGCGAGAAAATCCCCAGAAGTCGGTCGATTGATCTTCAGCATTCAGGACGATCGGTGGCGAGTTCAGCCCAATTGGCAGCCGGAACTTAACCGCCTGTCACAATCCCAGCAAACCGGCGGGCCGGCGTTTGGTTCCAAATATATTCTGTCTGGACGGAACAAAATCGCCGCTGCGCGCGCATCAGCCGCATTAACCATCGGGCACGCCATGACCTTGCGACACCACGCAATGCCGCAGGCTCCCTTACTTCATCAGGCCCGCGGCCGTGAGCGCGCGCGTGATGACGGCGCCGACGTCAATCCCCCGACGCCGCGGCTCATGCGGCGGCTCCGGACGGCGACCAGACTCGGGACCACGATTAAGCGTCGTCAGCGGCCAGAGCACCGCGGCGAGATCCGGCACCTGCGCGGGTGCCGGAGCAGCCATGATCGTCGCGACTTCCTTTGGAGCTTCGGCTGGAACCACCTTCTTTGAAGCTTTGGCCGAAACCACCTTCTTTGAAGCTGAAATCACCATCGACCGGGGAATCCATTCGGTGAGGCCAAAGAAATTCGCAATGTGATACGAGGACGAGATTCCCGCCTCGATCAGGAACGCGCCTTCGGCGCCGTACCGCTTGTCATTGTCGCCAATCCCAAGCGGGGTGCCATGGGCCATATCGGTGATGGTGTAGGATTCGACAATGGTTTCGCCATCGGCGTTCCACCAGACCTGGCGGGGATAGCCGTCGACGTCAGCCTCCGACATCGGCGCCGAAGGCAGCTGGTGCACGTCGAGCCACTGCTTGACGATCTCATTGGCGTTCGCGGGGTGGACGGTGCGATCGGCGCTGCCATGCCACACCGAAAGTTTCGGCCATGGGCCGCTATGATTTGAGGCATTGCGCACCAGATCCCCCAATTCGCTGGCCGGACGGGAGGGCGACACGAACATTCCGCTTAACGCTTCCCGCACATTGGTCGCAACGCCGAACGGCAGGCCTGCGATGATGGCGCCGCCCGCAAATATTTCGGGATAGGTGGCGAGCATGACCGATGTCATGGCGCCGCCAGCGGAAAGTCCGGTGATGAAGATGCGATGCCGATCGATGCCAATATCGTCAACCGCCCGCGCAATCATCTGCCTGATCGAACAGGCCTCGCCGCTGTCACGCGCGCTGTCCTCCGGATTGAACCAGTTGAAGCAGCCGTTGGCATTGTTGAACGACTGCTGCTGGGGCATCAGCAATGCGAAACCAAAGTGTTTCGCCAGGGTGGACCAGCCGGCGCCTAAATCGTAAGCAGCGGCGTTCTGACCGCATCCGTGCAGAACGACGACCAGGCCTGGCGCTGGCTGGAGGTTATCAGGTGCAAACGAGAACATCCTGAGACCACCCGGATTCGACCCGAAGTCCGTGGTTTCAACGATAGGACTGTGAGAACCCGGCCTGAGGTTTCGCGCGAAATTCCCAAAACCGTTGATACCGTTCAGCTTTGGCAGACGTCGCAGCAATTCGATATTTTTGGCGAGAGACACCGGCAGCTCCTTGACGAGAGAGGTTCTTCTAACCCCACCGACAACAGATAGTTGCTGCACTGCAAAATAAAAAGGCCGTGTGCGGTCAGTCCCCAGGATTATGGCGATCGATCTTAATTGCGTTCACGCCGCGGCGCGTCGCATCCATGACAAAAACGCGGCGCAGGCGGCAATCGACAGCATAAACAGCGCTGCCGCGGCGAACAGTCCCAGCCGCGCCGAGTAAGCGGCTTCGATCGCAAAAAAAGCCGCGCCGATGGCAGCAACGCCGGCGGCGTTGGCGATTTGCGCGGTCATGCCATACATCCCTGCGCCCGAGCCGGCGCTTGCCGGATTTACGGTGGAAAGTACGGCGCTGGACAGCGCCGCCATCACCAGCCCCTGGCCGTAACCGAAAATCGCCAACACCGAAGCCAACAGCGTTGCGGAGGGCGTCTGTGCCCACGCGACCATCAGTACCAGCGAGGCGAGGCCGATCATCTGCACCGCACAGCCCTCGATCAGCACCAGCGTGCCACGATGCCGCGCCCGCGCGCCGCTGTGTCGCGAGGCGATGACAAAGGCCAACGCCAACGGGAGGAAAACCATGCCGGCCTGCAGCGGCGGAATATGCAAGCCGCGCTGCATGAACATGGTCATCACCAGATAGAACGACAGGTTGGCAAAAAAGAAAAAGAAGACTGCGTAAAGTCCGCGCATGAACGCTGTGTCCGATAGCAGCGCAAGGTCGATCAATGGCATTCCACCGCGGCTTGCGACGGCACGCTCGAGCCAAAGGAACGCAGCAACGATGGCAACGCCGGTTGCCATCACGAGCCAGACCCACGGCGCCCAATGCACATCGTGACTGAACAGCAGCGGCCCGATCAGGCACAATAATCCTGCGAACAGCACGATCGCGCCGGGAACGTCCAGCCGTGTGCCGGCACGACGCGGCACCGACGGCATGATCCAGGATGCCGCGGCTATGATGACAAGGCCGAATGGCACGTTGACGAAAAACACCGCACGCCAGCCTAACCCCGCAAGATCAAGCGTCACCAATACGCCGCCAAGTAAAAAGCCGGCCGCCCCCGCAAGGCCGAGCACGATGCCGTAAATGCCGAAGGCGCGTCCGCGCGAGCCGTCCGCGAACAACAGATGAAGAGTGGCGAGCACCTGCGGCACCATCAGCGCCGCGGTCGCACCTTGCGCCAGCCTGGCTGCGATCAATCCGGGGCCGGATTGCGCGAGGCCACACCACAGCGACGTGACGGTGAAGCCGAGCACGCCGGCCAGGAACACATTCTTTGTGCCGTAGATGTCGCCGAGCCGGCCGCCGGTGACCACCAGCGTTGCATAGGCAATGAGGTAGATCGCGATCACCGCCTCGATCTGCGCGGAGCTCGCCTGTAACTCGCTTGCAATGGTGGGAATCGCAACGTTGACGATGAAGGCGTCGACCCCGAACATGAATTGCGCGGCGACGACGATCGCAAGTACCCACCAGCGGCGCGATGAATCCACATGGGCTGAAACAATCTGGTGCATGGCGAGAAGGCCTTATCCGACGTCCGTTGCCTGGATTGATCTCAGGTTTCGGTCATCCCGGCGATTACCTCGGAGGTAGGCTTTCTCGGGTGCTTCGGCCGGGCACATAACGGGCGGTGTGCGCAAATAGACGGAGATGCAAGCGACCTCCTGCACCCAATGTTTGGGCTCGCCTCGACACACAATCGATCCAATCGAGACACAATGTTGGCGGGTAGTGCCGTGACTTTGTTCCACGTTGTTTGGGGAAATGCTCACCAAGAAAATGCACAAGTACCTGCACAGGGTGCGACGACGCGTGGGGTGCGACGATGCGGACTATGATCGACATTGCTTGGCATGCGTTGGAATTGAGATTGCCGTTGGCCAACGAAGCAATTCGTCGGCTGCGCCCGGTGGGGCGGCGCAACGTTGCGACCGCGCTGATCTTCGCCGCTATGGCGGGTCCGATGGCGGCCGGGCGGGTTTCTGCCGCGGGCCCTGGCGACAACGAAATCCGGATCGGCAACACCATGCCGTACACCGGTCCGGCTTCCTCCTACGGCATCATTGGCAAGACAATCGCGACCTACTTCGACAAGATCAACGCCGAAGGCGGCATCAATGGCCGCAAGATCAATTTCATATCATATGACGATGCATACAACGCCGCCAAAACCGTCGAGCTAACCCGCAAGCTTGTCGAGGAGGATCGCGTCCTTCTGATCTTCGCGGGTCTCGGCACAGCGCCAGAGGCGGCGGTTCAGCCCTATTTGAACTCAAAAAAGGTCCCACAGCTGTTTGTCGCTTCGGGCGCGTCGATGTGGGACCAGCCGCGCCAGTTCCCCTGGACCATGGGCTGGCAGCCGAGCTACCAGACCGAAGCTCACATCTATGCGCAGTATCTGCTGGAGAACCATCCTCGCGGCAAGATCGCCATCCTTTATCAGGACGATGGGTTCGGCAAGGACTACGTCAAAGGCCTGAAGGACGGGTTAGGCGGCAAGATCCCGATCGTGGCTGAGGCTCCGTACAATGTCACGGACACCGCCGTCGATGCGCAGATTGCCAAACTCAAGGCCTCGGGCGCCGACATTTTGTTCGATGTGACGACCCCGAAATTCGCTGTGATGGCGGTCCGGCGGACCGTCGACCTCGGGTGGAAGCCGGTGCATATCATCCCGACGGTTTCGCTATCGATCGCGGCTGCGATGCAGTCGGCGAGTCTGCAGAATGTTGAAGGACTGCTGTCGGCTGGATACACTTTGGAGGGTGACGATCCGGCGGCCGCCGGCGATCCGGCTTACCGGGACTGGGCCGCATTCATGGACCGGTATATTCCGAGCGCAAGCAAGTCCAACAGCTTGACTGTCTTTGCTTACACGGTCGCCAAGGCGATGGTCGAAGTCCTGACGAGATGTGGCGATGATCTATCCCGCGACAATGTGATGAAGCAGGCGGCCTCGCTCAAGGGTCTGCAGCTTCCCATGCTGCTGCCCGGAATCGTGGTCAACACGAGCGCGAGCGATTACGCGCCGCTTGAGCAGATGCAGATGATGCGGTTCGCAGCCGGACGATGGGAGCGCTTCGGATCCGTGCGAAGCGGGATTGATGCGGGTAGCGTCAGCGAATCCTTCAAAACGATATTCCGTTACGGCACGGCCAAGCGCGACTTGGCGACTCAGCTCAACGCCAACACCGTCACCCTGATGACCGGCTCATTCGGCAGCACCTATGCCCAGATCGGCGCCGATCTCTCTTCAGTGCTCGACAATGGCGCAAATCTCCGGGTGTTGCCTGTTCTCGGCCGCGGATCCGTTCAGGCCGTGGCGGATATCCTGCTATTGAAGGGTGTTGACGCCGGCATCGTGCGCAAGGACACGCTCGCATACCTCGAACGCAAGGACTTCGCCAACAACATCCGCAATCAGTTTGTCTACGT
>Ga0137418_10002306_pt1 | contig 17492 bp, 16 predicted proteins | sample CZODoug3_1_2_16f_FD_122242 | JGI IMG/M metagenome (GOLD analysis project Ga0137418, IMG submission 122242) | Vadose zone soil fungal communities from Angelo Coast Range Reserve, California, USA - CZODoug3_1_2_16fungal (Hybrid Assembly) | ecosystem: Environmental > Terrestrial > Soil > Vadose... | reverse complement strand
TTCGTCACGGACATCAGACTTGCCGGATCCGCATCACGGTCCAGGAGGAATCCGAGGTTGGGAGCCATCATTTCTTCCCAGCTCTGAAAACCCTGGTAGACCCATCGGGTCGGATCGGGGTTGAACTTGTTGTTTACCGAATTGTCGTATCGAAATTCGAAGTGCATTCGGGTGCCCTTCGGTAGCTTCAGCGCGGTCCCGTAGGAAAGTTGCCAATTGAAATCGTAGCGCGGAACATTGAGCACGATTTCTTCCCGGCCATCCGGATAGATCAGCTTGTACTGGGCGCTCTTCCCTCGAACATGCGCATGGGGCCGCAGCCGCACGATTTCGACATCCTTGAGGAAGGTGATATCCATCGGAGGCGCCAGATAGTTACCTTCATTCGGCGGAATCGCAAATGCCGGATTGTACGAGGAAGCGAATGCCGCCCTGGCGCTGGCCTTTGTTGGCACGATGACTGGTTCATCCTCGCCCGAGCCTTGAACGACGAATTTCTTCTTCGGCGGCGTCTTCGCCACCGTGAAGCCAATCCTGGTCCGGTCCGTGACGGCCTTACCGTTCGTCGTGTAATGAAGACTCACGATGAGGTCGGATCCGGCTGGTACGAGTTTTCCGGCATCCCAAACGCGGTAGTCGTCATAGCTCGCGCCGGGCAGATAGCAAAAATCGAGGGTTTGCCTCAGAGTCGGGCGGCCCGGTCGGAGCTTCACCTCGGTGCTGCCCACGTCGCGCGTGGCGATGATCATCCCCGGCAACTCTGAGAATCCGCTGTTGCCTGGTGTGGGATTGCCTGTCTCATCTCGCGGTACCTGGACCCACTCGTAGCGGTTGTAAACCGTCGTCGGCCGATGTTTCTCGAAGCTGAAACAAATGTGATGCACCACGGCGGGGTCGCCCGGCAGAATTTCCATCGAGGTGACCCAGGTGTCGTTCTTGAAAGGCGTCGGCAGCGCGATCAGCTCCCACTCCAGTGTGCCCTTCTCCGGCACGTCGTGAGGCGGCAGATCCATGACGACCTCCGGCTGGATACCCCAACCGCCGGTTGGCCATTGAATCGGGGCCGGCGCGTCCTTTGGATTGCCTTCGGGAGCTCCGCTGTCAGCCCACTTCACGAGCGTGTCGATCTCGCTCTGTTTCAGCGAACGATCGTTCACGAAGTGCCCATAGCTCGTGTCAGCGAACCAGGGCGGCATTTTCCTCGTCACCACTGCGGCCTTGATCGCTCTTGCCCAGGGCCGCGCCTCCTGATAACTAAGGAGCGACATCGGGGCGATCTGGCCTGGTCGATGACAGCTCTGACAATTTTGCTGGAGAATGGGGAGTACGTCCTTCGCGAAAGTAACCGGGGAGGACTCTCCGGATGCCATGCCGGCGACAACCATCGCCAACCCTGCAAGAACCAGACGCATCATAACCTTGCCTCCTTACCAGGAAGAACCATCCAAATTAGCCAAAATCATCGGGAATGCACGTAGCCGTGGGCTTTATGCCCGCGTTCAAATACCGCCAGAAGAATTCTTTGATTGAGCTTGAACGCGGGCGTAAAGCCCGCGGCTACGAATCCGCTATCGACACTTCCAAAACTCAAATGGACTGCCCGCTGCCTGAGTTTCCTGGTTGCGACCGATTATACATCGCGACCACGAAGGTGTATTAGTACTGATAGGCGATTTTATGACACTCGACCCAACATGAGCACTGACACTGTTGTTTGGAGAAGGTACGATCTTCCGGGGCACGAAGCCTGCCGCGTACTTCCGGTGGATACGGGCTGGCGGATCGAGGGTGTGGCGGTGCTCCTCTGCGAGGCGCAAGCGTGCCGCCTCGACTACCTTATCGATTGCAATCGAGAGTGGATCACTCGATCGGCCACGGTCACGGGGTGGATCGCCGACGGAGCGATCGACGTCACGGTCACACGTGAGGTAACGGGGCATTGGAAGGTCAATGGGCACGTGATCGAAGACGTAGCGGGTTGCGTTGACGTCGACTTGAACTTCAGCCCTTCGACGAACCTGCTACCTATACGCCGGCTCGGGCTCGAGATCGGAGCGATGGCGCGGTTGACTGCAGCATGGCTACGCTTTCCGAGCTTCACGCTTGAGCCCCTCGAGCAGTCGTACACCCGCCTGGAATCGAAACGCTATCGTTACGAAAGCTCAGGAGGTAGGTTCGTGGCCGACCTAACCGTGGATGAAACCGGACTGGTAATCGACTATGGGAATATCTGGTCCCGCGAGGTGACCGCCAACTAATGTGAGCGAACTTCTGACTCGGGACACCAATGAGGTGAAACTTATGTTCAAAGACACAAAAGCATTCTCGGGTTTTTCGGTAAACGATCTGAAAAAGGCCAAAGAGTTCTATAGTCAAACTCTGGGACTCGAGGTTTCTGAAAGGCCTGAGGGACTGGAACTGCACATTCGGGGCGGCACCAGGATATTCGTCTATCCCAAGCCGAACCATACTCCGGCAACCTTTACCATTCTTAATTTTCCGGTAGCCAATGTTGAACAAGCTGTAGACAGGCTCACCGAACTCGGTGTGCGTTTTGAGCATTACGACCAGGGCAATCTCAAAACAGACAAAAAGGGTATTGCTCGCGGTGCCGGTCCGGACATCGCCTGGTTCAAAGACCCTGCTGGTAATATTTTGTCTGTGCTTCAAGAGAAGTGAAAGGAGCTTCTATGCGCTTCCGTGTGTCGCTTGTTCTGATGACTACACTGCTTGTGTCTTTCGGTGCATTCGGCCAAAAACGCAGCATCACGGAAAAGGACCTGTTCGACTTCACGTGGGTAGGAGACCCGCAGGTGGCGCCCGATGGCTCGCGTGTAGTCTTTGTCAGGGTCGGTGCGAATGACAAAAGAAACGGCTACAACACATCACTCTGGGTGGTCTCAACCACGACTGGCGACGTCCATCAATTGACGAACAACACACGCGATTCCGCCCCACGCTGGTCGCCGGATGGCAAGTATCTCGCCTTCGTGCGCGTGACCGAAAAGGATGGCAAGCCCGACCAGCCGCAGCTTTTCATGATGAATATGGCAGGCGGCGAGTCGTTTCGGTTTACGAGCCTGCCGAAAGGGGTGACTCAGCCCGCCTGGTCTCCCGATGGAAAGTCCATAGCATTCCTCAGCACTACCAACCCCGAAGATGCGAGAAGAACCGATTCGGAAACTGACCATGAGAGCGACGTTCGCGTGATTACGCGCGCCGTTTATCGCTCGAACGATGCAGGGTATTTAGACCCCAGGCGTCCAATGCACCTGTGGGTCGTCCAGGTTCCACGCAACTCTGATGACAAAGTGAGCCCGAAACAACTCACCACGGGCCGTTTTTCAGAAGGCAGCATCGTCTGGGCTAAGGACGGCTCACAAATCTACTTCACCTCTGTCCGTATCGATGAGCCTTACTACGAGCTGCCGAAAACGGACATCTACGCGCTTCCGGCTGCCGGTGGAGAACCGGTTCGGCTCACCACTTTAAACATGGAAGCGAGAGCGTTTGCTCTCAGCCCAAACGGCCGGCAACTCGCCTTCATCGGATCAACAACTCAGCCGATTAACTCGTACAGTCAGCCGGACCTCTGGGTGATAGATTTGATGCCAGGTGCGAAGCCGCGCAATGTAACTGCCAGTTTTGATTACGATGTCGGCGCAGGCGTCAGTGGAGATAATGAGCCGCCGCGCGCCGCGGGCGCCAACGTTCCCATTTGGACGGCCGACGGGGGCGCCATCGTAGAGGTCTACGCGAAGGAAGGAAAAGCGAATCTGGGTCTCTTCGAGACGGCGACCGGCAAGCTCGCTGAAATCACGCGCGGTAATCAGGCAGTCATCGCCTTTCGCGCCACTCCGGACGGCTCCAAGCTGGTATATACGGTTTCGACGCCCACGCGCATCGGTGACCTTTTCTATCTCGAACGATCAGCCGCCCAGCCAAAACGACTGGCTAGTCTCAATGACGCCGTCTTTTCCAACATTAATCTGACAGAGCCGGAGGAAGTCTGGTACACGAGCTTTGACGGCAAGCGGATACAGGCCTGGCTACAGAAACCGCCGGCGTTTGACGCGCAAAAAAAATACCCCCTCATTCTTGATATTCATGGCGGGCCACATACCGCCTACGGCTACGTCTTCGACCATGAATTTCAATGGATGGCTGCAAAAGGGTATGTGGTCCTGTATCCAAACCCGCGGGGCTCGACGAGCTATGGCCAGGAGTTCGGCAATATCATTCAATATCGCTATCCGGGCGACGACTACAAGGATCTGATGGCGGGAGTAGACGAGGTCATCAAGCGCGGCTACATCGACACGAACAAACTCGGCGTGACGGGTGGCAGCGGCGGCGGCCTTCTGACTAACTGGACCATCGGCCAGACGACCCGCTTCGCTGCAGCCGTGTCGCAGCGTGACATTGCAAACTGGGCCGACTGGTGGTACTCGGCCGACTTCACGCTGTTTCAACCGAACTGGTTCAAGGCCCCGCCGTTTGAAGACCCTGAAGACTACAAAGCGCGATCTCCTATCACTTACATCAAAAATGTAAAGACGCCGCTGATGGTCATTCTTGGCGAGTCAGACTATCGCACACCGCCAGGCGCCGGTGGAGAGGAGATGTTCCGCGCCCTCAAATTCCGAAAGATACCAACAGTTATGGTGCGGTTTCCCAATGAGTCGCATGAGCTGTCGCGCGCGGGTCAGCCCGGGCACCGCGTTGAGCGCCTTGAACACATTGTCGGCTGGTTTGATCACTGGCTGATGGGGGTTCCCAAACCAGAATATGAGGTCGCGCCGGAACGCGAAGTGCCATTCCGTCCGGAAATTCTACCGGGCCGGCAGCCGCCGCAGCAGTAGGAGGATGCGGAAAAATGCTCCGAGAAGGCAAACTGCACTGTAGCGGCGGTCTATGACCGCCGGTATTTCGTTGATTTCAGGAAAGACCGGCGCTCATAGAGCGCCGCTACAGTTGCTCGATCCGAGTTTTTCCGCAACCTGTTAACGATCAAATTTGACTTGACGAGATATTACCGGGTCGCACATAAGTCTCTGTGTCTAAATTGGGAGTGAGGAGTAACGTTCAATGACCATGGCACGCACAGTCAGGATCGGGCTATTTGCGCTGTTGATTGCAATGGGGTCGCTCGGAGGCGACGCAATTGCGCAGCGGGGCAGGGGCGGGGCGGCGAATGCACAGCAAAACCGCTCTGCGGGACCGCCGGCAGGAGTGACGCCGCTTCCGGTCGACCTGTTTACCAGCAAGAACTTTTATCTCGATAAGCAATACTGGTTCGACAAGCGATACTTCAGATGCAACACACCGCGCGCGCTGACCGATATGGTCAGAGACCAGCGGTTTGGTGCATGGGGCGATTGCAACCTGGACCGGGACATTTCCAAGATCGTCAGCCCTTACTCATACAAGACCGCTGAGGAACACTACAACGCGCTGCTGGCCGACGCGAAGAAGGCAGGCGGCCCCACGATTCACACACGCCAGACACTGCCGAACTGGGATGGCCGTTATCGTCGCCTGGCGCCACAGGAACAGTGGGTGTGGGGCAGGAACCTTCAGACTCCCACCATGCTTTCGCTCCTGACTCCGGAGTATCAGAGACGCATGGTGCAGCAGAACTACCACGAGGTTGTCAACAACTCGCCTCAGTGGATGGCCGCGTTCTGTTATCCCGAGGGAATGATGCGGTGGTGGGCTGAAGCTTCCCTGGGCGGGGACATCGAAGTGATGATGACGCCGCACCAGGTGCAGTTCCTGTCCGGCATTGCGGACAACTTCCTGCGCCAGGTTCTGATCGGCCGTAAACACGTCCAGCAGGTGCCGCTGTGGTACGGAGAGACGGTTGGCTTCTGGAACGGAAACACGCTGGTCGCCTGGACCGCCAATGTTCAAGGATGGACGCTGTCACATTCCATGTTCGAGTACAGCAGCAAGCTGGAAATCATCGAAGTCTTCAAGCCAAGCGCCGATGGCAAAGTGATTACCGTGGAATCGACATTCTATGACCCCGAAGCCTTCATTCGCCCGCTCCAAACCATCACGCCGTGGGAGTACCGCGCCGGCCTTGACGATCCAGCCGCCAGGTTCATGTTCGTCGAATGCAGGGTCCAGAGCACGATCGTAAATGGCCCCGACGGCAAGCCGACCCAGCTCATCCCCGGCGATCCCGGTTATATCGACTACTTCGGCAGACCGTGGGCCGAGAACTGGGAAGAGCATTTTGAAAAAGGCTGGAAAAAGCCTGAGCAATAATTCGAGGTTCGGAGACAATGAGACAAGACAACAGGAGGAAATTGTGAGGCAAGTAATCGGAAGACTCTGGCTGGTTGGGGCAATGCTCGGAATCATATTACTAGGTATCATGGCCCCGCCGGCTCTGTCCCACCACTCGTTCGCGATGTACGACCAGACGGTCACGAAAGTGATGACCGGGAAGCTCACGCGGTATATCCCCGGCGCCAATCACGCTCAGCTCATTTTCCACGTGCTGGATAACGACGGAAACCCGGTGATGAAGGATGGAAAACCCCTCCAGTGGGGCGTGGAAACCGGGTCAGCCATCGCGATGGCGCGTAATGGAGTTTCGCCGGCGACATTCCCGGACGGCACGATATTCACAGTGGAGCTCTATCCGCTGCGCGACGGCCGGGACTTTGGGGCGATGGCGGGACTGCTGATCAGGTGCGGAACCACGATGCCCAAAGGCGGTTGCACGAGGGAAACGGGAAAGGTCCTTACTGATCGGAACCTTCAACGCGCGGTAATTCATCCCATCTCGTCGCCACCTCGGCAGGAGGAGACGGACGATGGAAAACTTTGTCCGTGACGTCCGGGCCAGCGTCCGGACGCTCATGAAGAAGCCGGGTTTCACCGTTGTAGTGGTGTTAATGCTGGCGTTCGGCATCGCCGCCAACACGGCCATCTTCAGCGTGGTGAACGGCGTTCTGTTGCGTGCGCTGCCTTACCGGCAGGAAGACCGCATTGTCACTGTCTGGCAAAGCGCCCCCAAACGCGGCGTCGAGCGCGAAGAGACTTCGCCCGCTGATTTTTTCGATTGGAGCGAGCAGAGCCAGTCCTTCGGAGAGCTCGGCATGGCCGAACCGTGGGGCCATCTCCTGATCGGTGACGGAGAACCCGAAGCGATTCGCTCCTGGGTTGTCTCGCCAGGCTTCTTCGAGGCCCTGGGCGCCCCGCCGCTCCTGGGCCGTACCTTCCTGCCGGAGGAATATCAGCAAGGCGCCGGTCCGGTTGTGGTTCTGGGCTACAACTGGTGGCAACAGCACTTCGGCGGTGACCCGAACCTGGTTGGACAGAAGCTGACGCTCAACAACCAGGCGACGACCGTGGTAGGCATTATGCCCCCGGAGTTTGAATATCCGCCCGGCCGCGAGGTGTGGGCCCCGCGTCCACGACGCGAAAACGACCCACAGAATCGTGGCAGGACATTCATCTGGGTTGTGGGGCGATTGAAACCTGGGCGCACGGCTGAGCAAGCGCAGAAGGAAATGAGTGCCATCGGCGCGCGGCTCGCTGAGCAGTATCCTCAAACCAACGCGGGCATCGGCGTCACCCTCGTGCCATTGCGGCAAATTCTCTTCGGGGAAGTGCGCCCGGCCTTGCTTGTGTTGTTCGGCGCGGTTGGGTTGGTCCTCTTGATTGCCTGCGCCAACGTTGCCAACTTGTTCCTCGCCCGCGCCGCCGAGAGGCAACGCGAGTTTGCGATCCGCGGCACGCTCGGAGCCAGCCGCAGCCGGATTGTGCGCCAATTGATGACCGAGAGTCTGGTGCTGGCAGCCCTGGGCGGCGCTGCCGGCGTGCTTCTGTCGGGCTGGCTGATTCGTTTGATTGTCGCGCTGAGCGCCAACAATCTGCCGCGCCTGGGGCAGATCAATCTCAATTCGAATGTGCTGCTGTTCGCGGTGAGCATTTCGTTACTGACGGCGCTGCTATTCGGCTTGGCTCCGGCGCTTCAGAATGCCCGGATCAATTTGCAGGACGTGCTCAAAGAGAGCACCCACACGACAACTGCAGGGAACACGCGACAACACTTTCGTCGCGCCCTGGTCGTTACCCAGGTCGCTGTCGCGTTTGTGTTGCTCGTCGGCGCAGGCTTGCTCGCACGCAGTTTTGCGGCATTGCTTGAAGTAGACCCGGGCTTTGCCGCGAACAAAGCGCTCACGCTGGAAGTCCAGTTGGCCCGGCGCACGCCGGAACAGCGGGCTGCATTTCTCGATCAGACGCTGGAGAAGCTTGCCGCAATGCCCGGCGTCGCAGGGGCAGGCGCGGCGTCTGCGCTGCCGTTTCACGACAATCAAGTGGCTCAGCCGACGACGATCAAAATTGAAGGCCGCCCCTCGGTAGCGCCCGAAGGAGATGCGACCGCGAATTTGATTTCAGTGACCCCGGACTACTTTCACGCCCTGGGCGTGCCGCTGCTTGGCGGTCGTCTGCTCACCAGGTTTGATACGAAGGACGTGCCGGTTGTTGTCATCAACCACACGATGGCTCTTCGCTACTGGCCGTCCGAAGACCCGATCGGGAAAAAGATTTCATTTCGGTCCTTTGGCGGCAGCTTTACGACTGAAATTGTCGGCGTCGTCGGTGACACGCGCACCGCAGGCCTGGAGATCGAGCCGGCGCCGGAGATCTTCGTATCGCACGCCAGCGCGATCGGCTATCCCAATTCCATGACCTACTTCGTGCGCACGACGACGGATCCGCTGCGCTTGCTGCCTGCGGTCAAAGAGAAGATCCGTGAGGCCAATAAAGATCAGGCCTTTTCCGGCACTGCGACTATTGATCAGCTGGTCGAAAGGTCGCTGAGCCGCCGGCGATTCAATCTCCTGCTGCTCGCTTCATTCGCCGTGCTGGCGCTGATATTGGCAGGCGTGGGTCTGTACGGGCTGATCAGTTTTACGACGTCGCAGCGCACGCACGAAATCGGCATCCGCATGGCTTTTGGCGCCGACCCGCGCGATGTGCTGAAGCTGATTATCGGCGAAGGAATGACGTTGACCCTGGCCGGCGTCGCGATTGGCCTGCTGGCTTCGCTTGCGTTGACACGGCTGATGGAGAGCCTGCTCTTCGGTATCAGCGCCACGGATCCGGTGACGTTTGTTGTGATTGCGTTCGTGCTGGGCGGTGTCCCTTTCTTAGCTTGCTACATACCGGCGCGACGGGCGACGAAGGTCGATCCGATGGTGTCGTTGCGGCACGAATGAAGACGCTTTTGCAGGATATTGTCGCGCTTCTGGCAATCATAAATCCTCTCGGCGCGATCCCCGCGTTCTTCACGATTACCGAGCGCATGGAACCCAGTGAGCGCCGGCGGGCCGGAATTCGAGCATCGATCGCGGTCGGCATCATTCTGACAATAGCCGCCATAGCGGGAACACCGATTCTCCTGGCCTTTGGCATTTCGATGCCGGCGTTCCAGGCCGTCGGGGGCCTGGTAGTCCTGTTTATGGGGCTGGAGATGCTTCGCGGTGCGCCAACGAAGGTGCAGCACGATGAAGATGTGGAATCTGCGGAAGACCGGTTACTGGTGCCGCTGGCAATGCCGTTGCTTGCAGGCCCAGGAGCTATTACAACGGCGATCACCCTCTCCTCCCGCGCTTCAAACTGGCTGGAAATACTTTTGCTGCTGGTCGCGGTTTTGGTTGTCGCCGTGACGACGCTGATTGTCCTTTCGTCTGCGGATTGGGTGAGCTTGAAAATCGGCCGCCGGGGCCAGCGCATCTTCCTGCGCTTCATGGGACTGATTCTGGCGGCGGTCGGAGCCCAGATTCTGCTCTCCGGTCTGCACAGTTTTACGCCCGGTCCCTGAGCTCGGCTTTGCACATAAAGCCGGGAGTTACGTGCCCGTCCTCAATCTGCAATCCGCCACTGGCGTAAAGCTTGTAGGTTTCCCGCCGATTGACAATTTTGACCTGCTTACTGGAATGTGGCATTCAAACAGGAGAAAGACGATGCTGTCGGTCATCTCGTGGGAGTGCGACTGGGGCGCGCACGTTAAAGCGATGTACGAGACCGAGGGCCGAACCACCATACGTTGTCCAGAGCCCGCCTGCCGAGCCAGGCATCTCGTCGACGGGAAAGTAAGTAATCTGTGGGTCCAGGATGCCAATCACGTCTGGCAGGGCCGCGAAGTAGCCCCTCTGATCGTTTCCTGGCCTCAGGAGAGAGGAATGACCATTCCCACCGTGTCGGAGTCATACTCTCTTAAGGGAACTGCCATGGGATTTGCGCGAGGGAATAACGAGGTCTCAAAATGATCTTTGCCGATGCGCCGGCACTAGTGTCCTTAGTCAGAAGTTCGCTGACGTTTTCGGGACCATTTTCCCATTGTAGCGGCGGTCTATGACCGCCGGTTTTATGGCATGTTGCAAGAAAACCGGCGGTCATAGACCGCCGCTACAGTCAGGACACTGGAAGGAGGCGTGAATGCGGAATCGTGTAGTGGTGTCCGCCGCTGCTGTGATGACATTGATGACCGTCTCGCTCGTTGTGCGCGCGCAGACTGCCAGGATTCCGGACCTGTCTGGAGATTGGGCACCGGACGCCAGACGAGGTGGAATCGGCCAAAGCCTCAGCCTGTCGGACATAGCCGGCCGGAATCGAGGAAACGAAGACGATATCCCCTATCAGCCGTGGGCACGGGCGAAGACACTCTCGGAGAAAACGTCTACGGGAGCGGATCCAAGATTCGATGAGACCACGGACCCGCAGGTGCTCTACTGCGAACCGCCGGGCGTTCCCCACATTTACCTGTGGCCTATCAAGACAAAGTTCATTCAAACTCCCGAAGCTGTGTACATCCTCCACGAGCTCGGTCCGTATTACCGGATCGTCTGGCTGAACAGCAAACATCCCGCGGACACGGATCCGCAGTGGTGGGGACATTCGATAGGGCGGTACGAGAACGGGAATACCCTGGTGGTGGACACGGTCGGATTCAACGACAAGACGTGGCTGGATCAAATGGGTCATCCGCATACCGAACAGCTGCACTTGACCGAGCGTTACAAACGAGTGGACCAAAACACATTGGAACTCGACATTACGATCGACGATCCGGGAGCCTATACAAAGCCATGGAATGCACACAGAAACTTCACGCTGTCCAAAACAGGCTTTTTGCGATACCAGCAGATCTGCTCCGTCCGTGAAAACCAGCAATTTTTCGACAACCTGGGAAAGCCAGCCGCAACGCCGCCTGTCAAGTAGCTTGAACGATGCAAAAACTGTAGCGGCGGTCTATGACCGCCGGCGATCTCGCAAATTGCTGTATTGTCGGCGGTCATAGACCGCCGCTACAGCGATAGGAGAGGGCAAACGTGAGGCTCGGAGCGAAACGATCGATCCCTGGCGCTCTGCTGCTCGGCGCCGCGTTGGCAGTCGCCCAGACCGGATCAGCCCAGAAGCCGCCGGCGGCCGAAGAGATTTTCAAGAACATTCAGGTGCTCAAGGGTATTTCCGTCAACGAATTCATGACGGCGATGGGATTCTTCTCCGCCTCTCTCGGGGCGGACTGCACGTTCTGCCATGTGCCTGAAAGCGGCGGCAACTGGGGAAAATATGCTGACGACATCCCACGGAAGCGGACAGCGCGCCGCATGGTGACGATGGTTTCGGCCATCAATCGGGACAACTTCGGCGGACAGCAGGTCATAACCTGCTACACGTGTCACCGTGGCGGCAACCCGCCCAAGGCGACGCCAAGCCTGGCCGCGTTGTACAGCGCTCCACTTCTTGAGGAGCCGAACGACGTGATCGCGGCAGCTCCCGGCGCGTCCCCGGCCGACGAAGTTCTCGACAAGTACATCCAGGCGCTGGGCGGAGCCGAGCGCCTGGCCACTGTTACCAGCTTTGTCGCCAGGGGAACCTATCAGGGCTACGACGACACGGAGAAACATCCTTTCGAAGTTTTCGCCAAAGCGCCGGGCCAGCGCACGACGATCGTCGGTGGATCTGACGGAGACAGCACCACGACGTTCGACGGCCGCTCCGCGTGGATCGCCGGGCCATCCACGGCAAGGCCGGTGCCGGTACTCGCGCTTGACGGCGGAGACCTGGCAGGCGCCAGACTCGACGCCGAGCTTTCTTTTCCAGCTCGGATCAAGCAGGTCCTCAGCAGGTGGCGCCCCGGTCGATCCACTACCATCGACGATCGTGAGGTCCAGGTCGTCCAGGGAACCAGCGCCGCGGGCGCTCTCGCCACGTTTTTCTTCGATGGGCAGTCGGGACTGCTGGTCCGGATGGTACGCTACACCGACTCGCGGGTCGGGCGCATTCCCACGCAGATCGATTACAGCGATTATCGAGAAGTCTCCGGAGTGAAGATGCCCTTCCACTGGACCGTGACCTGGATCGACGGCCGGTCCAGCATTGAGCTCAGCGACGTACAATTGAACGTTTCAATTGACGCGGCAAAATTCGGCAAACCGGCTCCACCAGCCCCCTCGCGGTAGTTGTATAATATGCAAAATATTATGAAGACTATTGCGATAACTATTGAAGAAGATATTCTGGAACGCATTGACCGGCTTGCCGGGAAGGGCGGTGGATCGAGAAAGCGCTCACAGGTCATCAGGACAGCCGTGCGCGAATACCTGACCCGCAGCGAACGACTGGCCGATGAAGAACGGGAAGGCGAAATACTGAGGAAAAATCGGGGCCGGCTTGCCCGTCAGGCGGCTGCGCTGGTGAAAGAGCAAGCGAAATCTTGAGACGCGGCGAGATATATCGAACGCGGGAGAAAGTACCCGAACGCGGTCCTAAGCCTGGTTTCTATGTCGTCGTTTCTCGCGATTTCATTGCCCGCAACGAAGATGTCTCTACCGTTGTTTGTGCTCCCGTTTACAGCGAATCCCTGGGACTTAGAACCGAGGTCGTCATCGGGAGTGACGAGGGCCTTCCGCAGAAGAGCTCGATTCGCTGCGATTTTCTCACCTTGATGTTTAAGAGAAAATTGACTTACTTCGTCGGTACCCTGACGCCCGACAAGCAGCGCGAACTGGATCGGGCACTGTCTTATGCGCTCCAACTGGCGTAGCTGGCAGTTCTCTGATAACACGGAGTTGTGCTTCGCCGCGATTCGGGGCAAAATCCACGAAAGCAAATAAGGCTTCGCATAGGAGGAACGATGAAACGTATCCATGTTGTGGGATTGCTTTGGGCCGCTCTGGCATTTACGGCCACCGCGTCGGCTCAGAACTTGCCGTCGAAATTTGTCATTAGCGGCGAAACTGCGAAGAAGATTCACGATTTCACCACGATCAATCTGGCGACCGCCGAGCGCCTTGCCGAGACCTGTGAGAACCTGGCGCGCAAGGAAGGAGTCGCAATCAGCGTCTACGTTCTTGATAACGACGGTAACCACGTCTACATGCACCGCATGGACGGGCAGGGCTATCTCAACATCGTCACTGCGGAAATGAAGGCGCGCACAGCTCTGCTCGGCCGCGAGTCGAGCAAGACCCGGATGAACCGGGTGATCCAGAATCCCGATACCGAATTGCAGCAGATCCAGCTCGGCCTCTTCTCTAATTCGGGCGGGCTTCCCATTATCGTCAACGACCAATTGATCGGCGCTATCGGTGTGGGCGGTTCGGCACCGCGCGTGGCGCAGGGCTGGAGCGACGAGATCTGCGCGCACAAGGCGATGACCGAAGTGCTCGGGCCGCAGCCGCCGCTGGTGCAGGACTTGCCGCCGCGAGCGGCAGGGAATCGGGGCAACGCGCCGGTCCCGCGCTTCGACCTGCCGCAGAGCGTGGTTCCGCGCTCGTCGCTGCCCCCGGAATTCGTCGTAACGGGAAAGGCCGCGGCGAATATCTTCGATGCCAATCAGATTTCCGGTGAAGCCGCAAAGAAGATCGCCCGGACCTGCCGCGCCTGGGCGGCGGAGCACGGCGGCGCCGCCTCGGTCTACATCATCGACACCCACGGCACCTTCGTCCATCAGGAACGGGGCGACGGCCAGGTCTACACCAACATCCATACGGCCATGCTGAAAGCGCAGACGGCGCTGCAGACGCGCCAGCCGACCTCGGTCCGCGCGGCCCAACTGCGCAACGATCCGAGCGGAAATCCGAGGCAGTTGATGCAGTTCGGATTCTTCACCAACTCCGGCGGGATTCCCATCGTTGTCGACGGCGAGATGATCGGCGCCATCGGCGTCGGCGGCGGCGCCGGCGGGGGTGACGAGAATTGCGCCATCGAAGGCCTCAAGGCCGCCTTCGGCGAGCACGTGCTATTGCCGACCTATCCGCCGCAGCAAAAATAGGCCGATTAAGCAGCGCTCCCGGGTTCGAGGTAGATCATTTCGGTATTGTCGTCGTAGGCGAAGATTTCGGCGTATCGACCCCAGTCCACAATGATGTTGAGCTGGGGTTCAACCTCTTCGGGCAAGACGTCACGTCCCAGTGCTTCCCGGAGAGTGTCTACGGATAGCCGGTTATCTTCGCGTTCCTTTAATTGGGCGATTAGCCATTGGAAAACCGGCAGCCTTCGGATGCGCACACCGAATATGGACTTTCGTGCAAGCACGCTGGCTTCAGCGAACGTCTCACCGAGTGGCGTCAATGCGATGTCGCCCTGGGCGATGATCGAGAAACCGAGGAGTTCGGCGGCTTCGGTCAGCCGCAGCAGGTAGTCCGAATCCAGCTTGAGTTCGTCGGCCAATCGAAAGATGTCGATGCGCTTGCCGGGGAACTCATCGACGCGTTCGAGCAGCCCTGTGAGCACGTTGATCTGAATTTCGGGCAATGGACGAATACGCCCTCTTTCGCCGGGCCGAGAACCGAACTCGACGTGTTCGGGCTGAGTCTGGCCGGCCATCGTGGTGTAAACATGGTCGATCAGCTCGAGGAACAGATGGCTTTTTCGTTGTCTTGGATGCGGCAAAGGGATCTTCAGATCCGCGATCACTCTTCCCGGATCTTTGTCCATGATGACGATCCGGTCCGCCATCGCGACGGCTTCTTCGATGTTGTGTGTCACCATGAGAATGGCTTTTGTAGGAATCGTGCTGCTGGTCCATAGATCGAGCAACTCGCCACGCAACGCTTCAGCACTCAACACATCCAGCGCGGAAAACGGCTCGTCCATGCAGAGGATCTCAGGATTGACGACCATGGCTCGGGCGAATCCGACTTTTTGCCGCATTCCTCCGGACAGTTCGCGAGGATAGGCGGTCTCGAATCCATCGAGACCGACTTTATCGAGCAGATCGAGCGCCCGAGGGGTCGCCACACTTCGAGGTATGCCACGAGCTTTAAGCGCCACTTCCACGTTCTCCTGAACGGTGAGCCATGGAAACAGGGCAAAACTCTGAAAGACGATTGCCGCATGTGGATTCACGCCGCGAAGCGGTTGGCCACGGTAAAACACGCGGCCCTCACTCGGTGCGGTCAGGCCCGAGATAATGCGCAGGAGTGTACTTTTGCCGCATCCCGATGGCCCGAGGAGCGCAACGAACTCGCCTTCGTCCACGCCAAGACTCACGTTCTGAACGGCGACGAACTGGCGCTCCCGTGTGCCATAACGTTGCGTGATGTTTTCGAGCTGCACAATACGAGTCGTCGTACTCGAATGCGTGCTAGTCCATTCGGAATCGTTCTTCGGCCAGGCCATAAAGTCGCCGCCACACAAAGCGGTTAACGAGCACCACAACAAGAACCATCGTCAGTGTTGCGGCAAGAAGCATCGGGTAATTTCCAGCGGCGGTCGCAGTTGCTATCGCAGATCCAATTCCGACGACCGATCGCGTTCGTCCGCCAAACTCGGTGTATTCCGCCACAATGCTCGCATTCCATGCGCCGCCGCTGGCGGTGATTAATCCAGTGACGATATACGGAAACAACGCGGGCAAGATTGCGATACGCCATCGCTGCCATCCCTTCAAACCCAAAGCGGCCGCAGTATGCCGTAAGTCCTGCGGCATCGCCGTGACTCCTGCAATGATGTTGAACAGAAGGTACCACTGCGTTCCCATGAGCATCAGCAAGACGGCGATCAGATTCAGACCGCCGGACAGACTGACCAGCCCGAGCATCAGCACGGGGAAGAGGGCGGTCGCCGGTACGGAGGCCGCGATTTGCGCAATCGGCTGGGCCCACGAGGCGATCCGTGAGCTCATGCCCATACCAACTCCGGCCGGTATCGTCCACGCCAGGGCGATCAGCATTGCGATGAAGACCCGAAGCGCGGTAGCGAGAATACCCGATGCTATGAGTTTCCAATCACCGGATCCGACTTGAAGAAGCAGGACAACTGCCCGATAGAGCCCAAACAGGAGAATACCCCCGCCCATGAAGAGAAATAACAAGGACCAGCTGTACCGTCGAGGTTCGCTTTCCACCTTCGATTCCATTAGGAAAGCGCGCTCCATTCGATCCTCGACCGGCTGGACTGCGCGGCGCGCAGTTGTGCGAATCCATTGAGAGACGATGGGCGATCTGCGCCAGGCTTCGAGGAACCAGGAATGAGGCCGGGCTTGATCTGTTTCAACTGTTTCCAATTTGAAACGGTCGGACCAGGCCATCAGCGGACGCCACAGTAGCTGGTCCAGAGCAACGATCATTGTCAACAGAGTCGCGAGCCCCCATGTGAGTGCCTGCACGTTGCCGGCATTCGCGGCTTCGCTCAGATACGCGCCAAGGCCGGGAAGCCGAAAGTCTTTATTGCCGACCGTGAAGATTTCTGCCGCCATTAGAAAGAACCAACCGCCCGCCCAGCTCATTACGCTGTTCCACACCAGGCTGATTGCGGCGAACGGCAATTCCACAGTGCGAAAGCGCAGCCACGGACTGAACCGAAAGTTCGAGGCTACCTCGCGCAGCTCCCGGGGAACTGTCTTCCGGGCTTGATACCAGGCAAATGCCAGATTCCATGCCTGGCTCGTAAAGATGAGAACAACCGATGCAAGTTCGGACGCCGCATTTTGTGAGAGAAAAGCGCTTAGACCAAGAAGAACCACCGGGAGAAAAGAAAGGATGGGCACGCTCTGCAGCACATCGAGCAACGGCAACAGGAACTGTTCGGCGCGTCGACTGGACGCGGCCAGATTTCCATACCACAGGCTGAACGCCAGCGAAATAACATACGCCAACAGCATTCGCAGAAAGGAAAGTCCGGCATAAAGGGGAAGCATGGCCGGCGACAACGAAATATTGGGGCCTTCAATCGCGGCGGGCGCCCTCAGCGCCAACCGGACTCCAAAGTAGAGAAACGCAGTTATGGATGAAAGAGCGACGGCGTCGCCCCACGTCCACTTGACTCGGCCTGACGAAACTGCAGAGGAGAAAACACCAATGATTCGAGAAGGTCTCATGGGATCGTCCGCTTTCGTCCCCTAGCAGCCCGTGGTAATTCGGGGACAGACGTATAAATCACCTAAATTCTCATTGAAAACATTAGAAGAATTTAGGTGATTTATACGTCTGTCCCCGAATTACCACGGGCTGCTAGGC
>Ga0137418_10002305_pt1 | contig 17495 bp, 12 predicted proteins | sample CZODoug3_1_2_16f_FD_122242 | JGI IMG/M metagenome (GOLD analysis project Ga0137418, IMG submission 122242) | Vadose zone soil fungal communities from Angelo Coast Range Reserve, California, USA - CZODoug3_1_2_16fungal (Hybrid Assembly) | ecosystem: Environmental > Terrestrial > Soil > Vadose... | reverse complement strand
CAAAGTCAATGATCCGACGGTGATGGCGAATAGGGTCGACTGCCATAAGTGATTACCAAGCGCCGGTGCGATCGCTGTCCACATCGCAGACAAATAATTCGGGATCATTTCGATTTGTCCTTTCTCGCAAGTTTGCGGAGAATCTTCTCAGCTTCCTTTACGTCCTCTAGGGTGAGTCTGCCGGATTCAATAAGATGAGCCATTACGGGTTGCGTGCGCCCGCCGAATAGCGCCAGCAGGTCGTCGATCAACCTCTGCTGCGCTGCATTGCGGGAGACCACGGCTTCGAAAATGTGAAAGTTACCGACCTTCTTGATGCGGCGCACGGCTTTCTTCGCTTCCAATCGATAAACGGTTGTCTGGATCGTCGTGTAAGCAGGCCTGTGCTTTTCGGGAAAGGTTTCCTGAATCTCGCGGATGGAGGCCTTGCCCTGAGTCCACAGTGCCTCCATGATTTGCATTTCGAGCTTCGTTAATTTGGGTTCGGCCATTTTGTTAACTACTACACACGTGTGTTATCCTACTACTACAATAGTTAGTGTCAAGTCTTTTTTTTAATGGGCAGGCTTCAGTGCTGGACTGGGGGTAAGTCCTGGTAAATGTGCAAACCGGACAAGTCAGATTGCCAAAAGCAACACGTACGGTTCGCGACTTTAGTGTGCGGACTGTATCAGACAACCTAAATCAGCAACGACGAATCGTTCAGTAAAGGTAAACGTTCGAGCATGTCTTTCTCTCATTCTGCAATCCGCATCCCTGTGTTGTTGTTTATCTTGTTTTGTGGCGAGGCCATCATCGCGCAAGAGAAAACGACTCATCCTTGTTTTGAACAACCGAATGGCGCACGTGATGCGATTGATCGACTTCCCGAGAGTCCCCGAGCTTGGCTTGTAGAAGATGCAGCCTATATCATTAAACCCGAAGAACGTTGCGCGTTTCTGCGCCTGAAAACAGACCAGCAGAGAGAGCAGTTCATTGAACAGTTCTGGTATCGCCGCACGGTCGAAGGCTACGACGTCAAAGCAGAACACTACCGCCGCATTGTTTTCGCCAATGAAAAGTATGGCGGTCAAGTCGCCGGGTGGAAAACGAACCGCGGAAGAATCTATGTGTTGTTCGGGCCACCTGATTCAGTCGATTTGGCCGCGGACCATAGCAGACCAGCTTCCGCGCCTCACCCAGGAGCAGACACTTACCTCCAGGCTGTGGAGACGTGGCACTACGCTCACATTCAAGGTATCGGCGAGAGTGTGGATCTTCACTTTGAACTCATCGCCGGTCGCGTGGACTACGCGCTCGCGCCTCAGGATCAATTTCTGCTCGAACAGTCCAACTTGTACCCCGACAGTCTCCGAATGCCACGCTTCCCCAAGATAAGGTTCAAGGATTTAGAAGCACTCGTAACTGCTCGGATCGTCCGCGATCAAGTGAAATTCACCCATCGAATCGACTTCGCCGCAGCAACGCATGCCACCACTTTGGCGAGGATCGATGTTCAAATCCCTTGCGAAGCTTGTACCCGTGACGGCCAAGTTGTTCCATCGGTCGTCTATCCCCTGTTTGTCCGGGTTAGCAAACCGTCTGGTTGGGTTGTTCACACTTCGGAGACAAATGCGGATACAGCTGTGGGCGATAACTCACGCTCCAGACTCACCCTGACCGCTCATTTTGATGTTCCCCTAACACCCGGTAGGTATCAGCTTGCGACCGCGGCCAAGAATGCAACCACAAGCGAGGCAGGTGTGTCCTTTACGCAGCTGGACGTGCCTACGTGTGAATCGCTAGAAACGAAAAACTGAGAAACCATGCCCAGATAAGGTCAAGTCCTGATTAACGCGCAAACCGGAGAAGTGAAATCCTCCCAAAACCACATTGTCCGGTAACCCGACTAATCCGGAGTTATCGCGCCGAGAGTATTTTTCTCAGACTCTGACGACACATGACCAAGTTGGTGGCCTGGATTTAGGCTAGAATGCCGCGCAAATGATTGCCGTTGACGCAAACCTTGTTCGCAAAATCGTAGGAAGTGCAGTTCTCCTCCTGGTATACGGCTTGTGGCTCTGGCGCATCTTCAAGAGCTACCCTGGTGACAGATTTATCCAGTGCGCCAGCGTCACTGTCATGGTGTTGGTGGCTGCGGGAGCCGCGAATAGAATTCGCAAGTTCCCTGATTGGCTCTGGGAACCCGTAACGCTTTTACTTTGCTTGCTGGCTTTCCTATCGATTTTCTTCATGTTCCAACAAGGCTACCGCGCTCTACGTCGCCGCAAGACACACTGAAAATCAGCTAAATAAAGCTAATGCCTGATAACGCGCTAATCGGACAAGCGGAATCACCTGAAAACCACATGTCCGGTAACCCGACTTATCGGGACCTGGGTTCTCTGGGAACTTGTCTGTCATCCACGGTGTCCTTGTTAGATATGAAAAAGAAGGCGCTGATTGTGGTAGCCATCGTGGTCTTATCTATTCTTGGCGCGGGCGCTTTTCTGCGTTTTTATAATGCAGTGTCGTACCTCTCTCGAAACCGGAGTGCAAAGATCCAAGTTAACGGCAAGCCAGTTGACGGTGACGTGCTGGAGGGGAGGCTAACCGCTATCGTAACGAGGCGTGACGCCGGGAAAGTACATTCCTATCGAATATTTTTCGAGGGTGACACCGACGCAAATGGGGACACTGGTTTCGTGATCGATTGTCATGCATGGGTGGCCCCTCGTTTGCCGTTCTTGCTGGAAGCAGCCAACTACCCGCCGTGCAATATGCTTTCCGAAGATGTCTACAAAGATCGGCGCTGGCCGCTATTCAGGAGAGGGCAATTCATCGAATTTATGACCAACGACCTGTCCACAATTAGAATTGGGGAGCGAAACAAATAGCGGCTCCGATTAACGCGGTCATCGTCCCTGATTTCAAGTTTCCGATTACCCGACTTACCAGGCACTAACACAAAATCCTAACGCTAATCGCGCGGGCTACCTAGTCTAGAACTCTCTAGACTCTATACCTCGTGGGGACGTTGTTTATTGTTAACGATCGGTGTACCCTCTCTGCGCTTCAGGAAAACGGAACGTACGGACAACTTTCGGACCCAATCGAGCGACTCGGAGCGAGGTCGGATGGTGTCTAGGAGAGTCCTAACCACATTCGCGCGGGGGTCTCATGAAGACTTATCTCTCTTCCCAGCGGTGTACGCGGGCAGGCGTATCGCGGCTTTGCCGTGGTTCTCGCGCGCTTCTAGTCACGCTCGGCATCGTGGGTTTTCTGTCCTTAGCGGCTTCCGCTAAAGGGCAAGAGAAATCCAAATCGCCCTCCGGCGCCGCGACTCCAAATGCACAGCGACCGATACCAAACAAATTGCCCCCCTCTAATGAGATTGAAAAGAACCCTGATGCGCAAAGCGCGTTCAAAGCAGACAGGGACAGCGCGGACGCGCTCCGCAAACGCGAAGAATGGTTCTACAAGCAGCGCAGCTCCGTCAATGGACACATCCCCGCAGGCGCGCACTTTAGAGCTTGGCAGCACATGCAGCGCATGATGGTCGCGGAAGGAAAATTGGTACAGCGGCCGGACGGCTCGTTCGTGGCCTTCTCGGCGCCGCAAATTACTCCTGCTCCGACACTTTCTACGGCTCCATGGAATCCCATCGGACCTGCTCCCACCACCGGCGGAATCTTTAGTCCAGTCACCGGGCGCATCACGGCGATCGCCGTGGACCCGAGTGATACGACCGGCAGCACGGTCCTGATCGGTGGAGCGCAGGGCGGTATTTGGCGGAGCACGAATGCGGGCGCCGCTTGGACCGCTGTTGGCGACCAGAATGCCTCGCTTGCAATGGGCTCCATAGCTTTTGCTCCATCGAGCCCCACCACGGTTTACGCCGGTACCGGCGAACAAGCGGGCATTGGTTTTGACATTTATTACGGCGCTGGCGTTCTGAAGTCCACGGACAGCGGCCAGACGTGGACGCAAACCTGTACAACGCCTAGTGCTACTTGTCCCTTCATTGGTCCGTTCAGCAGCATCACTCCCTTTGGATTCTTCACGCTGGGTGGAATGCGTATGAGCTACCTTGCGGTGAGCCCCAGCAACGCGAATTTGGTGTTGGTAGCTGCGCAACAAGCTCTTGAGGGACCCGCCGAGGGCGTCTACTGCTCGCAGGACGGCGGAGCAACCTGGTCAAATATTTTGGCGGGAGAAATGGCCACATTTGTTGGGTTCGGAGCTTCCACAGTGGCGTACGCTGCGCTCGGAAACACGTTCGGGAGTTCTTCTACCGCGACGCATGGAAACGGAATCTATAAGGCAACAGGGATTGGCTCAACTTGCGCCTCCATCGCGTTTACGCGGTTGACTGCCGCAACGCTTCCGGCCCAATCAACGATGGGTCGCATCGACATCGGGATTGCGCCCAGTGACACGACCGGCAGCACTCTTTATGCGTCTATCGCTGACGCGACGGCCGAATCTCAAACCAATCTGGGGGTTTTTGTCACAATCAATGGCGGCACCACGTGGACGCAAACGGGTGCGCCGGATATTTGTCAGCACCAGTGTTGGTACGACAACGTAGTGAAAGTCGACCCCGCGAACGCAAATGTCGTTTACCTTGGCGGATCTTCTGCGATTAATGCGTTGGGCACTGCGGCGGAATGGATCATGCGTTCGTTGAACGGAACGACTGGCGGAGTGTTTGCGTCGGTCATCCCCACCACGAGCGGAGCAGCCTTTCCTCACGTCGACCAACACGCCATAGCCTTTGTAAAGACGGGCACTACCGTGCGCCTGTATCTAGGGAATGACGGCGGAATTTGGCGTACCGATGACGCCGAAGCTCCCAGCGTCACATGGATCAACCTGAACAACGCTCCTTTACAGCTCACTCAGTTTTATCCTTCCATTTCCATCAATCCTGCAAATCCAAATATCGCCTTTGATGGCACGCAAGACAATGGTAGCCAAAATTTTCAGGGTGGCGTCTCCTGGGTGGATAACAGGCAGTGTGGCGATGGGGCCTCCGCCGGGGTAGATCAGCAAATCCCGAGCACCGTTTACATCGGGTGCGGCACCGGCGCTCCCGTCAATGTTTCGTATCAAAACGGCGGCCTGAACACATTCGCTCCGGCTGTCGGCGGCATTAATCCAGCGGATAGTTCTGGTTTCATTCCGCCGCTCGCAGTTGATCCCGGTTCGGCAAACGTCGCCTATTTTGCTACCAGCAAGATTTATCAGACCACGGACGCGGCGGTTAACTGGACCGCTCTTTCCGGGGACTTCGTCAGTGCCTCTGATGCCGTCACAACTATTGCTGTGGCACCGAACAATCCGTCCGTAGTCTACGTAGGCGCCAGCACGGGCCAAGTATGGGTCGCTCTCAATGTTGGACCACCCGTCCCTGGTATTGGGGAATTTAATCAAATAACCAACCAAAATTCACAAACAATACTTCCATCCCGATCTATTACGGCGATCGCCGTCGACCCAGCAGACGCTACGGGAAAAACAGCTTACATTGCCATGTCAGGCTTCTCTTTTGTCCGTGGAAGCGTCCACGATCCCCAAGGCCACATTTTCAAGACCACTCAGGCTGGCGTAAGCTTTACCGACGTTAGTTGCTCAGTGGCAAACTGCCAGGCGCCTTCAGCAACAGACCTGCCGAATGCTCCGGTTAACGACATCGTGGTCGATCCCGATGTGCCGGGGACCATTTATGCTGCTACCGACGTCGGCGTTTTCGTAGGCAATTGCACAGCCACTCCCTGCTCGTGGAGCACTTTGGGAACCGGTCTCCCGCATGTTGCGGTTCTCTCATTGCGGCTGCACCAAGCTTCGCGCACACTGATAGCCGCCACGCACGGCCGCGGGGCTTTTACTGTCGTACTGAACAATTTCTCGTTTACTGGCCCGCACATTTCTTCCATCTCACCAACTTCGGCAAGCGCCGGCGGGACCGCAGCGGTGGCACTTACTGTAACTGGCAGCGGTCTGACGGGCGGCACGGTGCAGCTGGGAGGAACAAACCTGACAACCACTCCTGTATCCGACTCACAATTGACCGCCACAATTCCGGCATCGATGCTTACCACCGGCACGCCGGCGGTAACAGTGGTGGTTACGTCCACGACTAGCAACAAGGTCACCTTCTCGATTCTCGGTGGCGCGCCGACGATTACTAGTTCAGCGCCCGGCAGCACTCCGGTAAACAGCCAGTCAGCTCAGACAATCAACGTCGTAGGAACAGGGTTCACAGCGAAATCTCAGGTGATTTTGAATCCAGATAGCGCTGGTACTCCTCTTCAGACGACGTTCACCCCTGGCGATTCTACGCATCTCACGGCCACTGTTCCGGTGAGCTTCATGGCTAACTTCGGCAGCACCAACTCCGTTGGCGTGACCAATCTTCCCCCTGGAGGGGGCACGACACACACAACATCTACAGTGACTCTGCCAACGTTCGTAGTCGTCGCACCCCCACCGGGCAATGACATGTTCGCTGGCGCAACCCTTATATCTTCAAATAATCTCTTCCCCACGACCCCATCAAATTACCTTTTTCAGACCGCCGAGGACACGTCCGGTGCCACCACGGAATCCACTGATCCCATCCTCTCTTGCATTCAACAGCAAACCGGTGGTGGCGGAAGAAATGGCAGTTTCAACACCGTTTGGTTCAAATTCACGCCAACCTTCAGTGGTGTCTTAACCGACGTCGACACCATCGGAAGCAGCTATGACACGACGCTAGCGATCTTCACCGGCTCGCAAGGTGCGCTTACGCCGTTGCCGGGTGCATGCAACGATGACATAAACCCGGGCATAGTGACTCAATCGCAGCTTCAAAACATTGGTGTGAGCGCCAACTCAACCTACTTCATCTTTGTGGGATCGTTCGGTCCGCCGGACCCCAATCCGGTAGCTCTAGGCGGAGAATTGTTTTTCACTCTCAGGTTTATTAGCACTGGTTCGCCTGACTTCACGATGACACCCCAAGCACCGACGAGCGTTACGGTGAGTTCAGGGAGCAGCGCGACGTATACCGTGGCCGTTGGGGCTCTCAACGGTTTCTCGAGTAACGTCAGCATAAGCTGCACGCTGCCGGCGGCTTCGTCCATGTGTGCCGCGAATCCGCCTACAGTTGCGCCGGGCGCGAGCACAACCATCAATGTGACGACGACGGCGCACCAACTCGTGCCGCCAACGCAATTGCCACGACGGTTCGGACCCTGGCAGAGACTACTGCCGGTCGTCGTCCTGGCCATGCTAGCGTTGCTTCTGCTTGCTATTGCGCGAACGCGTCGACAGCGGTTCGCCGCTGCTGTTCCTTTTGCTGGCCTTCTGATTTTGTTGATTCTCCAGGCCGTGGGTTGCGGCGGTGGTGGTGGTACTAGCGGCGGTGGTAGCGGCGGGTCCAACGTGCATGGCACGCAGGCTGGAGCCTACACGGTCACCATTACAGGCACATCTGGCAGCACGACGCACACCGCGAACGTGACGTTAGTGGTGAACTAGTCGCTCAAAGGTACGGAGGGCGGCAGGTAGAACTGGAATCGATGGGTTCTCTACGGAGGTTTTGACTGATTTAGCGAGGTACCTTAAAAGTGCGTCTTTTATACCAACATGGGCACTAGCCAGAAGATGTCCGGTTACCCGACAAATCAGGACTTACAGGCTTTCGAAGATTCGCTTTCAGCGTCCATTCACAGGTTTTTGCGGATATTCTCCAATAGAAGTTCGTATGAAGGGGCGCCCTCTATAAGGAACCACAAACCACAATGGGGAGTGAAGCCAAGGCACTGCGGAGGTCCGGATACAATCCAGCCCTCAGCGCGACTATTGAGGACAATATAAGCGAGAATTTCCCGAAGAGTTCGGTTTTGCAGGACTGCTGGTTTGACTGTGGAGGCCTCTGCGCTCTCCAGAATATCTCCACCGTATCCCTTCAACGTTGGGTCGAGCTTGAGCTGCAGATTCCACCACAGCGTAACAGACGCCACTTTGGCGGTCTCGCCGTCCGCAATCCTGAAAACAGGGATGACCATGTTTAGCTGTTCGTCGGCGCGCTTTGAACCGCGCCTGTTCGTGATTTCGACGATTCCACTTCGCAATCGCCAACTGTATCCGTGGCCGTTGCGCAGAATGGTATCGAGACCTTGCCGAACCGTTTTGTTTTGTAGGTTCACAATAATAGGCTGGTCCATCGATGCCCGGTCAACATATTCAACGGCAATTCGCAGGTGCTGCTGGTGCGAGAATTTGAGGAATGTTTCTGTCAGGCCGACACCCTTTGAGTCGAAGTCAGATGCGGGTCGTTCAAGAGAATTGTCTTGCCCATAGAGGCAGGGAGCAAAGAGCAGAAGGCCGCAAGCGATCGCGCGACTCACCATAAACATTTGGACACCAACAGAATTATAAGCAGTTCCTCATGGATATTCAGTGTAAGTCCCGATAAACGCGGTGGTCTCAATAGGTCGACGCAACACTCAAGTCGAACCCGACTTACATTGAAAACAAAGGTCAAATCGCTCACTAGGGTAGATCAGCGGGAAACACTACCCTGGCTAGGTTTTGACCGAGGACAGCCAAACAGATTGCTCCTCCCGGAGAAGCCTTGTCGAATCAAAGTATTAGATGGTGTTGCATCGACCGGTTGAGCTGGCACGACTAATCGGGAGTTTGGTTGCTACGGCGACTGCCCATGCCAATGCCAATTACTGGTTGTAAGGCACTAGCTCGATTACAGAAACCAGGCGAGATCGATCTCAGTCATGGAATGATCCCGATTTCTATGAGCTTAGCGCGGGCATGCCGTTCTTCGTCGGTGCCGGGAAAGCGTCTAACGACATCGCGGAGTTCGCGGACACCGGCGGTTCTTTGGCCGAGCTCGATGAGAGCCAAGCCTTTCTTGTAATGTGCGGCGATGAGTCTAGAACTCTTGGGATAGTTGGTCAGCATCAAACTGTATTGGTTGACGGCGTTTTGATAGTTTTTCTGCAAGTAAGCAATTTCATCGAGATAAAACCGCGCGTTTGAGGCGAGTTCGGTGTCGCCATAATATTTGAGGTAATCTTGGAATTCCTGACGCGCGAGATCGTACTTGCCACCGGTGATATCCCGCTCCCCGTTGGAATAGAGAGTGTCGGCGGAGGGGGCCGGGCTTTGGGATTTGGAATCTTGGCCTTCAACAAATGAAGAGCTGAAAAGCAACGAACACGCAAGCCCCGATGCGACAAATAGTCTGCAAAGAAGCATGGCTTTAACCTCCACGCCGGAGTCTACTCTTCGTGCTGAAGCCGTGCAATCTAACTCCTGATTAACGCCGAAATCGGAAAAGTGGATTTCAAGTTTCCGGTAACTCTAATCGGGACTTAGGCGAGAAGAAAAGCACGAATCACTTTTCTTGACGCCATCACTTGCCAGTGGGTAGGATCGAGGAAGTCCACCATCTGCATGACGGAGGCAGGGTCGACTCGTTTATTTCCGAACTCTGCAGTTCATGACCCTCCACTGTCTTGAGGGATCAGTTTCAGGACTACGCTTTTCCGAGTGCCTTCATCCAGTTGTACGGTCTCGCCGCGAGTCTCGTACGTCCTCAAGAATTCGGGTTGCCGGAAATCTTCCTGCAAGTCTTCTAATGCAAGCACCGTGTACTTGCCAGGATTTAGGCCACACAGGGTGAAATGGCCACTCTGATCGGTCGTATCTCGCTGGTAAAGATCCAAGCGCATTCGATGCTCTCCGCTGGGAACATCCACAACGCTTGCGTTCGCGACTGGCTGGCCCTTGCCGTCAACCACTGTGCCCGCAATACTCGCTCCGTTCGCGCTGATCACTACGTCCAGGTATGGATCAGAATGGACTGGAAAACCGGAATCGGCCACATCCCGACCATCGAGATTTACCGACTTTGTGAAGTAATCGCGAAGATCGTTGGATTTGGCCCCAACCGCAACTTGGTAATCGCCTCCGGGTACATTCTTCAGTTCGAAACTTCCGTCAACGTTCACACTGGCAATTGTCGGAATGCTCAGGCCTCCTTCCCCGCCCATTTCCGCTCCTTGTCCGTCAGCAGGGATCAGGGCCACGGTCAATTGCGTCCAATCGAACTTCTGGCCTGTATCTAGGCGGAACTTCCCGTGAACGTGCCCACCAGCTTCCGGCTGAAGTCGCAATCCCTCCACGTGAGCATTGCTCACTTCGATCGGCTGCCCCATTCGCAGCATCTGCATCGATGGTTGACCGCCTTCAAATGTGACGATGAGCAGCCTAGCTACGTATGATCCAGATAGCACACCTGTAAATTCGAATCTGCCCCCCTCGCCAAGCTGTTGCGCCTCCCCCGCCGAGCCTCCACTGGCCGTCGCCTGCAACAGTATCTGTGCCATGCTGCCGCCGCTCGGAATTCCCGATACCGTCCCGCTGACGCGGTACGCCCGGCCCGTCAGTACGCCAAAACTAATCCGTGTTTCGGCCCCAGCATGAACCTCCACCGCAACAGCTTGGCCTTGATCCAAAACGCCCGGATAGTAAGTGGTCAAGTAGATCGATTGCTCGTTTCCGCTATCTTTCGGATTTGACGCTCGCGACCCTTGTGGTGGAGAGGCGGTAATCTTATAGCGTCCCGCTCTCAGCCCGGAGATACGAAATTCCCCTAGATCGTTAGTTGCTCCGTTGCCAAAGTCATTCGGTCTGCGCCCCGCTCCAACGGAGCCTGTCTTGGTCGCCATGACGCTAACATCACGCATCGGATCACCGTCCAGGTCTACGATTTTCCCCGTGATGATCGCAACAGCCTGCATGTGAAAGATCCAGTCATTTGTGCCGCTGCCCGGTTGCACGGAAACAGTCTTCAGATGGGTGTCGCTGTTGGACTGCACAAATCCGGCGTGCTCGACGACGACTACGTACTCGCCTGTTTGCACATCTTCTATCGTGAAGTGACCTTCCGCATCCGTAACCGCCGAATATTGCGCAGCGGTAGGTCCTCTTCGTCCGTTCAACTGGACCTTTGCTTTTCTTATCGGTTGGCCGTTCGGCTCCTGTAACACCTTGCCCCGTATGCTTAGCGTAGGACGTTGTTCTGGGGAGCTCGCTTGAGCTGCACAGACCCCTGGAACCAAGGTTAGGCAAAGCGAGAGGACCAAGAGTTTCACGAAAGACCTCCGTGCACGCAAACTCTCATCGAGCAAAGCTCAGGAAGGGCACTTATACCACGATATTAATTATTCTGGCTATAACGAGCAAATACCAATTCCAGGCAACCACTCGCAGCCAAGCTTCCCACCAACAAACGGATTCACTGCCTGATTAACGCGGTAATCGGAAAAGTGAAGTCTTGGTACGGAACTTGTCCGGTTTCCCGACTTACCGGGACTTGGGATGAATATTTGGGAACCTTCGGGCCTCACCGTGTTTGGAGACTCAACATACTCCGTGGGAACATAGAGAAAGAATGTTGCTGGTGAAGTTGCGTGACATACTCTGCGTAGGCGGGTCAAATTCGCAAGCGCCACGGGCGTGTTTATCTCTGCGCTCCTTTTGGCCATGCAGACAGCGCCCTTTCATGACCTTTTGGACCACGACTTCCTGATAATTCTGCAATTTCCTGGATTCATTATCGCAGCCTCGATATGGGGCGTTCATGCGGGCGGAAAGTCTTTCTTGCTTGTAATGGTAAGCGTCAACGCCGTCGTTTACGGCCTAATCGCTTTCGGATTGTTCAGTCTGGATGGTCGCCCAAACAGGGCCGATTGAGTTAGTACACGCCCTTCCGCCTGGTAAACGCGCTAATCGTCCGTGTGAAGTTCCAGAACTTGACTTGTCCGGTAGCCCAACTACACAGGCAAGTGACCGCCGCCTTCCAGTACTGCAATCCGCAAAGCGTAGTGATAGCTTCCGAGTGTTGAGATTACAATCGTCGAAGTCCGGAGGCCCTTTCCCATGATCTCCGCGGGGGCTAGACCCAATTGTTCGCGCATCAGACTCGCTGTCCTGCAGTTGTCCTTCCTGCTCGCACTCCAATGCGCCCAAGCACAATCTGGTTCTCCGGTCAGCGGTCAGCCGAATGAAACGTGGGCCGGGCGCAGGATTGTCACGCTACAGGGATTTGGAGAGTACTTTGTTTCGGGCGACCATGGACAATCGGAATTGATCCGACCTGACGGTCTGGGCGTAAACATCGTGGCCGTGGCGCAGCGCCTTGAAGGGGACCGCATTTGGATCAAAGCTAACGGAGCCGGCGATGTGCCCGTGGGATGGGTGAACAAGAAGAACGCGATTTTGCTGGACGATGCAATCCCTTATTTCACTTCTCTAATCGAACGTAATCCGAAGGACTGGGATGCTTACCTTCGTCGCGCGGAATCTGAACACGCTCTGAATCAGCGCGAAGCTGCCGTTGCGGATTACACACAGGCAATCGAACTGCATCCAGACGAACCGTTTTTATTCCTCCGCCGAGGCCGATCTTTCCGGACTATGAAGGCCTGCCCGCAAGCTGCGGGGGATTTTGAGAAAGCGGCCAACCTCAAACCTATGTGGGCTGAGCTTTACAACCAGGCGGCCGGTGTTTATGCGGACTGCCCAGATCCTGCTCACCGCAATCCCGAAAAGGCTGTCGCGCTAATCGAACACGCGATTGCCCTGGACGTAGAGCACCCCACGTATCTAACTGTTCTCGCACTCGCATATTTTAGGTCGGGCAAGCTCGAAAAAGCCGTAGTTACGCAGAGACAAGCCCTGGAGTCGCCGAAATTCCCTCCAGCGTATCGTGAGGAAGCGACCGCGCAATTACGCGAGTACGAGAGAGCACTCGCTGCTCAGAACCATTAGCTGAGTATCGGGTTTGAACGACAACAATCCACTTGGACGATTAACGCGCTTACCGGAGAAGTGGCAGCGTTGCCGGGGCGGTTGGTATTATGGATCGCCGAGGTGTTCCGTGGGATTCATCGGAAAGTTAATCTGCGTGTCTGCATTGTGGTTGCCAATTCTCTCGGCGCAGAGCGTTGCACGCCACAAGGCGAAGGTGCAGTCGCCCCAGGTGGCGTCCTTTGAGCAAAAGACGAATAAGCTGGTCAACCGATTCAACACGTGCGGAAGAACGCTCGTCGATTCCGTGATCGAACTTGCTTATGAGTACCAAGTTCCTATGGCTATTGAATATGCAGACCGCGAGGCTACCACTAGGCCAATAAATTTAGAGTTTCACAATAAATCTCTTCGGGGAATGGTCGAAGCTATCGTTAAACAGGATCAGCAATATCGCGTCAGTTTTTCGAACGGCGTTGTAGATATATTCTCACCTAGAGCCCGCGAAGATCGCTCGAATTTACTCAACAAAGTTCTCAAAGACTTTTCAGTGACAGAAATGGAGACGCGCGAGGCGGATTTTCAACTGTTCTGCGCTGTCGCCCAAGCAGCGGGTTCCCAAGGGTGCGGCGGCAGCCTTGCGGTAGGTCAATGGGAACCGTTTAGGATTACGTTGCATCTGCAGAACGCAAGGACGTACGAGATACTGAACGCTATCGTCGCGCAAAATGGAAGCGCCATCTGGACTGTCACCGCTAGCAACCTAGCTAGCTTTCCGCAATCTAGCGGTCTCTGGTACATTTACCCGCTTCAAGAGCCCTTTAAAAGCGTTGTTTCGGACAGGCTAGTCAGAATGCCTCAATAAAAATTCAAGCGAGGCGAGATTGCGACGCTGCACAGTGCCTGATTAATGCGCTACTCGGACAAGTGCCGGTCAACGAAAAACAACCATCTCGTTCCTTCTGACCGGGCGGTCAGCCTGGTAAACGGCGCGCGGCGAAGCGGGTACAGCAGAACGCAACGACAGTGGCAGAGATCGTCAGGACTATTACATCCCGCCAGAAGGGTTTCAGATGTGACTCGAATGCGGCAATGACGGAGACTGGTACATCGCTAGGAGCCCGCCACGCGGCCCAAGTTCCGCCTAAGAGCAGGCCTGCCATAAACCCGCCCGTCAACGCGAGTACGCGAAGCCCGAATAGCGCAGACACGACGCCGCATGCCGCTGCAACTACGATGGCGATAAACCGCCACTGACTTATGCTCACATATCGGAGCACAGGTGCGACGAGCCAATACTGATACAGAATCCCAATTATGAGGGCGGTGAGCGACGTACCGAAGATATCCCGGCTGCGTAGGGGCACAGGGAATTAGACACCGATGCCGAGATTTCAGCTAACTCCCGATTAACGCGCTAATCGTCCATGTGGGTACTGGGCCGGACTTGTCCGATTTGCCCAAGAACTACTCCGATTCCGCCGTGGCAGATTAAGGAGCGGACAGGAAACGGAAAATTTCATCTATCACGCGGTCAGCCTGGTCCGTTTCAAAAAGAAATTGCGCATGAGCGTCGCCGTCCAACACTATCAGCTCTTTAGGTTCCGGAGCCTTCAAATACTGAGCTCTAATCCCCGGCAGTCGCGGGCCGTCGTCGTTTGCATCATCGCGTGCAACGATAAAAAGCGTCCGCGATTTTAACTGGTCCGCTGGAAGATTCGGGGCAGCGCCAAGAAAGACGATCCGATCGATCTCACCCGGTTTCGACTGAATCGAAGCGTCCCCAGTTGCTGCGCCACCGAAACTCCCGCCAATCGCAAAAACCGTTTGTGCCCCATGCTTCTTCGAATAGTGCACCGCTGCTAAAACATCATTTGCCATCGGAGCGGTGAACATATCCTTATCCCCAGGTCCCGTCGAGCACCCAAACCCCCGGAAATCAAATGCAACAACCTTGAATCCTTTAGCGGCAAGCACCTCTGCCTGCGGTCGCCAGCTCTCCTTCGTGAATCTTCCCCCGTGCGCCAGGACGACAGCCCGTTTCCCTTTTCCATACACATCCGCGCAAATCTTCCCGCCATCCTCAGTTGCAAACGTGACATGCTGCTGCGCCTGTAACTGGTGCACTGGCAACAGCGCAACCGAAAGGATCAGAAGATTTTTGAACATGGACACGGTGTGATTATAGTGCAGGTTGCCGTATCCACGAGTCAGGTCCCGATTAACGCGGTTACCGGTAAAGTGGATTTTTCACGTTTCCGATTACTCGACTAATCGGACGCAATCCCTACCGCTTGTTAAACTGCTGCGAGTCTCACGGCTTTCCGGACTGCTTACTTTTTTCTTCCAAACATGCTTTCGTCATGCTTTTTAGGTCCCTCAGTTTACGGGGCGGCACAAACGGGTTCTCTGTTGCCGCAAGGACATCTTGCTTGAACGCGTCGGACCATCGAGGGGGGTCGACTACTCCCGTCAAAATGTCCCGTCGGGCCAGTTCTTTCCGATACTCGTCGTCAAAAGCGAGGTCAACAGGCCATTGTTCTTTCAAGCTCAAATCAACAGGACCAAGGTATAGAATTGCGTCCAGTAGTTCCGCGACAGGCTTTTTGTATTCGTTGGGTAAGTCGTACCGGAAATCGCAACCGTCAAAAAAAATCAGTTTGGGCAGAAATTGACTCGCGTCCAAAGCGCCAAACCATGTGCCTTTCGTCCTCGCAAGCGAGGGGACGGGCCAAGATGAGAAAGCAGTGCCCGATAGCGTCTGGAAATCCGAGCCGAAGATGTTCAAGTCTGAGATAACGAATACGATGCCCGGATGCTTGGTTTCGATTGTAGAAACAGTGTTTGCCATAAGAAAGTCGCCGGTTGCCCCATGGAGCAGATGGAACGTACCAAAAAGAATGAGGGCTTTTTGACCTTTTGAAATAACTGCGGTTTCCAATACTGAGGCGGCGTTTGCATCGCGTCCGGGCAACTTCAACTTTTTAATGTCGTCAGGACCTCCTCTTACTTGTTCCCAATTGACGGGCGGGTCCCCAGCTAACACGCGAATGCGTTTCTCTTGCGGAAGCCTTTTATTGACAGCACGCATAACCGGGAAAAACTCCTCGAAGAAAGCTGATGTCCCGCACATATCCTGACTTGTGTTCCGCCATACTTTCTGAACGTCGTTGAATGGTACGTCGTCTCCAGCAATGTATCGGTCTAATACAGGTTGGTAGAGCGAGTTACCGCACTCGACCTCGATATTGTTGACCTTCTCTGCGAACGCGGGAGTGCGGATCAGAGTAAGGATGAAATCGTCCAAATCCTTCAGACCATGCGCTTCGGGCATAGCTACGACTTCGTATTTGTCGAATGCGGCGAGGATGGCGGGAATCGCAGGTTCCGGGACTGGTTCAGCACCAGTGGGCTTGGGGGCATGCTGGTTTTGCGCTCGGGCCATTAATGGCTTGGCAAGAACGAGCATTACCGCAAGTGCAGCCGCTAGAAGATAACGTTGCCTGCTACCGGTCCAGCCGACAATGTTTATCGCCATCACCTCAGCATTATATATTCCGACCCAATGGTGCCAAGTCCTGATTAACGCGCTAATCGGAAAAGTGGATAGAGGAACTATATCCGCCGCATAATAAACATGAACAGCGTGGTGCGGTGACAGTGATGGGCAGCCAACCTGCCGGTGTCTATGTCTTCGCGGTCTTGCTCTATGTCTTTCCGTCCGCTTTTCTGTGGGCAGCGTGGAGGCGCGAAGCCAGAGCAGGATTTGCTGGTGCACGCCCTTTGTGGCGGGACTCCTGCCTCAAGGTTGCATTGTTTGCCGCAGCGTGCGGGACAGTCTTGAGCCTGTTGTTTCTTCTCTCCTATTTGCACAACGGAGGTGGCATCCACGGCTCGCGCACGTCTCCCGGATTGTGGAAGGCACTGGGACCGATTTCTGCGGGAGTATCTGTATTAAGTTTTTTGATATCGGCTACTGTGCGAAGCAGAGGGTTGCTGCTCCTAGTCGGATGGCTGCTAGGAATTTTTGCAGCAAACTACGCCGTCTTTCAAGTCGCTTTGGATTAATTTTGCTGAAGGCCCTGATTAGCGCGCAAACCGGACAAATGCCTTTCAGCGTTGTGGCAGGAGTAGCAGGAAAGTGAGAACAACCATTCCGATCAGGATGATTGCTGCAAAAAATTCGGATAAACAGCGACCCGGCGATAGGCAGAAGGGGATTACAAGGGGTGCAGCACCCAGTCAGGATCCCGTTGTTCGGTTTGAATATTGGAAGCTGGCTTAATTCTGTCGGCCACCCGCCCGACTTACCGGGGCTTACTGCTCCGGACGTTCATTTGTGATAGGCTCGCCGCCGCTTACCGACTGACTGCGTCCCTCTCAGAGATGTGTAAACAGTCGATAGGTCCACCGACGTAAGAATCCAAAACAACTCAAGAGGAGGACTCCATGTCCCAATCCAGTGCTACACAACGAGGCAGCGAGCAGGCAGATGCGATTCGCCCCTTTCATGTGAATGTTGCGGAAACCGAACTTACCGAATTGCGCAGGCGCATCAACGCGACAAAGTGGCCTGAACGAGAAACGGTTACAGATGCATCCCAAGGAGTACAGCTCGCGACGATGCAGGCGCTGGCGCGCTATTGGGCGACAGAGTATGACTGGCGCAAGATCGAAGCAAAAATGAAGGC
>Ga0137418_10002304_pt1 | contig 17499 bp, 14 predicted proteins | sample CZODoug3_1_2_16f_FD_122242 | JGI IMG/M metagenome (GOLD analysis project Ga0137418, IMG submission 122242) | Vadose zone soil fungal communities from Angelo Coast Range Reserve, California, USA - CZODoug3_1_2_16fungal (Hybrid Assembly) | ecosystem: Environmental > Terrestrial > Soil > Vadose... | reverse complement strand
GCTTTCTCGGCAGCAGGCAGCAGCTCCTTGCGCAGCAGCTGATCGGAAGCCGGCACGAAGTCGTTCCAGCGCAGCCAGTGTACCGTCGTGCCCTGTGCAAAGGCGGGCGCGCGGCCAGTGGCCAGGATGCCGGCCATGCCGCCGACGAGCGCGGTACCGCTCTTGAGGACGTTACGTCGCGTTACTGTCGTCATGGATTCCTCCCTTGGTGATGCCCTTCCGCCGGTCTGACGCCGGCTTGGAGTGCCTTTCAGTCTATCGCGCCTCCGTGGTTCAACGCATGCGCAAGTTCGCGCGTGCGCAACACGTTGTCTCGACGATCATTTGTTGGTGTTTCCACGCTTCCGGCGTCGGTGGCGATTTCGACGTGAAGCAGGTGGATTCTTCGTAGAGCAGGCACTGCAGCCCGCGCATGAACCATACCGCCATACCGGTACCCTCCCGGCGCCGCTGTGGTATTGCCGTCGCCGAGCGGGTTTTCCCCGTCTTATGGAAAGCTTGGTAACCTGAATGCTGGCGCGACATCATTGTCGCCGGTCGCAGCAGGAAATCAAGTACTGGCTTTGGTACGCCGGCCATTGTCTCTTCGCGCGTCTCGGAGAGCGCTCGACCGCCCCCGGATCACCGGCTGCACGCAGCCGAAGAGGTTGTTGTTCCTGCGTGCTACTCCGCAGCCGACGCGATTTCGTGCGGCGAGGCAGTCTGACCTGGCCGGACACCCTCGTCAGCTTGTCGCCTTTCGGAGGGAAGCCCAGCGAACCGGCGCAATGCTTCGGCCATCTGCACGCGCCCGCTGACGCCGGTGATCACCACGTCGACCATGGTAAAGGAAAAGTGGAAGTGGCCGCGAGCGTTAACTTGCTCGACCGGCACACCGGCGGCGGCCAGGGCTTCGGCGTAAGCGACACCCTCGTCGCGCAGCGGATCGAACTCGCAGGTCACCACCAACGCCTGAGGCAAGCCCTCGAGTTTGCCGCGCAACGGCGAGACGCGCGGATCGGTTCGATCTGCGGGCGAACAGTACAGGTCCCAGAACCAGTACATCAACGAGCGCGTCAGGAAGTAGCCCGTCGCATTGTCGTTGTAGGACGGGCGGTCGAACGTGCAGTCGGTGACCGGGCATACCAAAAGCTGGCCTGAGATCTGCGGGCCGCCGCGGTCGCGCGCCAGCTGGCAGGTGACGGCCGCGATGTTGGCGCCGGCGCTCCAGCCCGCGACCATCACCGGTCCCGGCTTGCCGCCGAGGTCAGCCGCATGCTCGGCGATCCAGCGCGTCGCCGCGTAGCCGTCCTCTGCCGCTGTCGGGAAGCGGTGGTCGGGCGCATGCCGGTAACCGACGCTGACGAAGATCATTCCGGTACGCCGGCACATGTCGCGGCAGAACGGATCGTCGGATTCCTGGTCACCGAGCACCCAGCCGCCGCCGTGGAAATACACCACGATCGGATGTGGCCCCGGCGTCGCTGGCCGATAGAGACGGTAGGGCAGCGGACCGTCGGTGCCGGGGAGTGTGCCGTCGACAACCTCGCCGACAGGCCGGCCGGCGGGACGGGCGGCATTGAATTCAGCCAGGAAGTCGCGCGCACCCTGGGCTCCGAACGATTCCAGCGGCGGCAACTTCATCTCCGCCAGCATGTTCAGCACCAACCGCACATCCGGTTGCAGGCGAACGATCTCGCCGTCGTTGCATTGCTCGGCAACGTTGGGGCCGGTGAGCCTGAAACCGAGCATGCCGCCGCTGGCGACCTCGTTGCAGATGCTGCGGTATGGGCCGACGCCGCCGGTATAGGGCATCACACCTTGCGCCTTGCCGGGAACGTTGGCGCCCGTGTACCAGGTGTTCGCCAGCCGATGCAGTGTGAGCGTTGCGCAGTCGGCCATGTGCCGCGCCCAGCCGGCCTGCGCCGTTTCGGTCGCCTCGATGGCGGTGAAGCCGGCCTCTCGCATCGCAATCAGTCGGTCGACGACCCAGTCGACGTGCTGCTCGATCGATACGGCCATATTCGACAGCACCGACGGGCTGCCCGGGCCGGTGATCATGAACAGGTTGGGAAAGCCGGCCACGGTAAGCCCAAGATAGGTCTGCGGGCCGTTGGCCCAGACGTCGGACAGCGATTTTCCGCCGCGGCCCGTGATCGGATGAACGGCCATGATCGCTCCGGTCATGGCGTCGAAGCCGGTGGCGAACACGATGACATCGACGTCGAACGTGCGCTCGTCGGTCTTGATGCCGGAGGCCGTGATCGACTTGATCGGCTCCTGCCGCAGGTTCACCAGCGTGACGTTGGGACGGTTGTAGGTGGCGTAGTAGCGGGTATCGAGGCAGGGACGCTTGGCCCCGAACGGATGGTCGTGCGGCGTAAGCGCCGCGGCCGTTTCCGGATCCTTCACGATCTCGCGGATCTTCTCACGGATCAGGTCCGCGAGCAGCGTGTTGCCATCGACGTCGACGGCCTGGTCGGCCCACAGCTGGGTCAGGATGTAGACCAGATCGCCTTTGGCCCACGCCTCATCCAAGCGCTCGCGGCGCTCGGCATCGCTCAATTGCCAGCTCACCGCGGTTTGTTGCGGCCACGGTACACCTGCCAGCGACCAGCGAGCCTGTTCACGGTAGCCGGCGCGGTCGCCTTCCAGCAAGGCAACGCGATCCGCCGGCGCAGGACCATTGTGGGCGGGCAAGGCAAAGTTCGGCGTGCGCTGGAAAACGGTCAGATGTTCCGCCTGCTCGGCGATCAACGGGATCGACTGGATTCCGGACGATCCCGTGCCGATCACCGCGACACGCTTGGCGGCGAGCTTGACCTCCTCATGTGGCCAGCGGCCGGTGAAATAGACCTCGCCCTTGAAGTCTTTGACGCCATCGATCTCAGGAGGTTTGGGCGTGGAAAGACAGCCGGTGGCCATAATGTAGTAGCGGCAGGCTACGGTCGCGCCTTCGCTGGTCGTGAGCAGCCAGCGTTCCAAGGCCTGATCCCACGTCGCCGCCGTGATCCGTGTACGAAAGCGGATGTCGCGCCGCAGATCATAGCGGTCGGCGACGAAGCCGAAGTAGCGCAGGATTTCGGGTTGGGTTGCGTATTTCTCCGACCATTTCCACGCGCTCTCCAGCTCAGGATCGAAGGTGTAGCTGTAGTCGATGGTTTGAATGTCGCAGCGCGCGCCGGGATATCGGTTCCAGTACCAGGTGCCGCCGACGTCGTCGGCCTCCTCCAGCACCACCGTCGTGAGGCCGGCCTTGCGCAACCGATGCAGAAGATACAGGCCGGCAAACCCGGCCCCTACCACCGCGACGTCGACCTGTTGCGTCGTACCGCCGCTGGTTGCCTCTGAAAGAGATGCTGCAACCATTGCGTCTGGCATGCCATCCTCCCGTGCGTTTTATTTTGCGGTAGGCTATCGCCGCGCACCCCGTTTGTCATCAGGACAATTTCAATCGGGCTTCGGCCTCCAGCAGCGCTGAATCGTCGAGCGAACCGATGATCGCGTCGACGTTGTGAGCCGCCACTGCGTCGTTGCGTTGATACAACGTCACGACTTGCGGCGAGGAAATTTCAGAGGCGGCGTACGATGCGGTGTCGACTAGGCCGAAGGTTGCAGGACATCACCCGGTTATCATTGGCAAAACAAATCCGAAAGGGTTACGCTGATCGCGATTGTCGAGGCATCGAAGAATGCCGCTATCAAGATGCGTCACTTGTCTGGGGAGGATAGCATGGGTACTTCGCAACGGTCCTGGCCGCTCGATCGGAGAACGATTCTAAAAACAGGCGCCGCTATTGCTGCGGTGCAACTCACTTCACCCTTCATCATTAAAGCGCGGGGCGAAACGCCGGTGCGGATCGGAATGGTCGATCCCTTGACCGGAGTCTATGCCGCGATCGCACAGGGAGAGGTGGTGGGAGCAAAATTCGCCGCTGAGGAGATCAACAAGAAGGGCGGCATTCTGGGCCGGCCCGTCGAGCTCCTGATTGAAGACTCGGCAAATGATGTCGGCACCGGCGTGCAGAAGACCCGGAAACTGATCGAACGGGATCAGGTGAGCTTTATTATTGGCGACGTCAATTCCGGCATTGCGATCGCGATGGCGCAGGTCACCAGCGAAAAGAAAGTGCTCCATATCGTCTCCGGCGGCCACACCGATCCTATCACCGGCGCGAACTGCTCGTGGAACGTGTTCCGGGTCTGCAACTCGACCACAATGGATGCCAATGCCATCGCCCAGACGCTGATGGAGAAATTCGGCAAAAAGTGGTATTTCCTGACGCCGGACTACGCGTATGGCCACTCGGTCCAAGCCGGCTTCGAGAAGCTTCTGAAAGCCGCGGGCGGCACTTCCGCTGCGTCCCTCGTCCCGCTGGGAACGCCGGATTATTCAGCCTATCTGATCCAGGCCAAGGCCTTCGGTCCGCAGGTGCTTATCAATGTCATGGGCGGCGGCGATCAGGTCTCAAGCCTCAAACAATTTGTTCAATTCGGTCTGGACAAGCAGATGGCCGTGGGCGGCACCTTGTTCGAGCTCGAAAGCATACGGGCGGTGCCCGATGGGGCGCGCGTCGGATGGTGGACCATGGAATGGTGGTGGGATCAGCCCGGCGTGCCGCACGTCGCGGAATTCAATGCCTCGATCAAGAAAATCACCGGCGTCGCAGCCACGGCGCGCAACTGGTTCGGCTATGCGTCGGTACAAACGCTGGCAGTGATTGCCAATCAGGAAAAAACGCTCGACGCTCCAAAGTTGGCGCGCGCGCTTTCCGGATTCAAGCTGCCGCCGGAAATCGCCTTGCAGCCGGGTGCGCCGGCATATCGCGCCGGCGACCATGAACTGATGAGCACCGTATTCGTCGGCGAAGCGCATCCGCCGCAAGGCGATCCGGACAATATGTTCACGGTGCGCAACCCGGTGCCCGGCGAAAAGGCCGCCGGTCCGGCTGAGGCCACCGGCTGCAAGATACAATGGCCGGCCTGACACAAGACGATATCAAGCTCGGCGGTTGGCGGCGCCCAGCGATCGAAATGCCAAAGAAGAAAACAAGAAATCCATGGGAGGAGAACTCATGACATCGCCGGCTTTCACCGCGAAATTCAATCGCCGCACGCTCATCAAGGGCGCAGCCGCGCTCGGCGCCTTCCAAGTGACGTCACCTTTCGTCATCCAGGCACGAGGCGAAACGGCGGTACGGATCGGCATGGTCGATCCCCTTACCGGCGTCTACGCCGCGCCGGCGGGCAACGAGGTGATGGGCGCCAAGCTTGCCGTCGAGCAGATGAATGCCAAAGGCGGCATTCTCGGACGCCAGGCCGAATTGCTGGTGGAAGATTCCGCAAACGACGTCGGCACCGGCGTGCAAAAAGCACGCAAGCTGATCGAACGCGATCAGGTCAACTTCATGATCGGCGACGTCAATTCCGGTATTGCCGCCGCGATCGCTCAGGTCACCAGTGAAAAGAGAATCCTGCACATCGTCTCCGGAGGGCACACCGACTCCATCACCGGCAAGGATTGCAAGTGGAATGTGTTCCGCGTCTGCAACACGACGCGGATGGAAGCGAATTCGGTATCGAGCGTGTTGTACAGCAAGTACGGCAAGAAATGGCATTTCATCACGCCCGACTATGCCTTCGGCCATACGCTTTATGACGCGTGCACTGACGACCTGAAAAAGCTCGGCGGTACCGTCACCGGCAATGAGCTCACGCCCTTGGGTACCACGGATTTCTCCGCCTACCTGATCAAGGCGCGGGCGGCAAATCCGGACGTGCTGATACTGCTGGTGCAGGGCTCCGACATGATCAACTGCCTGAAGCAAGTCGTGCAGTTCGGCCTCAACAAACAAATCCATGTTGCAGGAACGCAGCAGGAGCTGGAATCGCTGGCCGCCCTGCCGCCGGAAGCGCGCATCGGCGTCTGGATGTTCGAATGGTATTGGAAGCAACCGGGTGTTCCCGGCGTCGATAAGTTCGTGGCGGATATTCGCAAGGTCAATGGCGGCAATGTGCCGACTGCACGCCACTGGTTCGGTTATGCTTCGGCGATGTCTTTTGCCCTGGTTGCGAACCGGGAGAAAACGCTCGAAGCGATCAAGCTTGCGGCGGCACTGGAGAATTTCGAGCTGCCGGACGATGTCAAGCTGCAGCCGAACAAATGCTACTATCGCAAGGGCGACCATCAGCTGATGACGTCAGCCTTTGTGGGCGAGGCGCAATCAAAGGGCAAGGACGATCCGGAAGATCTCTATCGTGTGGACGAGGTCGTGCCGGGCGACAAGACTGCTCCCGCCGTTGAGGAGACAGGCTGCAAAATTCAGTGGCCGGCATAAGATAGAGTCCATCGTTTTCGCGATCCGGGGATGGCGCATCGCCGGATCACACATGTGTATTTCCTTTCCGGTGAATTATGACGCAGCTTCTCCTGTTCAATATCACCAACGGGCTCATCATCGGCGCGTTCTACGTACTGATGGCGCTCGGCCTCTCGCTCATTCTGAACCTGAGCAACACCATCAATTTCGCCCATGGCGGATTTCTCGTTATCGGCGGGTACATCGCCTATGCGATCACGCCCTATGTCGGATTTTGGGGCGCGCTCCTGATCGCGCCGCCGTTGACTGCAGTTATCGGGCTTGCGGTCGAACGGGTGCTGATCCGGCCGCTGTACGGGCGCGATCCGCTTTACAGCCTGCTGCTCACCTTCGGCTTGGCCTTTATCATCGAGGATGGCACCCGCTTCATTTTTGGCCCGCAGGGCAAGCCGGTCACCATCCCGCCGTTTCTGGCGCAACCGTTGAGCAATGATTTCTTTTTCATCACGGGTTATCGCCTGTTCATGGTGGCCGTGGTGATGATTGCCGTGGCGTTACTGTTCGTGCTGCTGCGTTACACCCGATTGGGCATTCGCATCCGCGCCGGCACGCTCGATCTTGAGACCGTTGCCGCGCTCGGAATCAATGTGCAAATGCTGCGCTCACTCAATTTCGCCGTCGGTATTTTTCTCGCAGGTCTCAGCGGCGTGCTCGCCGCCGGACAATTGGGTCTTGAGCCAACCATGGGGACCGGTCTGCTGATGCCCAGCTTCATCGCCATTATCGTGGGCGGTATCGGCAGCCTGCCGGGGACGATGCTGGGCGGCCTGCTGATTGGAGTGGCGTCCGGAATGACCGCGGTGTTTCTCCCCGCTGCCAGTGAGGCGGTCATCTATGTCATGATGGCGGTGGTCCTTCTGATACGTCCGCGTGGATTACTCGGCGAAGAAGGAATGATGAGTTGAGCGCCGAGCAAACACGCAAGCTCATCGTCCTCGCGGCGATCTGGGCAACTCTGGTGCTCGCCCCTTATTGGATGGTGCCGCTCGGTGGCTACACCGCGCTCGCCACACGCGTCCTTGTGCTCGGGCTGGCGGCGATGTCGGTGAATTTCCTGCTCGGATTCACCGGTGTTCTGTCCTTCGGCCATGCCGCCTATTTTGGTCTTGGCGCCTATGGGGCGGGGTTGACGCTGAAATTTCTGGCGCCGAGCACGCCGCTGGCCCTGGTCGCGGGCATGCTGCTGGGCGGCGTTTGCGGCGCCATCCTCGGCACCCTTATCGTGCGAAGGCGCGGCGTCTATTTCGCCATGGTGACGATCGCTTTCGGCCAGGTGTTTTACTACATCGCATTTCAGTGGAGCTCGCTGACGGGAGGCGATGACGGGCTGCGCGGGTTCTCGCGTCAGCCGATCGACTTCGGCCTGTTCAAGCTCGACATTCTTTCAGACGCCAACAATTTCTATTTCTTTGTGTTGTTTTGTTTCGCTTTAGTGGTCGCCGCCATGGGATTCATTCTGCGCTCGCCGTTTGGCCGCACCATGATCGCGATCCGTGAGAACGAGCGCCGATCTCGCTTTCTGGGCATCCCGGTGGAGCGGCATATCTGGATCGCGTTCACATTGTCCTGCTTTTTCATGGGATTTGCCGGCGCACTCTATGCTCTCGTCAACAACTTCGCCGATCCGAGGGGGCTGCATTACAGCCAGTCCGGCGATTTCGTCATGATGGCGGTGATGGGCGGCATGCGAAGCTTTTGGGGCCCGCTTCTCGGCGCCGCCGTGTTCGTCGTCCTGCAGGACTACCTCTCGAGCATCACGGTCAACTGGATGTCGTTCGTCGGGCTGCTTTTCGTCCTGGTCGTTCTGTTTTTCCCGCGCGGATTGCTTGGGTTCATTCAGCGGAGCAAGGCATGAACGTCCTCGAAATCCAGAACGTCACCAAGAGATTCGGGAATCTGGTGGCTGTGCGCGATGTGTCGATGACCGTGGCTAAGGGAGAACTGCGCGCGATCATCGGGCCGAACGGCGCCGGCAAGACCACCTTCTTCAACCTGATCAGCGGGTTTTTTCCGCCAACGTCCGGTGCCATAACGTTCGATGGCCGAGATATTACCAAGCTGGCCACGCATCAGCGCGTGACCCTCGGCATGGCCAGAACGTTCCAGATCACCGAAATTTTTCCAGAGCTCACGGTGTTCGAAAATGTCCGCATTGCGGCGGAGGTTGCCGGTGGTTACCGGCTGCGGCCCTGGATCAACGCTTCGGCAAAAGCACAAATTCATCGACGCGTCGAAGAGACGCTCAAACTGGTATCTTTGGAAACCAAAACGGACAGGCTGGTCGGCGAACTCGCTCATGGTGATCAGAGGGCCGCCGAGATTGCCATGGCGCTGGCGTTGCGGCCGCACCTGCTGCTGCTCGACGAACCCACGGCCGGTATGGGCGACCAGGAAACCTATCAGATAACCCAGCTCATCCGCCGGCTGCACCGCGACAGCAACTATACCATCGTGCTGATCGAGCACGACATGCGCGTGGTTTTTCATCTCGCCGACCGTATCAGCGTGCTCGATCAGGGCAGAATGTTGGCGGAAGGCACTCCCCAGGAAATCGCCGCCAATGAAACCGTTCAGGCGGCATATCTGGGTAACGCCGCATGACCGCAGCACTCACCGCCGAGGGCCTCCACACCTATTACGGCAAGAGCCACATCCTGCATGGCGTCAGCCTTGAGGTTGCCGAGGGTAAAATCACCGCATTGCTGGGGCGCAATGGCGCGGGAAAGACCACGACATTGCGCAGCCTGATGGGGCTTACGCCCGCGCGCGATGGCAAAATTACAATCTTCGGCAAGGACACAACGCGGTGGCCGACCTTCCGCATCGCCGCGCAGGGGGTGGGTTATGTGCCGGAGGGCCGGCGCATCTTCGCTAATCTCAGTGTCGAGGAGAATCTCAAGGTCCCGCTTGAACGTGGGGGCCCGTGGACCATCGAGCGAATCTACCACCTGTTCCCGCGTCTGGCGGAGCGCAAGCTCAATCGCGGCCGTCAACTCTCCGGCGGCGAACAGGAGATGTTGTCGATCGGCCGCGCGCTGCTGCTGAACCCAAGGCTCCTTATTCTCGACGAGCCGTCGCAGGGGTTGGCGCCGCTGATCGTGCGCGAGGTTTTTCGCATCGTCCAGCAAATGAAGGCTGAGGGCATTTCCGTTCTGCTGGTCGAACAGAATGCGCGAATGAGCCTTGAAATTGCCGACGATGCCTATGTGCTGGATGATGGCATCGTGGTTTACTCTGGATCGGCGCGCGAACTCGCGGCAGATGAAGCGCGCGTCCGGGCCCTGGCCGGCGCAAGCGCTGAAGAATGGACGCTAACTTAGGCTGCCCAAGAACTTAGGCTGCCCAAGGCTCAGCATGGCGCGAAGCGGGCATTGGCGCCAAGTCCACCAGCGGAAGCGGACATTGCGTTCCACGTCAGATGAGTGCCGTCGAGATGATGCTGCGCTGGCCAAGGATGAGCGATGCGGCGAGGCCGGAACGTCCAGTAAGCCAACGGCGCCGAGCCAAAGCTAGTTTTTCGTCCGAATAAACCCGGCAAGCCTGGTTTTCTGAGTCTCGCACCAGCTTGTCATGCCGAGACGTTTCTGGTCCAGGTCGGTCGACTTTGTCGCCATGGCCACTTCAGACATGAGGTCGTCATCCTGGCGCTCGCCCATTTTTCCACCGGTGTGCATGTAGGCGATGGCCTTTCGCACCTTCTCGGTGGTTCCGTCCGGCAGGTGCATCTCTTGAGCCTTCTGCGCCAGATCCTGATAGACGACGTCCATGCCGGGGCATTCCACCTTGGCGGCGAAAGCCTGCAAGACCATTGTCACATAGGCTGAGCGGGGCTCGGCATGCGCCGGTGCCGTAAGGGCAACAAATCCTACTATAAACGCAGCATAGCGCATCGCCGGCACTCCCTAATTCGCGGGGAAAACTAGCTCTGACGGTATCACTGCGCAACCCCGGGAAGCGAGGGAGCGTGAAAGCCGCAGGCTCGAACTCTCGCTGGGGTGAAATGCCGGTCCTCGGCAAGCAGTCCAGCGCCGACCGCTTGATGAGGTCCCAACGAAAAACCGGACCGTTATGCAGCAGCCATCTGCATAAGGGTCCGGCCTCAGTGTTTGTTGCGCGGATATTCTGTCGGCGAGAGCTGCCACCTGTCCGTGCTGCGAAGGGCGGAACGGACTTCAGACGCTATCCGGATGCAATGAGGTTTTCGTCGAACGACTACTTCTTTTTCTTCTTGGCTGTCTTCTTGGCTGTCTTCTTTGCCTTCTTCGCTTTCTTGGCCATATTGCCCTCCGTGATCCCAAAAGTTTGGTTCAATGCAAGTCGACCATCGACATGCATCACTCAGAGTACACCACAATTACAAAATTGATACTGCGCGCTTCGAAGAAGGTAAACGATCGCCACACCGTCGCGACTTGCGAACGGATGCAGCCCTCGCGGTGAGGTGTGGACGCAGCGCGCCACCATGATCGGCATCCTCAGCCATCGCTGCGGTGACCGAGTCAGCAATCGCGATCAGTGCAACGCCGGAACGATGCGCCGCGCGCGCAAGGGACGAGTGGAAAACCATACAATCTCCAATTTGCCGGCATGGGGTCGATCTCCGGCAGACTCCCGACACAGCCGTGCAGATATGGAAGCCCTGCGGTGGTCCGTTCGCCATGCTTCACGGGTGAGCGGACGATCAGGAAGGCAACGTCGCAGCAGACGAGGAGCATTTATGTCCAGGGTTGTCTCGGTCAATGTGGGCATGCCGCGCGACGTGCCCTGGCGTGGCAAATTGGTCCGGACCGCGATTTGGAAACGTCCGGTCGATGGCAGGGTGTTTGCCGGCCGCCTCAATCTGGCCGGAGACGGCCAGGCGGATCTTGATGCCCACGGCGGCGAACAGCGCGCGGTGATGGTCTATCAGGTCGACTCGTATCGATACTGGTCGGACTTCCTCGGGCGGTCGGATTTCGAAACCGGCCAGTTCGGCGAAAACCTCACGGTCGAAGGACTGGCAGACAGCGATGTCTGCATAGGAGACCGATATCGGATTGGCGGCGCGGTCTTTGAGGTCACACAGCCGCGTGTCACCTGCTATCGGCTGGGCATCAGAATGGGCCACGAGCAGATGCCTGCGTTGATGGTGGCCCATCGAAGGCCCGGCTTCTACTTTCGGGTCCTCGAGGCGGGCGAGATCGGCGCCGGGGACCTGATTGAAAAGATAGCCGACGGTCCGGAGCGCATGAGCGTCACCGAGATCGATCAGCTTCTGTACACGGCTGACCACCCAACAGAGGCCTTGCGCAGGGCGGTGCGGATTTCCGCATTGAGCCCCGGCTGGCAAGGTTCGATGAATTCCTTGCTCGACGCTGCGATTGCGGGGCGGCGCGCCGGAAATGCCGGTCTAGTACCTGGAATCACAAATCGGTATTGCAGCCCATCCTTCGAGACGGCCACTTCGTGACCTCCTCAGGATGAGGTCTAACTCGTTGAAACACAACAACCTCATGCTGAGGAGCGAGCGACGCGAGCGTCTCGAAGCATGGGCAGTAAGCGACTCACAAATCTAACATAGTCAGTACTAGGCCTTCGATATTCCAATAATGAAGATCGCGAGCGCTGTCGCTACACGCAGATCATCAATCGATCCTCAGCTTCGCGTTGCGCACAACCTTGCCCCACTTTTCTATTTCCAGCTTGATCCGGGCGCCGAACTGATCCGGTGTATCCACAACCGCTTTGAAGCCGAGCACTTTGAGGCGCTCGCTGACCTCCGGTTGCCTGACGGCGTTGGCGGTCTCTCTATAAAGCAAGTCGATGACTTCCCTGGGCGTTCCAGCCGGTGCGACGATGCCGGTGAGCGTGTCGGCTTCCTGATCGTTGACGCCCTGTTCGGCGAACGTCGGCACATCCGGCATCCCCGCCGCGCGTTGGTTCGCGGCAACACCGAGCGCGCGCAACTGCCCGCTCTGTACCGCCGAGAGAGCGGGCGGGAGGGCCGTGAAGGCGATCGGAGTATGTCCGCCAACCGTCGCCTGGATTGCAGGCCCGGCGCCGGTGAACGGCACGTGTACCAGGTCGAGATCGAACGCCAGCCGGAACAGCTCGCCGCCCAGATGCGGCGTAGAGCCCACACCCGGGCCGGCAAAACTGTACTTGCCGGGATTATCTCGAATCAACTGCACCAGCTCAGGCAGCGACTTGGCCGGCACCGTCGGGTTGACGACCACCACATTTGGAGAAACGGCCACCAGTGTCACCGGCGCAAAATCCTTGATGGGATCGTACGGCACCTTGGCGTACAGGCTGGGATTGACGACAAAGCCGGTGCTGATCGCCATAATGGTGTAACCATCGGGAGCCGCGCGGGCGACCTGGCCAGCCGCGGTGTTTCCGCCTGCACCGCCGATATTCTCCACAAAGAACTGTTGGCCGAGTTTGTCGGATAACTTCTGCGCCACGATGCGCGCGATCGCATCGGTAGGACCTCCGGCCGGGAATCCGACCACGAGGCGCACCGGCCGTGTCGGATAGTTTTGAGCGGAGCAGGGCACGACGCCAAGGGCCAGCCATGCGGCTGCGAGAAGTACGCACCAAACACGCCCCATGGCCGTTATCCCCCTTTGTTTGTTGGTCCTATCATCGGCGACGATGCTCTCAAGGACAAGAACAAAGCCGGTGCGAGACCACCGAACAAGGCACGACAAAGTGGACGTGCATAAAAAAAGAGGGCCGAAGCCCTCTTGAAACTATTACCAGCGGCGTTCGTGATGCCAGCCGCGGTGCCATCCGCCGCCGTAACCGTATCGGACAACCGGTCCACCATAACCGTAGTAGCGGGGACCGGTGCGAAAGCAACGGCCATATGCGTCACAAACCAACCGTACCTGTTCGACATTGGACGCGATGTCGGCGTTTGTGGCCAAGCCGATCGGCATGGCTGATGCGGTTGCCGCTGAAAGTGCTGCGCCGCCGAGAGCGGCCAATCCAACAAGTGCGTACTTAAGTTTCACTTTACTCTCCGTGGTTCTGTCCCCGCTCGGAAAAGTAGTGGTTCCTCTATGAACCTTGGCTGAGTGCAAGATTAAATCGCGGTAATCACGCGGCGATTGAAGCTTGGCCGCTGCAATAAGCGACAATCGCCGATCGATGTGTTTTCAAGGCTCGGCAACGTTTTGCATAGTCGGCCGGGTCACGGTCGACCGGTCGCGACTGATCGCAGGTAAGCATGCCGGCGAGGACGGTTGCTAAACGGCTTCGGCGGCCTGAACGACATTGAACGCGGCAGCCCGTGCTACATCGGCGGCGTTGAGTACGGTTCGTGTGTTTCTAAAAATCGTATTGGTTTCGTGAAATACGCGAAGGACTGCATCAGGTAGGAGGAGGCATGTTTTCGGCGTTCGCGCCGTCCCGAGGCCCCCCAAGGGCGTTTCCTCCCTAGACTTGGCCCGATGGCCTTTTGAGCCATCGGGTCCTCTTTCCCAGGATGCGGCTTAGCGATCCGGCGTAAGAGGGGAGGGCCGGACAGAGCCGGAATTAGAGCATTGTCTGGCGTAAAGCGCACATCGCGATCGATCCTCGAAAGCCCTAAGGGGGTTAGCTGGGGGAGCGCGTCCGGCCAGAGTAATCGTAACCCGTGGCGTCGGGATTGTTCAGCCGGGTCGACCGATACGGCGCCCACAACAGCAATAGGAAGAGCGCCCTGTCAGCCTTGTATTTGGCACCGGATCGGCGGCGGTCGGAGCCCTGCATGACAATCTGCCCTTCGGTCGTGCACACGCACCACCTCCAAGCCCGGCCTCGCTTCTTCAAGATCACTTCAAAAACCGGAAATTGGTCGGGCATTGCAATCGTTTCAAGGTCAAGTGGCGCTCCATATCTGTGTCGTTCCATCCCGTCGGAGGTTCAAAATTCACCCGAGAGGGAAGACAAAAACTCAACAGAACCGGCAATGCCTGGATAGGATTTATGTCCTTGCCGAGCGCCGGCGCTAGCGCATGTAACGTCAGTATCGTGAAGCGATGACCGCATCTTCGACCTTCCGCACAGACGTCCAGTTGGTCCAGATGCCGGCGAAACAGGCGAGGGGACGGGTCTCGTCGAGCGTCCTCGGGCTCGCGCATCGGAAGTGCGCGCGGCTCGGCAACGCGAGAGGCGTCCCTTCGCTGTGGCGAGCCGGTGCAACTTCAATTGCCGGTAAGGATTTTTGCCTGCAAACGCGCCAAAGAGCCCGTTGTCGGGCAGGGCCACGGGCGTTTTACAAATTGCGCGATGATGGAATAGTGCCGCTGATTTGCCCGACGTGTCAAAATGTTTTCGCAGGATTCGCTCAAGGCATCGATGCCAGCGACCACCATGCTACTTTGCATGGGGTTGTTTTCGATATTTTAGTTGGAAGCGAGAGCCGCGTCGGCCCTTGCGGCTGACCGCCGACGCTTGCGCATCTTCCCAAACTATTTGAAAATCATCCTCCTTCAAATGTGGGCCGGGTTCTTGGAAGTTTAGGGTCGCCGCAAGACTGTGAGTGAGCGGAAGCACTAGTTTAAACGCCGCCACAATCGCAACTTTATTGTCTCTTTCAATCCAACCAGAGTTTGAAGCGGCAGTTGTTTTCCCCGGTACAAAATTCATTGTCCGGGTCACCGTGATCTCGACCATTTCAAGCCAGCCGCCAATGATCGCGGACGAACTGCGTCGGCAGGCCGACGTTTTCATCGATCTCGTGGAGCTAAGGTCCAAGGTCGGCCGCGATTCGGGGGAGCGCGCGGCCCCCGCGCGAGCCGCGTCATCACGCGCCGCAATACCTCCGCGCGCGACCACGATGGCGCCTCGGGGCAATGACGACGGCTTCGATGATTGAGCGGCTGGCCGAGGCGGGCGGAACAATCCTCTAGCGGCAGAAAGCGTCCACACGCGCAACACATCAAGCGATTACGATCAATAACCTCTGGGATAAATTGGGCCAAATCGCCCTGCATTTTCTGCCAAAGCCGCTCCTTCAGCGAAGCGATATCAATCTCAGACATCAGGGTCAGTCCGCTACTATTGATTGCTTTGGCGCTGGGGGATTACGAAGTGCGGCTTCCGGTCTATGACGCGACTTGCGCCAACCCGCTCCAGTCGAAGGTGATACCATGGCCCTGCCGTGCCGGCGCTATTGCCTTGCCTTGTTCGATGGCAAGCGGATGCTCGATATAGCGGTCGAGCCCGAATCCGTGCGCCTCGAGATAGGAGCGGTTTGAGCATGCCGCGAGCAGGTGCACAGTAATGTCATGTGCGCCGTGGCTGGTCACTGGAAGATTGAACGCTTCCGCGAGCCGCGCGATCTTCATAAAGGTTGTGACGCCACCGCAATTGGTGACATCGGGCTCGGGATACGACACTGCGCCAGCCGCAATATAGTTCTTAAACTCCCAAAGAGAGCGCAGGTTTTCGCCCGCCGCGATCGGTACGCCGCCGGCGGCCATGATGCGGGCGTGACCAGAAATATCGTCAGGAATGATCGGCTCCTCAAGCCAGGTTAGGTCGTAGGGTTGCAGGGCGCGCGCGGCGCGAATGGCTTCCTCGACCGTCCATTTCATGTTGGCATCCACCATAAGAGGAAAGCCGTCTCCAAGATGCATGCGCATCGCCTGCACGCGCTTGACATCGGATGCGAGATCGGGTCGACCGACCTTCATCTTGATGGCGCGAAAGCCCTTGGCGAGATTGTCGTCCGTTTGCTGCAGAAGCGCCTCCACGGAGAGATCGAGGTCGATGCCACCGGCGTAACAGGGTACGCGAGCGTCGAAGCCGCCGAGTAGACGAAACAGCGGCACATTGGCACGGCGCGCCTTCAGGTCCCACAGGGCGATATCGAGCGCCGACAGCGCGAGCACGGGCGGTCCGCCGCGGCCGCCGTAATGCAAGGCCCACCAGACGTGATGCCAGATGGCTTCAGTGTCATCCGCTTCGCGGCCCTCGATCAGCTCGGGAATCTCCCGCCGGAGCGTATCGGCAATCGCGCCGCCATTGCGGCCGACAGTGTAAGTATAGCCAACACCTTCGGCCCCGTCGGTATCGCGGACACGGCAAGTTACCAATTCGAAGGCGTTGATTTTGCCGTGCGTGCTGTCAGAGAGGCTAACGGTCAGCGGGATCCGATAGAGCCCGGTGTCGATCGTCTTGACAAGCGCCATTTAGTCTCCGCCCTTTTTCAGCATCCTAGGCTGACCCCGTTAGCAGAGCAATTGCTACGAGGGCATGCTCTGGAATTCAATCATGGCGCCGGCCGGCACGCCGCAAGCCATCATCGAGCGGCTTGCCGCTGCCGGCGCCAAGGCCGCGCGCGCGCCCGACATCATCGAGAAGTTACAGCGCGAGGGCGTCGATCCGGTCGGCGGCACGCTGGCCGACCTCGCCACCCTGATCGCGCGAGCTTCGGCAATGGCGCGAGCTCGCCAAGGCCGCCAACATCAAATTGCAATGAGCGCCGCCAGCGAGCCGGCGTGGGCGAGGGCATAGCTTCCAATTTGAGAGCGGACATAATCCGATCAGATGACGCGAAGAAACGAATACCCCATTAAACGGGCCGTATCTTCATTGGGGGCGAGATCATCAACCAGTTCTTTCGCGTGACTGAAGGCTCCCTCACGATTTGCGTCTTTCACATTAAGCGGAACGCCCAAAAGCCATACTCCGCAAAAGCCATATTCCGAAGAAAGGAAAATCCATGATTCCTCATCTAAGAATGCCGCTGTTCTCTCTTGTTGCTCTCGCTACGCTGCTTCCGGGAGCAGTTTATGCGCAAGTACCATCGGCAATCGCTGTCCCCGGCCAGAACATCGTTACGACGCTCCATGCGGAGGGCGCTCAGGTCTATGAATGCAAGGTCGGCCCGGACACGAAGCTGGTTTGGCAAGCTCGCGAGCCGACCGCCACCCTTCTCCTCGATGGAAAGACAGCTGGCCGTCATTACGCGGGACCAATTTGGGAACTCGCGGACGGGAGTTCTGTGACCGCCAAGGCCGTGGCCAACTCGCCCGGGGCGACGCCGAATGACATTCTGTGGCTTAAGCTCGAAGTCACGAGCCAGCGCGGTGATGGAGGATTGTACGGCGTAACGAGCGTGCAGCGCATCAACACCAAGGGCGGCATGGCGCAGGGGCCGTGCGAT
>Ga0137418_10002303_pt1 | contig 17500 bp, 15 predicted proteins | sample CZODoug3_1_2_16f_FD_122242 | JGI IMG/M metagenome (GOLD analysis project Ga0137418, IMG submission 122242) | Vadose zone soil fungal communities from Angelo Coast Range Reserve, California, USA - CZODoug3_1_2_16fungal (Hybrid Assembly) | ecosystem: Environmental > Terrestrial > Soil > Vadose... | reverse complement strand
GTGTTTCCCATGGCATTCGTGCCGAACGCGTGGGGATTGTGGAATCTGCTGCACACGGCTTTTTTTCCCCGGCGTTTTTCGCTGGGAGTCTTTGGCGGCTTACTTCCCTTGCTACTGGCTCCGCTGGGCTATTTCGTCGCGCATTTTCTGGAATTTCCGATCCCCCGTCATGTGATCGCTCTTTGGCCAGTTATTTTGTGCATCGCGATAGTTGTTTACTACCTGGCGTGGAAATACCTGGTTTCGTTCTTGAATGCGGAACTAGGAATTAGCTGATGCGCGTTACGCGCTCGGCTCACTCCACAATGATTCGGTCCGCCCATTCCACGAGAGATACGAAGACAGCGGGGTTAGTAAATTTTGCTCCCCATTGAGTTAGATCGGTTTCCGAGACCCCACGGGCCCGGGAGCAAGCCCCTCAAGCAAAAATCTGAACATGTCTGGCGACCAATTTTTCCAGCGTTTCGCTGAGCGGTGGCCAACCAACGGGCAGAATCGCATTCGCCGTCGCCTTTCGCATCAGCGAGGTCGCTTCGGCCAACAGGAATATCCTGACATCGTGTCCTGCTTCTGAAAGGACCAGTCCGTGCGAAAACGGAAATGCGGCCCTGGTTGGATCGTCGGCGCCCCACGCACTCTTCATCATGATCTTTAGAGGCTTTTTGGGCTCTTCTGCTTTCGCTGTTCGCAGGAAAAACGGCAAACCGGCAAGCTGAGCCAGGAATGTGCGTCGGGCCATCGTTGCTTCTCCTCAATCGAAACATTGGCAGGAACGACGTGGGCGACTTTACTCCCCTTTTGCGATCGTTGCCAAGTAAGGAATTTTGTATCAAGGTGTGGCCACAAGTTTGCTACGAAGTGTCCGCGTCTGAGGACGATCGCATGGATGCCAGCTGCGGCGTCACGGTAACAGGGTTAGTGGGGAGCAGGAGTGGCTGTGGACGCGGAGGCGGCATTTTCTGAACGCGCGTCAAAGCGCTAAACTAATTCTGCAAAATCGCCTGCTGCGCCTCTGTAACCTCGGATCTTCCAGGCTTGTCGGCGCGACCACAAAGCTTCAAAAGGTCGCGAAAATACCTTTGACTCGTATCGCGACTTCCGCTGAGCTGGGCGGCACGCGCCGCTCCATATAGCGCGCGGAAACGCCCCGGCTCCTTCTGGAGCGTCGCCTCGAATTGCTGCAATGCCTGCGCAGGCTCATTCATCTCCAACAACATCTCGCCCAGCAGCTCGCGCGCCGGGGCCAGCGGACCGGGCGTCACCGAACTTTTCTCGGTCCCATCTTCCAGTTCCGCTGCCAACCTCATTTGCCGCAGCGCTTCCTTTTTTGTGCGCTCGGCTAGCGCAGCCCATGCCCGGACCGCGAGCTCCTGGATTTCCACCTGCCGCGCCCAGTAGTCTTCGCCGGCCTTCGAGAGCCGATCCCGGATCTGGTGCAGCGCTGTCGCCGACTCGTTAGCCGTCGGCGCTTGCCCCAGTCGAGCCGCGCCCAATCCTCGGGCGAACCACGTCATAGCTTCCGTATGAGGAAACGGTGCGTCCCGCAGCGAGAGTTGCGCGGCCTGCTTCCAGTCCCGGCGTTCCAGAGCGTAGCGGGCGGGGATGGCCGCCAACGCAAAATATCCAACGGCGGGGCCGCCGGCGCCGCTGAACAGCGCCTTGGGATCGAAGCGCGATGCGATCTCCGGCAAGGAATCGCGTATCCGCCGCGCTGCATCGTCTTGCCCCGTTTGCAGGTAGGCGTAAATTTCATAGTCGCTGGAGTGCAACTCTTCCGCCGTCTGACCCTCGCGCCGCGCTGCTGCCGCCGCCGCTATGTTGGTGTCGATGGACTCCTGCCAGTAGCCGGTGCGGGTGAAGGTATGCGATGGCATGTGCAGCGCATGCGGCGCATCTGGCGCGATTGCCGAGTAACGCCGCGCCGCCACAAGCGCTTGTCCGGCAAGCGCCGGCACGTCGTACGTATGGATAATGTAATGAGCCAGGCCGGGATGCGTCGGCTCCTCCTCAAACAATTTCTCGAGAATCGCTCCCGCCTCGAGCCGCCCGGCATACGTCTTGTCCGCAGGATCTTCCGAAGCGGCGACCGCCAACGCGTAGAAGATCTGCGCCTCATGGTCTTCGGGATATTTCGCCGCGACGTCCCGCATGGCGTCACGATAGGCGACCAGGCGCGCTCGCTGCGGCGTGCTCTCAAAGCCGCTATACAGCTTGCCAACGGCCGCGATATACGCCTGTTCTCGCTCCGTCTTTGCGCCCACCGTCTTGCCGCGTTCCGCGTTGTGCCGCCCTCCCTGCAACTGACTCTTGTCTTTCATTCCCGGCGCGAAGGGATTGCTCCAATCGCTAAGAGCGATTCCCCAGTACGCGATTCCGCACGTCGCGTCCTGCCGCAGCACGGCATCGAATCCTTCGATAGCACGGCTAAACTGGAAGGAATGCAGCAGGGCTACCGCCCGGTTGAATTCCTTCTGCGCCACTTCGCCGCATGATGTGGCAAAGTGCACGGCTCCCAACTTCTCTCCATCACCATGTTGGTGCTCCTGCGCTCTGGCGGCCGACGCCAAAGTCAGAAGAATAGCGGCAATGAGTGTCCCTCTGACCATATCGCTCCTCCAGTGCCGAATATTATAGGCGCGTTCCAGGAATCAGTGGGAGAATCGCTGCGCAAGCGACGACGAAGAGACAAGTCAAGTCCCGACAAGTGAAATGAGCTTGACCTTAGAACTGATTCCAAGGTTTAGGCTGCTTACGTGGATCACGTTTCCAAAGATCGGCCTTTGTATTGCGGTGAACTCGCGCGACGTTCGGGTGTGAGCGCGGACACTGTGCGTTTCTACGAGCGACGGCATCTTTTGCCGGCGGCTGCGCGTACAGCGTCCGGCTATCGAGTGTTTCCGGCGGATAGCCTTGCTCGCATGCGGATGATTCGGGCGGGCCTGTCTGTCGGGTTTTCGGTTGCGGAATTGGCGGACATTCTCCGCGAACGAAATGCCGGAGGCGCACCGTGTCAACGGGTGCGCACGCTCGCCGCCAAAAAACTGTCTCTTCTCGAAGCCAAATTGCGCGATTTGCAACGCTGGCGGCGAGAGTTGCGCTCGATATTGAGCGCATGGGACCGGTTATTAGCTGCAACTCCCCGCGGTAAACAGGCGCGATTGCTGGAAACGCTGAGGCACCCGAAGAGCCACAGTGAACGTGCGGCTCGCGGCATTCAAAAACGGAGAGCCTGATGAAACTGATTTTTCTGATGGCGTTCAGTATCGTAGCGTCTCAGTCAAGCCAGAAACCAGAAGCGCAAGAGCACTCGATGCACGCCGCTCGCGCCCAAATGAATGAGCGCGGTGAAAGGGGAATGGGTTTTTCGCAGACGGCCACGACACACCACTTCTTCTTGAAGTCAAACGGCGGAGCGATCCAGGTGGAGGCCAACGACTCTGCCGACACCACCAATCGAGACCACATCCGAATGCATCTGACACATATCGCGAAGGCTTTTCAGAGGGGTGATTTCGACATTCCGATGTTCGTCCATGACACGGTTCCACCGGGTGTGCCAGAAATGAAAAGCCGCCGGAAACATATCCACTACTCGGTCGAACAAACGCCGAACGGAGGCCGCGTGACGATCTCCACAACGGACAACAAGGCGCTCGCAGCGATTCATCGCTTCTTGCGTTTCCAGATAGAGGAACATCAGACTGGTGACGCCACAGAGATCCGGTAACACCCCGAACCGCCCGACTAGCCAAAGAAAGAAAGCGAATTGGCAGGGACAAAGAGAAACGTCAACCGCCGCACCCTTACACCCGAAGGGTGCGGCAATGGGGTTCGGTCGCGAGCGCTAAGTAACTCTTTCAGAACAGCCAGGGCGGACGAACCTTATTCGACAGGCGTTTGGGGCGGAAGATTATGACACGTGGGCCGAATCCACGTTGAAGATGCACGCCGCGCGCGACGATTTAGCGCAAGGGCAGCCCAAAGGAAAGAAATGTACGCAGTGGTAGGTTTGACCTTGGATGAAGTTTCGTCAGGTGCGCTGCCGCATGTCCGATTGGGCAAGACGCTGGACATCGGATGACGAAGAGCAATTTTCGATTTGCGGAAATGCTCCTGGTCTACACAACCGTCGAGACGGACACGCAAGGCCCGGCCGCACGCACCAAGTACAAGGACCAGGGCCAGTTTCTTGTAATCCTTTACTTCAATGACGCGGCGGTCGGCGCTTGCAAAGAAATTGGCATTCCAATTCGCGTTCTGGACCGCATCGATGAATCTGAGCTTCCGTCGCGACGAACTACAGTCCTGGAACGCCCCTATTTGGCGCCGGTATCGAAGTAATCAGCGAATATCCAATTTGCCCTGGCCGCGTGGGTATGTAGCGCGATGTAAGTGGGGAGGTCACTCGATGGCGACGGCGCGGATCTGATTGCCGCGAATGTTCAATTCGATGCCGTAGGGCGGCCGCAAATCGTGTCCCTGCACGACGGCTCCGCGCACCAGGATGTTTCCGGGGAGTTCCGTATGTTGCAGGGGATCGTGGATAGCGCGGCTGCAGGGATTAACGATCATGGGATGCGCGGCGGGAAATCCGTACTCGGAAGAAAGCTTCGCGACATCGTCGATATATGAAAACTGACACTGAGTGAACGGCACATCCAATGAAAATGCCCAATAAGATTTGCTCTCGGACGCAGGGCCAGGCAAGCGAACCACGAGCGCCGGGACATACCTGGATTGGGTCAAACTCCGAAAGAAGAATTTCTTGGAAGACCAGGGCTGGGCCAACTCGGTGACCGTAGCAACTTGAGGGTTGGACTGAGTAGCGTAGAGCGGCCTTTGCGCTGAGTTGGTCTCCGTTGTTTGCGGCTGGTTAGAAGGAGCGCTGACCTGGGAAGCGGGCAGCACGGCCGAATTAGGTTGCTGCATGCGGCCGATCGTTTTTATCGCCCAAGAGCCGAGCATGGCCGCCAGCAGGACAAGGACGCCGATTTTTGCGACACGCTTGAAAGCCGCGGCGTGATCCGGCTTCGTCGTTGGCCCTGCGTACATGCGCTCTGCGTGCTGCGCGGCTTCTGCTCGAACATGACCAGCAGCGCCGGCAGAAGACGGAACCGGCTTGGAGCGCAACGGGGCCGAAGGGGTAGAGCGCGTTTCGACACCGGGGATTCGCGGCATCTCCACGTGGAAGTCTTTGTCCACTTTCTCGCGAACGGGACGCGGCGGCCCCACGGTGCTGATCGAAAGTGGTGCGCTTGCAGTGGCGGGGTTTTCGCCCGGGCGGTAGTTCTTCAAATCGTCGAGCAATTCGCGGCAGTTCTCGTAGCGCTGATAGGGGCTCTTGCTCATCGCTTTCAAGATGGTGCTGGCGACGCCCGGCGGAATATCGGGATTCAACTTTTGTGGTGGAATGGGCTCTTCGTTGAGAATCTGGTACAGAATTGTGGCGATATCCTGCCCCCGAAACGGTTTTTGGCCGGTGGTCATTTCGTAGAGCATCACGCCGAGGGAAAAAATATCTGTACGGCCATCTACGGCTTTGCCCTTGATCTGCTCCGGCGACATGTAGCCGGGAGTGCCGATGGCCGAGGTCTGCTGCGAGGCGCCGTATTGCATGATCTGAGCGGTGCCGAAATCCGTGATCTTCACAAAATCCTCGCCGGTCAGCATGATGTTGGCGGGCTTGATATCGCGATGAACGACGCGGTGGTCATGCGCGAAGTGTAACGCGGAGCAAACCTGCTCCATGATGCGCAGAAGGCGGCGGATAGGAAATTTTTCGCCCGAATCCAAGAGGGATTGCAGGCTTTTCCCGTTCACCAATTCCATTGTGATGTAGTAGACGCCATCGGATTCGCCAACGTCGTAGATGACCACAATATTGGGATGCGTCAGGAGCCCCGCGGCGCGCGCTTCGGTTTGGAAACGGTCAACCAGTTCGGCATGGGACATCCCCGTGCCCTCTTCCGAGAGTTGGATGACCTTGACAGCGACGATGCGGCCAATGGATGGATCTTTGGCGCGGTAAACGACACCCATGCCGCCGCGGCCCAATTCACCGAGGATTTCGTACCTGCCAGCTTTGATGGCTGTGACCATTTCCAATTCTCAAGGAATGAACGAAAAACAGCTTACTGTGCACCTTCGCGCCGTTCTTCGCGGGGGTCAATGCCCCCGGGGGAAAATGTTTCGCACTTGCCACGGGCGGGGCTACCGAAGCGAAGGTTGGGGAGCGAGGGCCGGTTGCGGGCGGGGCACATCTGGCCTTGCGGGCAGGTGTTTGCGGGTGTGCGCGCGTGCCACAGTGGGAGGTGAACGGGAGGTATCCAATGGCGCAAACGATCTGGATTCACAGGCTCACCGACGCGAAAAAGGCCGAGGCGGATGGAATGGAGTACGTCTGCCAGCATCTGTTCCAGGGGTTAACGCAAAGCGGCAAGCTCACGAAGGCAAAGGGCTGGAACCTAGCGGAGAATGCCAACTCGAAGGATGGCACGACGCACCGAGCGCTGTTCTGCGACTCGTGTGAAAAAAACTACAGCAACGGCAACGTGAGAATGGCGAAAGAAGCCGTGCTGGTATAAGCAAGCTAGTTTTGATGAGGATCCGATGCGTCCGGATCTTCAGACACTCGGCAGCTTCGTCTTCTACGATAAGAATGCGTTTTGTCATTATTGGGAATGGAAAAAAGGCTAAGGGAAGGCTAGCACAGCGGGAAAAGAACGCAAGCACGTTTCGCCTACCGTAAGACCCCAACTTCAAAAGCAAGAGTGCACAGTGTTTGGCGGCCTACATACATAACCAGAAACGGGTTGTCCCACTTTCCGCAATGTTAGCGTTGTCTTCAGCCAGCGGGTGGCTGGACCAGAGTGGTGGATTCGAGCAGAGCTTCGATGCGGGCGAGAAGAACGGCCAAGCCATCGGACTTGGCGACGATAGCGGCGACGCCGAGGGCGGCGGCGAGCTGCTTGCCGAGAACATCACCGAACATGGTGTACACAACGACGGGGGTGTTGGGCAGCCTGCTGCGGAGGAGAGAGGCAGCCTCGATGCCGTTCATGTGGGGTATGGAAAGATCCAAGATGATGAGATCGGGCCGAAGAGAGTTTGCTTTTTCGACGGCTTCGACACCGTTGACGGCCTCTCCGCAAACTTCGAACTTGGAATGGTGCTCAAAGAAGGTGCGAACCGCATTCCTGACGGAAGTTTCGTCTTCGACGATGAGGATGCGTTTGGGCATAAGGCAAGGGCAAAATAGCACGGGGCAATGTGAAGTCGAGTACAGTGAATGCTGTATATGGGTTAACGAGCTGGGTAATATTTATTCCTGCTTAATAGGTCGCTCGGCCGGCCAGCCGGCGCAAATTTGCGGCAAACGCGGCGCGGCATTCTGTGTAAAGGGAAGCAACTGCCGGGGTTGCTTCGGGAAAGGGACAGCGGGAAGGCTTAGCGGTTTCGCGTCCTCACCTTTGCAACAGAACCGCTCCCTTTTAGGGACAGTACGGAATAGGGCCTGTACATCAATGTTATAACGTGAGAATTTCGCTCTCCACCCTTCCGGCACACTTTCGCGCATCCCCCTGAACCGCCCGAGCAGCGCAGCAAGGAAGCACCATGAGTCCTTTTCGACGAGACCGCCGGTTGGCGGGCCGCTACAAGATGAAAACGCCGCTGCGGGTACGGCTATGGAAATCGGCGGTACCGGAGTGCGCGGGGGAGTCGGTGAATCTCTCGCAACGGGGGATTTACTTTGCGACAGATTCCGTACTACGCAAAGGGGAGACGGTAGAAGTTTTTTTCAACATGCCGGAAGAAATCGTCGGGGAGCCGGCGAGCGAGTGGCGGTGCACGGGGCACGTGGTACGAGTGGAGGAGATCAACAGCCCGGATGGGAAGCAGGGAGTGGGAGTGCAGTTTGATTGCTACGAGGTGTCGAGGTCGAAGCCGGTGGATGTGGCGGTAGGGGCGGGAAAGCCGGTGCGAATGTTGTCGGACTTGGCGCCCAACGGAGACCGAATCCAACCATGGAAAAACGAGCGATTATTGTCGACGACGAACTGGCGACATGCGAGCTGATCGAGAAGGTGCTGACCTCGGCCGGGATTGATTCGTTGACAGTGACGAAGAGCGAGGAGGCGCCGGAAATTTTGCGGCACGGTAAGTTTACCGTTGCGTTCCTGGACTATGAAATGGCATTTCCGGACGGGCTGACGCTGGCGCGGCAGATGCGAGCGTCCGGGTCGAACCGGCTGACGCCGATCGTGCTGATCAGCGATGACCAGAAGCCGGCAGCGATGGCGAAGGGGTTTGAGGCGGGCGCGAGCTTTTTCGTTTATAAGCCGATCGATAGGGACCGATTGATGAGACTGGTGCGGGCGACGCAAGGGGCCATCGACGACGTGCACCGGCGGACGAGGCGCGTGGAGGTGAAATCGAAGGTGCAGATAACGTTTCGGGGGCAGGAGATTGTCGGGGAAACCGTAAACGTGAGCCTGGAAGGGATGCTAATCCGGACGCCGCGGACGTTGCCGGTAGGGTCATCCGTGGGAGTGAGCCTGCATTTGCATCAGGCGATGAAGCCGGTGGTAGGGGCGGGATCGGTAGTGCGGCTGCATGGTCATGAGCAAATGGGTATTCATCTGGGCAGGTTGACCTGGGAAGAGAGCCAGAGACTGCAGGAGTATTTGCTGCCGCTGATACCAGGGTTGTAGCAAATGAGACTGATCACGCCTTTGAACGGAGAACATTTTCTTTCTCATTGTGGAGCCGCGCTACATTTTGCTTGTCTCTTTTCTTTTTGTCGTCCGCTTAATAGAACGCCATCTATAATTTGCCGATTGGAGATTATCCGCTTAGGGCCATTGCCGATTAGGAAACTATCATCGATTTCGTAGGTGCGCAGCGGCGGCTTAGCTTGACAATAAAGCATCCCCTTCTCGACAGACCATTCGGTCTGCGTGGTTACAGGAATGCGTGGCTGCGTTCATGACCTTCAAAGGAAAGCTAATCAGCGGGCTGGCGGCGGCAACGGGAATACTGCTTCTCGTGGCGGTCATGTCCTATCGCAGCCTGATTCAGAATGCGGAGCACCGGCAGTGGGTCTTGCATACCTACGAAGTGCTGGGGAAGCTCGACGAAGTCCGCATTGGGATGACGGACGCAGAAACAGGCGAACGCGGATACATCGTCACGGGCGACGAATCCTACCTGGCGCCTTACGTGCGCGGGGTCGCGCAAGTTCATCAAAGCACGGAAGAAGTCCGGAAGCTCACCACCGACAATGCAAAGCAACAGCGCGCGCTGGATTCACTGGAGCCGATAATTGTTGCGAGACTCGGCGAGCTTCGGGAACGGATCGAGGTTCGCCGGCAACAAGGCCTGACTGCGGGCATTTCCGCGGTGCGGGAAGGCGCCGGCAAAGAGTACATGGACCAGATCAGGGCGGCGCTCGCAGGGATGAAGGAGGAAGAGGAGGTGTTGCTTGCGCAGCGATCGATGGAGTTGACGGCCAGTTCGCAGAGAACCCGGATGGTCCTGGTGTTCGGCGAGTGTTTGGGGCTGGTAATGGTGGGGGTCGCAGGATTTATCACGCAACGAGAAATGGTGCGGCGTAGCGAGGCTGAGGAGGAAACCCGCAAACTGAACACGGACTTGGAACGCAAGGTTGCGGAGCGAACGGCGGAACTGGCGGAACGCGCAAGGGATTTGGAGCGCTCGAATATGGAGCTGGAGCAATTTGCGTATGTGGCATCGCACGATTTGCAGGAGCCGCTACGCACAATCGCAAGCTTCACTCAGCTTCTGGCCAAGCGATATGGGGACAAGCTCGATGACAAGGCACGCGAGTTCATCGGGTTCGCGGTGGACGGGTCAAAGCGGATGCAAACGCTGATCAACGATCTGCTTTCTTTCTCGCGCGTGGGCACGCAGGGCAAGGCGCTTGTGCCGGTGCGCTGCGAGACAATGTTGGACGCGGTTTTGCGTAACCTTAAGCGGGCTATCGAGGAGAGCGGGGCGGTGATCACCCGCGACTCTCTACCCGTGGTCCTTGCGGACGAAATGCAACTGGGGCAGTTGCTGCAGAACCTGATAGGAAATGCCATCAAGTTTCGCGGCGATAAGGCGTCACGCATCCATGTCGGCGCCGAGCGGAACGGAACAGGCTGGAAGATTTCCGTGCGTGATAACGGAATTGGCATCGGGCAGGAGCACTACGAGCGGATATTCGTGATTTTTCAGCGGCTGCACACCAAGACGCAATACGCGGGCACGGGGATCGGATTGGCAATTTGCAAGAAGATCGCGGAGCGGCACGGAGGGCGCATCTGGGTGGAACCTACGCCAGGAGGAGGCTCGACGTTTTATTTCACGATTGCGGATGCGGCGAGTTTCGAGTTCAAGGAGCGGGAAACCGATGAAATTCGAATCAGTGGCTGAACCGATTGACATTTTGCTGATTGAAGATAACGCGGCAGATGTTCGGCTCACGGAAGAAGTACTGACGGAGAGCAAAGTCCACAATAACCTCAGGGTGGTCAATGACGGTGCTCAAGCGCTGAGGTACTTGCGACAGCAAGGGGAGTTTCGGGAGTCGCGACGACCGGGCCTGATCTTGCTGGACCTGAATCTGCCGGTGAAGGACGGGCGTGAGGTGCTGGCGGAAATCAAGAGCGACCCGAGCCTTAAGAGAATTCCAGTAGTAGTGCTTACGACGTCGAAAGCGGAAGAAGACATACTAAAGACCTATAACTTGCACGCGAACTGCTACATCACAAAACCAGTGGACCTGGAACAGTTTGTGACGGTGGTGAAATACATCGAGGATTTTTGGCTGGCAATCGTGAGACTGCCAATGAACGGTAAACGATGACCGCGCGCCGCCTAAAAGTGCTGCTGGTGGAAGACAACGCGGCCGATGCGCGCTTGATCCAGGAGTCTTTGGCGGAACGAAGCGACGAGCCGTTTGATCTGGAAACCGTAGATACGTTGCAAACGGGGCTGCAACGGCTCAGCGCCGGCGGAATCGACGCGATGTTGTTGGACTTGGGCTTACCGGACAGCTATGGAGTAGAGACGTTTGTGCGGGCGAAGGCGCGGGCGCTGGGAGTGGCTATCATCATCCTGACTGGGATGAATGATGATTCGCTGGCGCTGAAGCTGGTGCAAGGAGGCGCACAGGACTTCGTGGCGAAGGTGGACGTCAGCGGAAACAACCTGACGAGGGCGATTTTGTACGCGGTGGAGCGCGAGAAACTGGAGCAGGAATTCCGGAAACTGAATCTGCAGCTCGAACAGCGGGTGAAGGATCGCACGGCGGAACTGGAAGCGAGCAACCGGGAACTGGAGGCGTTTTCGTATTCGGTATCGCACGATTTGCGCGCCCCGCTGTCGGTCCTGATCGGGTTCGCGGAGCTTCTTAGGTTGAAGAATGAAGCGCAATTGGATGAGATCGGACAGAAATACCTGCGCCGAATTCACGAATCGGCGTTCCGCATGTCGGAGTTGATGAATGACCTGATCCGGCTGGCGAAAGTGAGCAGGCAGGGGCCGACGCGAGAGAAAGTGCCTTTGCGTTCGTTGGTGGACGAAGTGGTGGCGGAGCTTGAGAGCCAAAATGAGAAGCGAAAGATTGAATGGCGGATCGGAGCGTTGCCGGTTGTGGAATGCGATCACGGGCTGATGAAGCAAGTGCTGGCGAACCTGATTTCAAACGCAGTGAAGTACACGCGGCCGCGCGAGATTGCGGTCATTGAGATCGGCGAAACAATCATGGGCCGGGAGAGAACGTTTTTTGTGCGCGATAACGGCGTAGGCTTCGACATGAAGAACGCGAATAAACTGTTCGTGCCGTTCCAGCGGCTGCACCGGCACGAAGAGTTTGAGGGCACGGGGATCGGGCTGGCAACAGTGCAGCGGATTGTGGAAAAGCACAAGGGACGCGTGTGGGTGGAGTCTAAGGTGGGCGTGGGATCAACGTTTTTCTTCACGTTGAATATGGGAGCCCGGGCTGCGAAGCGGGGGAGCGTTCGTGACGCAGTGCTGGCTTAGAGGTATGAGGCGGATTTTTCGCGGAGGAGCAGGCATAGAGCGCCTCCGACGACGGTGATGGCTCCCAGGTAGGCAAATCCAGAAACGAAATTTCCGGTCATTTTATTGAGATAGCCGACAATCAGCGGGGCGAAGTATGCGCCGAGATTGCCGATGGCGTTGACGAAGCCCATGACGGAGCCGACGGTTTTTGCAGGCAGCGTTTCGGTGGGGATGGCCCAGAAGGGGCCCATGGGGGCATAGGCTCCGATGCCGCTGAGCGTAATGAAAGCGAAGGCGAGAAGCGGCGAGTACGGAATCACGGCCACAGCCAGAAGAATGAAAAGGCCGCCAAGGACCATGGCGGCGGAGGCGTGCTTGCGGCGCTCATTCGTCTTATCGGAGTGGCGGGCAACGACGAGCAGCGCGATGGCGCCAATGATGAACGGGAATGTATAGACAATCCCGGTGTGCAAGCTACTGAGCTTCTTGAAATTTTCGGTGGCGCTGGGCAGCCAGAAAAGCAGACCCATCTGGCCGCTGACAAAACAAAAATAGATGGCAGCGAGGACAAAGACTTGCGGGCGCATCAGGGCGCGCAGGTAAGGAACGCTCTCAGAATGTTCGAGAGCGGCGGATTCGGCGCGTAGCTTGTCGACCAGGGATTCGCGTTCGCCTTGCGGAAGCCAGCGGGCTTCCGCGGGATTATCCTGGACAAAGGCGAGCCAGACGGCTAACCACGCGAGTGGCAGGGCGCCTTCCGCAATGAGCATGACGCGCCATCCCCAGTGATCCAGCATCCACCCGGAAAAAGGCGAAGAGAGAATCACGGCGCCAGGAAGGCAGAGGAGCCACATGGCGTTGGCTCGGGCACGTTCCGCGCGGGAGAACCAGTGGGAGAGAAGAATGAGCGTCGCGGGGAAAACGCCGCTTTCGGCTACGCCGAGAAGTAAGCGGAGGAGCAGCAACTCGTGATAGGTACGCGCGAAACCGCAACCGACGGCGAAGAGCGACCAGGCGATCAGCAGGACGCTGATGAATTTTTTGGGGCTCCAATGCTTGGCAAGATGGCCTCCGGGGATTTGCAGCGCGAGATAACCCCAAAAGAAAATGCCGGCGACGGTGCCGGCTTGCTGTGGGTCCAGGTTTAGTTCGTGGCTGATGCGCGGAAGCGCGAGGGAGATGTTCGTGCGGTCGATGAAGGCGATGGTGTACATGATCAACGCGACGGGAATAATGCGGGTCCAGCGGGCGGGGGCGAGGTTGGCGGCGGGGAGAGCGGGCATTACGTTGGCGCGCTCAGCGGTTTGCGAGGAGGCGTCCATGGGTGGAAGTTGCGCGCATCGCTCGGGACGCGGCATATGGCGAATGCGGTGGATGGTATCACGATTCGAATGGGCGAACTTCCCGCGGTTGCACGAGCACATACCGCAAGCTGCCGACGTCAAAAATCAGTTCAGCATCAGTAGTTGAGGTGGAAATTGAGCAGGCGCCAATGGTAGATGAACCAAAAGAATCCCACGCACGCAACGGCGAGCAGGGCGTTCCAGATTCTGTACCAGTGCCATTGGTGGGTATCGCGCCAGGAGACGAGGGCATTGATAATGGCAATCAGAGCGCCGAGACCGATCAAAACGCCTATAACTTGCAAGATGTGGATCTTGAGATCGCCGGTGGAGCCGAGTGCTCCGGGAGTCTCGACGACGTCCGACAAGAGAGCCACGCCGATCACAAAGGCTGCGACGAGCAGGCAGGTCACGTGCGCCAAGGTGCGCAAGCGGCGCGCTCTGGGGCTGAGATCCAGCGGCTTGGCGTAATGCTTCCGAAGAATGGCGGCTACAGGCCATAGCACAAGCGTTAACGCGATGACGCACAGGCTAAAGCCAATTACGACGTAGTTGAGAGTCTGGTGATCCCAAAAGGGGTTCACCTGCTGAAAAACAATCGCCGGGAAGTCGATGTAGAAAACGCGGCGCCCGGACGGATCGGTGACGAACGCGATTTTGTCGGAGCCATTTACGTCGCGGAACAGCATGGGACCGATTTCACGGAAATGCCTGGGCTGACCGTTCGGATACTTGAAATCGTCAATGTAGATCGTGTTGTCCTTGGGGTCGGCGCTAACTTTTGTTTGTCCAAGGAGAGTGGTGGTCGCCAGGATATCGGTCTCAAAGCGGCGGCTGCTTTTGTATAGACCGGCGACGGTGCGCGCGTCCTGAGCGGCAGTGGGTCGCGTGGGCTCATTGGGCGGCGCCACGGCAAAATAGCGGTCCATGAATTTATCGAAGAGGACGGAACGAGGGCTGACGTCGGTGCGGCCAGCGCTGTTGTAGGAGACGAAAAGGCCTACGTTGGAGTCGAGCAGCAAGTGCAGGTCGCTGTGGAACCACTGCGTATCGCCGCCATGGCCGATAATGCGCTGGCCATTGCGCGATTCCTCGTAGAAGCCGAGGCACATCGCGTTCATGGAGGCGGGCCAGCCTTGCTGACGCTGGTGCATCTGGATGGCGGTTTCGGGCTTGAGGATTTGCACGTTGTCGTAACGGCCGTTTTGCAAGTGCGCGATCATGAAATGCGAGATGGATTCGGCGGAGGTGGAGAGCGCACCGGCCGGCGCGACCTCGACGTATTCGAACCCTTTGGCGCCGCCTGAGGCGAGTTGATAACCGTTGGACATCAGCGGCTTAAGGGCGTCCGGGAGCGGCTGGCGAAAGGAGGCGTGCGTCATTTCCAACGGCTTGAGAATGTGGGCTTCGACGTAATCATCAAACGGCTGTTGCGCGACGCGCTGTACGATGTAGGCTGCGAGCGTTGTCGCGTAATTCGAGTAGGCAGGAGTCGTGCCCGGCGGAAAGATCTGTGCGGGCAGATGAGTGGGAAGATATTGCGCGATGGGTCGAAGGTCTTTTTCGGCGCCGACGAAGAGATCCTTGACGGTTTCTTCGAGGCCGGGACGATGGGTCATTATGTCGCGCAAAGTGGTGGGTTTGCCGAACGTGGAAGGAATCTTGAAATCGATGTAGGTGTTGACGTCGCGGTCGAGGTCGAGCTTGCCCTGCTCGACGAGTTGCATGACGCAGGTCCACGTGAAGAGTTTCGAAATCGAGCCGGGACGAAAGAGCGTGTTTCCCGGGGAGACGGGAATTTTCTTTTCGTAATCGGAGTACCCGTAGCCTTTGGCGAAGAGCGGCTTACCATCCTTTACCACCGCGATTACCGCGCCGGCGATATTGGCCTGTTCGATCTGCAGAGGCATTAGACCATCGAGGAATGTTTCGAGATCGACCGCAGTGAGTTCGGGAGTCCTTGCGACGGGCTTAGGCTCTGACGGCTTAGCCTCTAGCGGGGGTTTGGTGGGAGGCACCTTGGTCGCGGGACCTTGGCAGATTGCTGCGACCGAAAACAGCAACAAAACGGCGGGGAGGGCAACCGATTTCCGCAGTGTGGCGAAACTGCCGTCGATAGTCTTGGACACTTTGTCTCCTCGCGATGATTGCACGTCTTCGCACTGGTAGCGGCAGAAGAGCCGTCAAAGAAGCAAAATGGATGCAAAGGGATTTTTCGTTTGAAGGCGAGTTTTTCCTCGCGATGTTTCCAGGATGAGCTCGGTTTGCTTGAGAAATGCGGGTCGCGTTTCGCTCGATTCCCGATTCGGCATGAATGACGCTTCCCTTTCCGGTCGATCAGCTCAGGGGTTTCCTGCACCCTCCGCGGAAGTCCTACAAAACTCGGCGCACTTTAGCGAGACACTCGTATTGTGTCAATGCTGGGACGGCAACTGACCGGCGATGCCTATCTGGATCAATACAAGATGGCACCGTGTTCGGTGCGATCGAAAGACCATTTATGTCATCGCTGGTGACACACTGTGTCATAGTGGAATTCCCATCGGCACCTAAAACACTCATTTTCAGATAGTTACGGAATAAAAGATAATGGGCAAACACGTGCAATTACTATTGCTGGATACAAGCAGTGGCGGGTTCGTGCGCTTGCGCGAACCGCTATCCTGGAGACCCACTAGATGCGGAGTAAACAGAAGGGGTTTTCGCTGATCGAGTTGCTGATCGTCACGGTGATCATTTTAGTCATCGCGGCGGTTGCGATTCCGAATCTCATGCGCTCACGCATGAGCGCGAACGAGGCCTCGGCCGTCGCCTCCGTTCGCACACTGATCACTGCGGAAATCGTTTATTCGAGCACGTACACGGTCGGCTTCTCCTCCGACTTGCTTTCCCTTAGTGACGGCGGCGCACCAGCCAACTGCATTGCGCCAGCCGTTCCAGCACCAAGCTCTGCGTGTCTGATTGACGCGACGCTGGGGAGCGGGACCAAGAGCGGTTACGTGTTTACGTACGCGGCGGCCGGTGGTGGCGGTACCAACAGCACTTTCACACTGAAAGCAGATCCGATCACCTCTGCCTATGGACAGCGCCACTTTTATACCGATGCGACCGACGTGTTACGCGTGAACTTCACGGCCCCAGCCTCACCATCCGACCCGGCGCTCTAGTCCGGCCTTTCTTCAGACAGAACTCGTTGACACAACTTCGCCTTTTGGCACTGGCGCGTCCGCTGCGCGATCCTCGTTGCGAAAGCCGGCCCAGAAAATGACGAGGACCATGGCGGCGCCGAGGGCGGGGACCATCCAGATGTTGCGCCAGTTGTGGAGCACGGTTCCGCCCGGGCCCGGCGTAGCGTACGTGTCGACGATGCGGCCGCAGATCAACGAGCCGACAAACATGCCGATGCCGTAGGTGAGAAAGGTCATCAGACCTTGCGCGGCGGCGCGCAGGGCGGACGGGGCTTTCTGGTCGACGTAGACCTGGCCCATGACGAAGAAGAAGTCGTAGCAAATGCCATGGAGGATGATTCCTATATAGAGCATCCAGGAGAGCGGGCCGGCATTGCCATAGCCGAACATGAGGTAGCGAACCACCCAAGCCAACATGCCGAACATTAACGTGCGCTTGATGCCGAGGCGTTTGAAGAAGAAGGGCAGCGTAACCATGAAGAGCAGCTCTGACATCTGGCCCATGGTCATCTTGGCTGCGGCGTACTTCACTCCGATTTCGTTCAAAAAGGGATTGGTGAAGGCGTAGTAGAACTGCAGCGGGATGCATATGAGGAAGGAAGCCAGCGCGAAGATGGCGAAGTTGCGGTTCTTGAAGAGATTGAAAACGTCGGGTGGGAAGATATTGCTGACTTTAAAACCATGAGCCGTCCGTAGCGGCGGTGTGTGTGGCAGGGTCAAAGCATAAAGCCCAAATAGGATCGAACCCATAGCAGCCATGCGGATTGGGGTCGCCGTAGCTTCAGCGTTGGGAACAAGAAAGCGGCTGATGGCGCTGATGGTCAGTCCGGCGACGATCCAGCCGGCCGTGCCCAGGACACGAATCGAGCCGAAATCCTGGCTGGGGTCCTTCATCTGGCGGAAGGCGAGAGCGTTGGTGAGAGCCATGGTCGGCATGTA
>Ga0137418_10002301_pt1 | contig 17525 bp, 17 predicted proteins | sample CZODoug3_1_2_16f_FD_122242 | JGI IMG/M metagenome (GOLD analysis project Ga0137418, IMG submission 122242) | Vadose zone soil fungal communities from Angelo Coast Range Reserve, California, USA - CZODoug3_1_2_16fungal (Hybrid Assembly) | ecosystem: Environmental > Terrestrial > Soil > Vadose... | reverse complement strand
TCGCATAACCGCCATCGATACGAATCGTAGTACCGGTAACGAAGTCCGATGCACGCGAGGCCAAGTACACCGCTGTTCCGGCAAGTTCTTCCGGTTGGCCCCATCGACCGGCGGGAGTCCGCGCAAGAATTTCGTCATTCATGGGCATTGCACGTACAGGCGCCGTCATGTCCGTTTCAATCCACCCCGGCGCGATCGCATTGACTTGAATGTTGTGCGGGGCGAGCTCAATGGCCATTGACTTGGTCAGTTGGACGATTGCTCCTTTCGCTGCACTGTAAGAAGGGACGAGCCCTGATCCAAAGAACGAGTACATACTGCCAATGTTAATAATCTTTCCGCCTTTATTACTGACCATCGATCTAGCAGCGAGCTTCGAAAGAAGGAAAACTGCATTGAGTTGCGTCTCGATGACGTTGTCCCAATCTTCAGGTTTTTCCTGCAACACACCGCCGCTCAGCGATACGTTGCCGGCATTATTTACCAGAATGCCTATGCCACCGAGTTCGCTCTCGACCTTGTTAAGCGCGGGCTCCAGTCCGGCGCGATTGGTCACATCAACCATCACAGCAATCGATGGAACACCGATTGCCTTCAATTCAGAAACCACTCGCTGGTTCTTTTCGTCGTTTCGCCCAAACACCGCGACGGCAGCCCCGGCTTCGGCCAATCCGAGCGCAATGCCGCGACCAATTCCGCCATTACCACCAGTCACCACAGCCACCCGACCGGTCAGGTCAAATAATGCAGTCACTTTCATCAAGCGCTCCCTTTCAAGGACCAACGAACAGGTTTGATGCTGCGAAATAATCCAAGTCAGATCGTCAGAGTGAATCCGCCATCGGGTGTCAGCCTGGTGCCCGAGATGTAGCTAGCCTCGTCCGAAGCACAGAAAGACGATAGTTTGGGCAATTTCCTCCGGGCGGCCTGGCGCGAACCTTGCAGAACTGGAGACTGAGCTGCGAGCCCCCGCAAACAGTGAGAAGCGAAGACTCTGGCATGTCGTGCCATGCATAGCCGTGTTCGCGTTAACATTCCTTCTCCTCCATCCGGGTTCATGCGAAGGCCCTGCGCGCCGAGTTCGATGACCAGCGCTTTCCGACCGGCGCCCTGCCATTCGGTTGTATGCAAGCTGGCAATGGAGCGGGTATTTAATATACCGGCTTTGGCCTTCAATCGGTGTCTTCGACGACGGTCGAGCCGACTTCTACGGCCCCGCTTTCGTGAAAGAAGAGTTACGTGCATGGGATGATTCACCAGATTGCACCAAGATCCTGGAGCGGTATCGGGTGAACGAGGCACTACTTCCTGTTGATTCAGCTCTGGCAACGGTGTTGCGGGAAAGACGAGAGTGGAAGCCGGCGTATCACGATCGCATCGCCGTGCTGTTCGTGAAGACAGACACGGAGAAATGAATCTTCGCGTAGGTGGCGCCTGTGAATCGCGCAGCGCGTCGTCAAGGACAAACAGTCCCAACAGGTTTGACTCGTTCAGGCTTCGAATACATTCTCCGCAAACATGTCCGAACTGCGAGGCAGCATTGCCCCTCACTGGCAACGAAGCGCGTGTTCCCGCACTTGTTGAGACACACCTGCGCCTCGACCGTTCTACAGGCGACCAAAGATCTGCGAAAGGTCTCGTTGTGGCTCGGCCATGCACACATACAAACAACGGAAATCTACACGCGAGTGGATCCGTCGGTGAAACTGGAAGCCCTGGAATCAGTCGTGCCTCCGGTACTGCGCTCCGGCCGCTTCAAAGCCACCGACAAGTTCATCGCATCGCTAAGGGCGGCCACTCTTATGCGGAGCAAAAAACCCTCAAAATGACTTACTGACGGGGCCTGTCGGAGGCAGACTCCGCGTAACAATACACCCTGCATTAGAACCCAAGTACGAGGAATTCCGGCCGAGAACGATCTGGAGTCTTTCGAATGCCTTCACCTCGGCATTCAAGGAACTGGATACCCATCCCGCAATTTAAGGCGACAGCGAAGCTGGGTGAATTTCTGGAAACGCGGTTTTCCCAATCGTTCTAGCCTGCCAGGGGTGTCGGCCGGCAGCCCTTTCCCGACAAGTATTTTCCAATTGGTTCAACACGACGCATGCGAATTGAACCGGGCCTCTCCCACGGACCCTCCATTCGCGACTGGTCTGTCCCTCTGGCAGAACGATCGATGACCTGGGAACCTTTGACTAGCAGGGAAAAAACTTTGGGCCTGGTTGTTCTTATCTCAAAAGTGTGGCAGTGGTTACCAAGGTAGATATATCGTGATACGATATGATATTGATATAATCTAAGCACGATGGATTGGATGCATGGCGAGAGCACTCACACCGCAGGACTACAAGTCTCTGGCGGATTTGCGGCACCATATCCGGCGCTTTCTTCACTTCAGTGAGCTGACTGTTCGCCGACTGGGGCTCGAACCGCGCCAACATCAGCTGATGTTGGATCTGAAAGGCCTGCCACCTGGAACGCGTCCGCGGATAGGAGAACTGGCGGAGCGGCTGCAAATTCGACACCACAGCACGGTGTAGCTGGTCAACCGTCTTACCGCCCGCGGATATGCGGAGCGTCAAAAAAACGTGAACTACCGCCGCGGGGTCCTCGTGGCACTCACCCCCAAGGGGGAAACGATGTTGCGCGAACTGTCGCTGCACCACTGGGCCGAGCTGCGCAAGGAGGGTCCCGCCTTGCTCGGAGCTCTCCGGGAGGCGATGGGTTCGTTCAAGAGACTTAATGGCGGGACGCAGGCCTGCCTGATAGAAACGGAGAACAGGTTAGGCATGTCCGACCAGAACGGCGATCAATCCCTTCCCGGCCGGGATAGCGGGAAGAATTCCCAACTCATGAACGGCGGCAAACTTGCGGCCATGCCGACCGGAGCATTTGTCGCTACACCACCCGCCCAGTTCCGGATGGCCCTGGTATCTTTGCTGGGCGGTGCGATCGGCTTGGTTGCCGGCGCGATTGCCTACGCTCTCTACAATCTGATTGCGCTCTTCACGAATATCTTCTTTTATCACCGGGTCGCGTTCGACTTCACCAGCGCCCGGCTGAACGATCTTGGTCTGTGGGCGATCGTAACTCCGGTCATCGGCGGGCTCGTCGTCGGCCTCATGGCGAAGTATGGAACCTCGAAGATCAAGGGCCACGGAATTCCAGAAGCTATGGAGGCGGTGCTGGTCAACCGGAGCCGCATTGCGCCGCGAGTCGCGATCCTCAAACCGCTGTCGGCCGCGATCGCCATTGGCACCGGTGGGCCGTTCGGTGCTGAAGGACCGATCATTCAAACGGGTGGCGCGATGGGTTCGTTGGTCGGCCAGGTCTTTCATACCACGGCAGCGGAGCGGAAAGTGCTGCTCGCCTGTGGCGCAGCAGCCGGAATGTCCGCTACCTTCAACACCCCGATCGCCGGGGTGATCCTCGCCATCGAATTACTGCTGTTCGAATTCAAGTCACGATCCTTCATTCCATTGGTCATTGCAAGTACCCTGGCCACCGCTGTGCACATCCAACTGCTGGGGCGCGGTCCAATGTTTGCAGTCGCCCCGATCGACTTCGGGATACCAAGGGCACTGCCTTTCTACCTCCTGCTGGGGGTGATCTGCGGACTGGCCGCGGTCGGGTTCAGTAATGCGCTGTACTGGGTCGAAGACCAGTTCGAGAAGCTACCGATTGACGAACTGTGGTGGCCCGCCATTGGTGCGCTGGGGCTGGGCATCATTGGATACTTCGTTCCTAGAGTTTTCGGCGTCGGCTACGACACGATCGGCGACATCCTAAACGCCAACCTCGCGCTGAAGTTGCTTCTGGTCGTCATGATCGCGAAGGCGGTGGCACTCATTGTGTCACTTGGGTCGGGGACCTCCGGCGGCCTGCTGGCTCCGATGTTCATGTCGAGTGCGGCGCTCGGCGGTGCGTACGCCATGGTGATCGACCGTTATCTTCCCGCGACCGCGCTTGCACCAGGCGCGTTCGCACTGGTAGCGATGGGAGCGGTGTTTGGCGCGGCTTCGCGCGCGGCATTCACCTTCATCATCTTCGCGTTTGAGATTACCCGAGACTACAACTCGGTGCTGCCTCTCATGCTCGTCACCGTAATTGCTGATGGCATAGCGATGCTCTTCATGCCGAAATCCTCGATCATGACGGAAAAGCTCGCCCGACGCGGCCTGCGCATCCACCAGGATTACGAGGCCGACGTGCTCCAGCAGGTAGCGGTCGAAGAGACGATGGAAGAAGACATCCCCGTAATCTCGAGCGAAATGCGTGTATCGGAACTTGCAGACCGTATCTCCCGCCATGATCCGGCCGTCAGCGGCCATCAAGGCCTGGTGATTCTCGATTCCGATGGCAACCTGGCGGGCATCATTACCCGCGGCGACGTGCTTCGTGCCCTCGACACACATCCGGCGGGCGACCTGAGCGTGCTGGATGCGGGTACGCGCAATGTGATAGTCACGTATCGAGATCAGTTGTTGCACGATGCATCGAACACGATGCTGCGCCACAATATCGGCCGTTTACCTGTGGTCGATCCGAACAATCCCCGCCGAGTGATTGGGTACCTGGGGCGTCAAGGCATCATGGCTGCCCGGCAACGCCGAATGGAAGAGGAACACGTGCGCGAGCCCGGTTGGATTGGCTGGTCCTCGCGCCGAAATACCTCTTAGCACGCTGGAATGAGTCAAGGTTGAGCGAGGCTCGCCGCTCACTTGGGGTTGGAGCAAATGCGGACTCTCATTCTGACCCATCCGGGTTTGGCTGCCCGCCGGGGGCGTTGGCCTTGGCGACGAGCGCGTCATACGTCCTGATCGCGCGTACGAACGATTGGCTTGGTCGTGGCGTTCGTACTCCCGGGCGAAAGGCTCTCCGGGCCGGTGGTGTCTGGCCCGATGCTCTTTGGTCGGGCGTTCGGTTTCGAACGAAGAATGGACACGCTGGGCGCCATCGTCGCTCCCGTCACGGCCCTGTGGCTCACCGGGTTTTGGAGTGGACTTTGGCGCCTGGCATTCTGGCGGCGCTAACGTTTGGGCTGCTTGGTCCGAGAGAAGCCGAACCACGAGCCGGCGGCAGGTTCGCTCTGATTTGGTGTTCGGCAACTCCCGCCTCTTTCCGGAATTCCTTCTCGCAGTCGACATCTTTGGACTCGGTGATTTCTCGCGCACGCTATTCATCCTGTTTGCACCCAGGTGTTCGACTCCCTCATATGGGAAAGCGTAGCGGGCATCGCGGTGGGGCTCTATACACCATATCTTCCTCGAGAGTCGCTGAGGGGAGTGATCCATCGTCCGATGAGCCCATTCTTGCTTTTGCATCCACCCGAGATCGGTACGAGTTCTACTACCCAAGGCAAGGTTGTCATTCCATTCTGCGCTTTCGGCAAGTTCATGCTTCCTACAGCCAGGCTCCACCCCAGCCACATAGCTTGGCAATAATGTTTTCCAATGCAAGTGCGGCTTGAAAAACTTGCAGAGGCTTGGTGTAGACGCGCAGGCCGGCCCAAGTCGGACAAGGAACAATTGCCGCTATTCATTGGGTGCCTGATCCGCGTGTTCCTGGTGGCCGACAGGGCAACATGGGACAGAGCTACTCAGAGCGTGGTTCGTCAATTCGCTCTTTTTGCGGGTCTCACTCGCTGAGTGAGTGGAGCTAGAAGGGCTGCGCCACCCCACCCCAAGACCGGCTTTTATAATTGTTGTCGGAGGTTCGCGCTTGCCCGAGCTAGATTGTCATTCCGCCCTGCTGACCGATCTTTACGAACTCACCATGGCGGCGGCATATTTCGAAAACGGTTTCCTTACCCCCGCCAGCTTCGAACTGTTCGTCCGATCGCTGCCGCGAGAGCGCAGCTACCTGGTTGCCGCGGGACTCGAACAAGCTCTCGACTATCTCGCAACACTTCGTTTTCAGCCTGAGGATATCGAATGCCTCCGCCGTCAGCCCGTCCCTTGCGGTTCCCAATCACTGACGGCCGGCGCAATCACGCGACATCACCTCGGAGATTCGAATGCCACGAAGCGCAGCCGTAGTCTCCACATCGGCGTAGCTGGCCTTGGCCGCGTCCATCAGAAACCAGCCAATGAATGCGATCCACAGGCCGCCAAAGCCGGCGCCGGAAAAAAATTGCCATATCCCATCGAGAATGAAGAGAAACGCGACGAATTGCCCGACGCGCGCGGCGATGCGGGTGGAGCGGTCGGCGTTTTTGGTAATCGCCCATACGATCGCGCGCAGCACCCGGCCACCATCGAGCGGAAAGCCGGGAATCATGTTAAAGACGGCGAGGGCGATGTTGATATACCCCAACCAGACCAGGACCCCAGTTACCGCAGTCTGCGCTTCGGTGGAACTTTGCCAGCCCAGGCCGAGCGCGATGCCGAGACAGCCAAAACCGATAATCAGGCTGGCGATCGGCCCGGCGATCGCGACCAAGAGTTCTGTTTTCGCGTCGGTCGCGTCGTCCTGGATTTGGGAAACGCCGCCGAGTGCGAACAGGGTGATCGCACTGACTTTCAACCCGCGGGCTTGGGCCACTAGTGAATGGGCGAGTTCATGCAACAATAGGGTGACGAAGAACAGGGCTGCCGTGACCAGCGCAGCGATCCAGATCAGGCCCGGGCCCCAACTCGGGTTTACCTGACGAAAGTGTTCGCTGAGGGAGAACGCGATCAGGGCAGCGATAATGAACCAGCTGTAATGGAGCCCGATCTCTATGCCGGAGATTGTTCCGAGTTCGACGTTGGAGCGCATACGCGACCTTCCTTAAGAAAAACCATGACGCCACGCTTAACGCGATATTCAAGTCCAGTCATTCATATCATGATGATCGGAGAAACGGCGCCGTTTTTCCTTCGTGCACTTGGTTTCGTTGTCTAACACCGCCCGCGAATTCCTGCGAGATCGGTATCGGCCCTTGCGGGCAGCCCGTGAGCTAGGAAAGCCAATTTCGCAGCCTGTCCGATGTCTCAGGGCTGCCCGGAAGGCTCGCGGTCCCGCGTCGCGGTAGACCTCAAGAACATGGAGTCCTGCTTCGAGGAACAACCCGCGATTCCTGAGCGCTGAGCCTCGGCCACACCGGAGACTGCACATTCGGCTCAACTGTTCCCAAATCGACATTTTCACCGCCGGTGTCGATATGTCGACCCCGGAGCGCTACGGTTACCCTGCCCAGCCAAACGAAATCTGTGCAACTCATTCACGGAAAGGCAAGTGAGGCCTTTAAAGCAATTCGGAACTCCGGATGCACTCGCGGCTGTGACATACCGAATCGGCAGACTCGTCATGAAGATTCGATGACAAAACGCTATTTCGCTCTTGAAGTAATTCTCGCCATGGCTGTGCCCACGATCAGCGATATCCCGCTCGTAGGCCCGCAGGTCCCGTCGTCGGGAACTCCGGTACGCATCGTGGTCACGGTGGAAGCTCATCACGGCAGCAACATAGCGGTCATCAATCGCGAGGATGTCCTGGTGTATCAGGGCCATGATCGCGACCAGGTCACCGAGTGGCTCCCCTTGCAGGGGAACCATGGATCGACCTTTTTCTCCTGATCGATGATGCTTCCAACACCAGCCTAGATTCGCAGCTGGAGGACCTGCGGCAATTCGTCAGTTCGCAGCCACCAACGACTGCCATCGGCATTGGTTATATGCGAGATGGCACCGTACAGGTCGTGCAGAACCCGACCACCGACCATCCGCAAGCCGCCAAGTCTCTGCGGTTACCGCTTGGGGATCCAGGTGCGTCCGCCAGTCCCTACTTCTTCGTGAGCGACCTGATCGAACGGTGGCCTGAAACTTCGGTTCGTGAGATCCTGATGATCTCCGACGGTATTGACCGGTATTATGGAAGCGGTCCGTCCGATCCCTATGTGGACACTGCGATTGAACAGGCTCAGCGTGCCGGCATCACGATGTATTCATCTATTCACCTGGAGTTGGCCATTACGGTCACAGTTTTTGGCGCATCAACTGGGGACAGAATTACTTATCCCAGTTCTCCGACGAGACTGGAGGGGAATCCTATTATCTTGGTTTCGGACCCGCGGTTTCGTTCGTTCCGTACCTGGACGACCTGACACATCGTCTCAATCATCAATACTTGTTAACGTTTCTTGCTAAACCAGAGAAGAAGGGTGGAATGCAGCGGATCAAACTCCGAACCGAAGTGCCGAACGCGGAGCTGGTGACGGCAACTAGCGCTTACGTCCCGGCAGGCTCATAAGAGGCAGGATCATAAGAGGAAGGAGCCGGCATGCGCGACACATCGGAGTACCGGTGGATGCTCCAGAACGGGGCGTGGCGCTCGTCGGCACGGAAATTGGAGAGACAGTTCTGGCAGGGGTCCGGGGCCAAAGAGGCCGCACCCGGACACGCCGAAGCTCCTTCGCGATGTGACTACCTGCTTGCACTGGTGACGTTAGTCAGGCTGCCGAATACCATTTCTGTAAAAACATCCGGGGATACATAACCCCTGCCCCATGTGGCATCGAAGTCCTTAGTCGGCGCTGAAGCCACTGCCTCATCCATTGTTTTCCCTGCCGTGATCAGTCCCATGATGCGCTGCCGAACCTGCCAAAGCATGTCACGGTAGTTTTGTAGATCTCGACGGGTGGCTACTGGCCCGTGGCCTGGTACGATCTTTGTCTGCTCGTCAGTCTGCGCCAGAATCAGATCGAGGGAATGAATGATGCCATCGATTGATCCTCCAGACGCCAGATCGATGATGGGGTAGAAATGATTCGAGAAGACGTCGCCTACCACCGCGATGTTCGCCGGCGCGATATAAATCACTGTGTCTCCGTCCGTGTGCGCAGGTCCGTAGTGGACCAATGTCAGCCGCTGCGAGCCTTGGCGCAACGTCATTGTGTTTGAATAGGTTACTGTCGGAAGCGCCTGTGGCGGATAAGGGCCGTCGCGTAAGCCAACGTAAGGCACGCTCTGCACAAACGACATCCGTGTTTTTACGTCTTCTTGCGCAATGATCGTCACGCCTTCGGAGCCGAAGAACGCGTTCCCTCCGGTGTGAGCTCGGTACCAATGTGTATTGACGAGCCGCGTGACGGGACGCATCGTCTCCTTAAAGATCGCATCGCTCAGCTCAGCAGTGCGCGAATTGAGTCCGCTGTCGATCAGCAATGTGGTGCCATCATCGACGATAGCCGTGACGTTTCCTCCGTCACCAGAAAACATGAACAGCCCTTTGCCCAGAGGGGTAGTCGTCAGGGGGCTATTCTCAAACTGTTCTGTGGCCTTCTGGTCGACCGTATCGGCCGTTGCCATCTGTGCCGCCCCCTGCGTGGCCCCTCCGGTTACAAGGAGCGCTACCACGATTACATGAATGTATCCAAATGACAGCCGTACCTCATGACGAACGTGTTTCATCGTGTTGTCCCTTCACCCGTCCCCAAGAGAGCTGGCCCCTACGAAAACTTGAAACTAAACTGCCAGTAATGTGCGGATCGCCATGGAGATGACATTCCTGGAAGAGAAGACGAGAATGGCTGCGACCACCGCGTCGCTGTAAAACGCGACCAGGAATCGGCGGATGATCCGGGAGAATGAGGCCGTCTTCGATCGCTGCTCTGTCCAGTGAGGTCCATGTTGGTGTCCCTCAATTGTCTTCTGAATGGTGTCCATCGAGAGGCAAGCCTTAGTCCTCGCTAAGGCCTCCTCGCGAGAGGAGAAGCCGAATGCTGCAATGCAGGGTGCGGCAATGAGATCGCGCAGCGAATACTCGTTACGATAAGCAACCACGAAGCGCTCAGAATCGCCTTCGGTCCCAAGGGCGCCTAGTACCGCGTACCGCACACGCACAACATCAACCAAGTCGTTCACAACCGCACCTCCCGCCGTGGGACTTGACACCTACTGAGTCATAGCAAGCAGCATTCCAAACTGTTTCTTGAGCCGAATTGTGGCTGAGGCGTGTCTACGCGAGTCCCTCACGGGGCTGAGGTGCGGGCTGCCACAACCGGAACTGCGCTGAAGTGTTCCACCACCGACCTTCCGTCGACCGTCGAACATCGCAAGTCATTGCCACATCTGAACTCAGTGCTGAACTCACTACTCCAGACTCTTGCATGGTGGGGTGAACTGTTCTCAGATCGAAAGGCTCCACGCGGAAAGTGGCGGCCTCTGCTGGTCAGGGTGTCGAAGGAACGACACTTGAGACTCAACGAGATAGGCCGGTCTCCACAAGAGCGGAGCAGTAAGGCGCCTGAACGGCGTGCCTTGCGGTTCATTTCAGCGCGCGGACGAGGTGGAACCGTACGTGCTGTGTCTTGTCTTCGGGTTGCGTAGTGATGGGGTCGAACTGCATCTCCACTGGTCACGGCACGTCCAGTTGATCGTGAAGGGCGGCCCGCATGGCATCACCTGGACCCAAACAGGGGAGTGAAGTCGATGAACTTCCTCGGCGAGAAGGCAGGTAAACCACAGCGCGAGGCTGCGCAAGTAGCCGACTAGGTACGAAGACAGTGATGTTCCCAAAGAGATTTTGGACGCTGGGCCGGTGTCCAGATTCGTTCGAACTAGCCGATCTGATCCTGTCGTGGACTGGGGACGAGTCCAGTCCACGAAGGATTAGCGCCGAGAAAGTGCGCTTTCCAGTGTTTCGTACGCTGATGGCGACGAATCACAACTTCGCCACAGCCATCCTTCGTCTGGTGCTGGGGCTTGTGTTTTTTGCGCATGGTGCGCAGAAGATGACGGGCTGGTTCGGAGGCTATGTCTTTTCTGGCACGATGAGCTTTTCCCCTGGGCCCTTGCATAGTCCCACAGCGATTGCCGCTGCTATCGCCATTGCGGCCGAGTTCTTCGGAGGGCTCGGCTTGGTCATGGGATTTCTCACTCGGGTGATAGCCGCTGGCGTCGCAGTAAACGTGGTCGTAGCCATTCTCACGGTTGACAGCAACTATGGGTTTTTCATAAACGGGTTAGGCGCGCAAAACGGGGCAGGATTTGAATTTCATCTGCTCGTACTGGCGATCACGCTGTTTCTGATGATGCAAGGCTCTGGCGCCGCGTCCGTCGATGGCGTCCTGTTTCCATCCGCGCGCCAGTCCTATCAACAGATTCTCGACATGACAAAGACGGTAGCAGTGGGAAAGATAAGACTAATCAGGAGATTGTCATGACCGATCAGAGAACACGATTCCCGGGAGCCGCCCGGGGGGGCATCCGGGATCGAGCGATCTCGGCTTGTAATCAAACAATTCTTGCATCCGCGCGAGTTTCTCGACGTCGCGCGCCGTGATCGCAGGGAATGGACCAAGGCCGATCCGGGCGCCTAACCGCAGTCTGTGGCCACACCAGCAAAGAAGATGGATGCAATGTTCAACTACGACCGATATCCGAAGGAATTGCAAGCTTTTCGTATCCCGGAAGCGTTCGCGACCTGTGTTGGGAAGCTCTATTGGGTCGCATTTGTCCTGACCGGCGACCGCCAGAAGGCGCAAGAAATCATTTTGCCAGCTGGTGATGATGTCGCAGACTCACGTACGATGTTTTGGGAATGGCTGTGCACCTGGGCGGTACGCATGGTCGTTACGTCCTGCGCGCCACTATGTGAACGAACTGAGCAAAGAAAACGGCACCAGCGACTGCTGGAGGTCGAAGTTAATCGAACGCTCGAGTGTGAAATTGCAAATCCCTCCCCTTTCAAAAGACCAGCTGCAAAGGGCTCTTCTCCGCATTCCCTTGTTCCCACGGTTCGTATACCTCCTGCGCGTGCTCGAAGGGTATGCCATGCCCGACATCGCTCGGATTCTGGATGTCGACGAAGATTCATGTGAAGCCTCGTTGAGTTACGCCTACTTTGCACTTCCCGAGGCCCTGATGACGGCGCAGAAACCGCCTGCCAGTGCCCAAAGTGCTCCGTGACTACGACGGCAAGCAGCAAGACTCCCATATCCTGCGTTGTTACTGAAAGGCAGAGACGGTGATCTTCGCGCCGCAAAACGTGACACCGGACTTATTCGTGAGGTCGTGTGGTGGACGGACCAATTCTGAACATGGCTGTGGCGGGCGAGACCAAAACGAAAGAATTTGAAAACGACGCGAGCCGACCAGCACAAAGTACCCCAACACGGCCAGAATCACGTTCTGAAACGCACCTGCAACACCGGCAGTGAGAAGGCCCAGAAACGTCGCCAATGAACTCAGATCGGAGGCAAAAGCAAATGCTGTAACCAGAATAATGCCAAGCCAAAGGAGGATCCGCTGCACGATAAGGATCATGCGCCGGCGATTTTTGTCGTGGACGTAGCGTACGGTGAATCGGCGCACGGCCTCGGCAAAACCTGCCAATAGAGCCACTACACTTGCGAGAATTACCAGATGCAGGACCAACTTCTTCCACGCGGCGGCGTACGGGTTTACCACAGCGCCACGCCAGGTCGCCAGGTACGATTTGTAGACGCTGAGCAAGATTCCTTGCTTGTCCAGGGCGACTATGGCGGGGGACAGATTTGTGATTTGAGCCGTCAGGGCGTCAAGGCGTGTTTTCTGCTGTCGCAGAGCATCGAGATCGCTTGCTGGCAGGCATCCCTTCCCAGGTCACTGCTCCGCAAAGCATCGTTGACGAAGCGGGCGAGGGGTATCCGGAGGCTGTGTGAGGAGTGGGCCAATCCGTCTGTCAATCGGATCGCCTCGTCCAGAGTGTGAAGCTTTCGATCGAGGGTTGATGCGTCCGCAATCAGCCCGAGGATGCCGGAATCTCGCGGTTTAGGGATCAAAGAAAGCGTTTGGGGTTGGGAGGATAGCACCGCCCGGCCGGGGTGGTTTGTTACCTCAGGAACCGTGTGCGAGAGATCATCGATGATCGATCCCAGGTCTGCATTCCTAGGCTGGCCATCGGCTCACAGCACACGACTCTTCTAGAAGCACAAAAGCATTCGGGAGGTCCGGGTCCTTCAGTACATTGCTGCAAAGCTAGTCCCGTGCGGCCGAGACTCCCCATCGCCCGGGGCGGAAAAATGCAACAGGCGTTACAAATGTTGCAAGGAGCACTACTTTCTCTTCCCGAGACTGCGAACGTACTTCACCAGCTCGGCGACTTGGTCTTTATCCAAACGACTCCCGAAAGCAGGCATGTTACCGCGGCCCTTCTCGATGACGTCGGCCAATTGTGCATCCGATTGCTGTTGCACTTGTGACGAGTGAAAATCCGCGGCGTGTAGGCTCTTTCCAACAGCGCTGCCGCGCCCATCCGCACCATGACACGAGATGCAATTGGTTTTAAATACGCTGGCGGCACCGGCAGATTGCCCGAACGCGGAACCCGTCGTGAATGCAGCCAAGATAGCAATTACATTCAGTCCAGCGAGCATCCGGACATTGGCTAGGTAAAACAGCTTTCTAATCACAGTCCTTCCCTTCCTGTACCCATCGGGCAGTGCTCGACGTGAGCGGCTGGCAGCGAAAGGAGTCCTTTGCGTCGACGATAGCCTTCCGCTAAATTCCGGAGCACCGTTCCACCTCAGCGTTCCGCCCCTGGGGCGATGCCGGGATAGCGAGTATTCTGTCCAGCCGAAATCATTGCATCCGGACTTCCAAATTCGCGACACCCAGAGCACGAGCAAGCCCTACCCCATCTGACGCCCTGCGGTGAGTCGTTTTTCGGGTGCCCAACCTTCAATCTCTCCCGGGCTTGCTGATTTCACACGACACAAACGATTCTCGCCGGGGCCCCAGGAGTCGGGTTGGAAACTCGGGTGCAACAAGAATGGGGGCTTGTTCATGAATCTGTAAACGATATCGAGCTGAAAGCGAGGAGATCTGCGTGACAAATCATTCACAGACATGCACATTCCACGCCTCGGTGAGGTTCCTTCCGATGAAACCTAGCGCGGAGACGCCGGGTTGGGTGTCGACGCCATGGCACCGTGACCATATCCGGACGGTCTGGTGTCGACGTCGCGACACTGGCTTTTCGATCGCGCGATGGGCTCCGACCCGGTCAGGAAGGTGGAATGCGAGAGCTGGAAATCGCTTGATCAAACAGAGGTTTGGCGCTTCTTCTTCCCTGTGGCGAACCCGGCCGAAAGATCATTTGATGCAGAGGACGAGATGATTCAGCTAAAGGTAAATGGTATTGATCGCTCCTTTGATGGCGATCCTGAGATGCCGCTGCTTTGGTATTTGCGCGACATTTTGGGTTTGACCGGCACCAAATTCGGCTGCGGTATCGCGCTTTGTGGCGCTTGTACCGTTCACAAAAATGGCGAGGCGCTGCGCTCTTGCATCACTCCCATGAGTTCGCTGGCAGGAGCCGAGATCCGAACCATTGAAGACATCGGGGCCGGCGGATTGCATCCCGTCCAAAAAATGTGGATGCAGTTCAACGTCCCGCAGTGCGGATACTGCCAGTCCGGACAAATCATGCAAGCCATTGCTCTGCTGAAAGAAAAACCCAAACCCACAGACCAGGATATTGATGAAGGCATGGCTTCCAATATCTGCCGTTGCGGAACATATCAACGCATTCGCGCAGCCATTAAAGCCGCTGCGGAGGAAAACGCATGAGAACGATCGCGAACCTCAGCCGCCGCGGATTCTTGCAGGGAGTAGTTGGAGCGGGAGCTCTCGTCCTGGGCGCGTACTACGTACCCAAACTTCTGCGGAGCCACGAATCCTCACCGGGCAACACGGATGCCGATCGTGCCCCCCTGCACCCAGACGCATTTGTGGGAATTGCCACGGACGGTACGGTCTTCATCGTGGCACACCGCTCGGAGATGGGCACGGTGATCCGCACCTCCCTCCCGCTGGTGGTTGCCGACGAACTCGACGCCGACTGGAAGCGAGTCAAGATCGAGCAGGCGATCGGCGATCCTCGCTATGGTGACCAGAACACGGATGGCTCTCATTCCATCCGCAGCTTCTTCGATGTCATGCGGCAGGCTGGTGCAACCGCTCGGTTGATGCTGATTCAGGCCGCGGCTCAGAAGTGGGCGACTCCGGCCTCGGAGTGTCACGCAGAGCTCCACAGCGTAGTTCACTCCGCGACCGGGCGTCGCCTGCCTTACGGGGAACTCGCTTCTGCCGCGGCGAGACTGCCCGTTCCCAGGAAATCTGACGTGCGGCTCAAGACCAAGAATGAGTGGCGTTACATCGGGAAAGGAATGACCAGCTATGACCTGTCCGAACTCTGCACAGGCAGAGCCTTGTACGGGATGGATGTACGCCGAGAGGGCATGATTTTCGCATCCATCGAACATCCGCCGGTTCTGGGCGGAAAGGTCAGGTCGGTGGACAATAGTGAAACCCTCAAGGTTCCGGGCGTTCATCAAACCGTTCCTATCGATCCATTCCAACCACCGCCGGCGTTTCAACCCTTAGGCGGCATCGCTGTAGTCGCCGATAACACCTGGGCAGCTTTTCAGGGACGCAAGAAACTGAAGATTGAGTGGGACAACGGCCCGAACGCAGCCTACGACTCTGATCGGTACCGGAAAGAGTTGCACGCGACCGCACGCAAGCCGGGGAAGATTGTACGCAACGTGGGGGATGCGGACTCCATATTTGGAAAACCCAGCAACCTGTTCGACGCTGACTATTACGTCCCGCTTCTGGCGCACGCTTCCATGGAGCCTATGGTGGCCACGGCGGAGTTCAGGGACGGAAAAGTCACGGCCTGGGCTCCCACGCAAAACCCTCAGGCAGTGCAAGCCATCATCTCGCAGGAGTTGGGGATACCGAAAGAAAATGTGACCTGCCATGTAACGCTCCTCGGGGGAGGCTTCGGAAGGAAATCCAAACCGGATTATGTGGCGGAAGCGGCAGTTCTTTCAAAGAAGACAGGTCGGCCGGTAAAGGTAGTCTGGAGCCGCGAAGATGACATCAAGTTCGACTACTTCAACGCCGTGGCCGCCATGTACATGAAGGCGGCGCTAGACAGTAGGGGAAAGCCCATCGCCTGGCTGCAGCGTTCAGTCTTTCCTCCGATCACGTCCATTTTTGACGCCAACGCTGTGTATGGGGATCCCGCACACCTCCAACAGGGCTGGACTGACCTACCTTACGACATCCCCAACCTTCGGGTCGAGAATGGCCCTGCCCCGGCGCACGTGCGGATTGGATGGTTGCGTTCGGTCGCAAATATCTACCACGCTTTTGCCGTCCAAACGTTTACCGCCGAGTTGGCCCATCGAGCCGGCCGAGATGCCCTTGAATACTTGTTGGAATTGATCGGTCCAGCGCGCACTCTCGACTTGAAGAACACCGACTATCCCAACTACGGAGCAGACTCCGCAACCTACCCCTGGGAGACAGGTCGTCTGCGTCGCGTGACGGAAATGGTCGCCGAGAAATCCGGCTGGGGAAAGCGCAAACCCGGTAAAGGCACCGGCTTTGGCATTGCTGCGCACCGCAGCTTCCTGACCTACGTCGCTACAGTTGTCGAAGTTGAGGTAAATGATCAGGGTGACTTCACAATTCCCCGAGTCGACACCGTGGTTGATGCGGGATTGGTCGTGAATCCGGAGGTTACGCGCGCCCAATTCGAGGGTGCAGCAGTCTTTGGAACCAGCGTCGCACGCAGCGGAGAAATTACTGCTAAGAACGGTGTGATCGAGCAGTCAAATTTTGATACCTATCCCGTAGCCCGGATCAATGAGGCTCCATATCAGACCAACGTCCACCTCGTGGATAGCGCTGCTCCCCCGGCGGGAGTGGGGGAACCAGGGGTACCGCCGTTCATTCCAGCGCTTTGCAACGCGATCTTTGCTGCAACGGGGAAACGGGTTCGAGAGTTGCCGCTCTCAAAAACTAACTTGGCGACCGAGTCCTGAAGTTGATGTTCGTTGGTTGTGCAACGGCTCTTTGAAACTCCACTCCGCTCCGCTTTCAAAAACCAGCTTGGCTACCAAGTCCTGAAGTTGACGTTCGATTGTTGGGTGATGGCTCTGTGAAAGATAACAGCACGAAAACGTGGGCAGCCGCCCAGCGGGGAGCCATCGTTTGTTGACGCTGGCTCCTCGATAGAGGTCGAAGAGTCCAGAGTCATGGAATTCTGCCCCACGACTGGCAACCGCGTTCGCAATATCACGAGTACAAGCGATGGGGCTCACGAACTGAGAACAGAACATTTCAAAACCCGCTGGGGCACCCGAAAGAGCGCAGGATAGTCAGCGGTACTGCGGGACGCACGCGGGGCGTGAGCCGCCTTCACAGTGGACTGAACAGTTCATGGGGGCGGGACTGTGAGGGCGGCCGCTATTCATGATTCATCGTTTATATTCTTCTTGATGCTGCGATTCGCCATTGGTTGCATTTCTTGCCGCGATGTCCGAGACAGATCCTTTTCAAGAATACTCCGCGAAACACGTTTCTTCTCTAATCCATGATGCCAGGCCGTTTGCTTTGAGCCGAATTTGCCAACTACGGTGGCGAAGCGTGTCTGGGTAGACCCATGACGGGCCGGGGTGGGTGCTGCCCAGACAATCGCTTTCTATCTATACATGGCAGTGAAATATCCCACTCCTAGAGTGCGAAGTTACTCATTTGCGGTTGGGC
>Ga0137418_10002300_pt1 | contig 17526 bp, 17 predicted proteins | sample CZODoug3_1_2_16f_FD_122242 | JGI IMG/M metagenome (GOLD analysis project Ga0137418, IMG submission 122242) | Vadose zone soil fungal communities from Angelo Coast Range Reserve, California, USA - CZODoug3_1_2_16fungal (Hybrid Assembly) | ecosystem: Environmental > Terrestrial > Soil > Vadose... | reverse complement strand
TCCCACGCTTGATTCCCCGAATTTGTCTCGCAAGCGGTCGGCGGCGGCCAGAGCTTGCTTCCAGCGTTGTTGCCGATCGTCTTCGAGCAGATCAATCTGTCCAGCCGGCTGCTCAAAGGACGAGACGTGCACCCCCAGCAACCTCACCTCAGCGCCTTTCTTCCAGTTCTTTCGAAATAGTGTGCGCACCTGCTCGAAGACTTCGGTGTCGAGCTGTGTCGGCGCGGTCAACGAGTGGGCACGCGTTATGGTGGTGAAGTCTTTGTAACGCAATTTCAACTGAACCGTGCGAGCATACACGCCATGCTCACGCAAGCGCCGCGCCACCATTTCAGAAAGCCGCATCAGAGTCGATTCGAGCTGCTCCTGCTTGCCGGTGTCTTCATTGAAGGTATGCTCATGGCTGATGGACTTGGGATCGGTATGCTCGCCGACCTCGGTGTCGAACCATCCACCAGCGTCTTCTCCGCGGGATTTTCCTGCCAAGGCCAGACCCCACTTACCGAAGCGCTCTTCCAACCCGTCGTCTTCAAGCCGCGCCAGATCTCCGACCTGCTGGATACCCATGGCGTGTAGGTTCTGTTCCATCACTTTGCCCACGCCTGGGATGTCGCGCACATCGAGCGGCGCGAGAAATTTCGCTTCCTGCCCAGGAACTACCCACAGCACTCCGTTCGGCTTGGCCTTTGCGGATGAAACTTTCGCGATCAGCCGCGAAGCTCCAATGCCGATGGAGCAATTCAGTTGCGTCTGCGCTTTCATTTTCTTGTGCAGCGTGTGCGCGGCGCGCAGGGGCGGACCGTGCAAGCGATCAGTGCCCGTCATATCGAGGTAGGCTTCGTCGATCGAAGCCATCTCCACTAACGGCGAAAATGTGTTTAGCACCTCGTACACTTGCGCCGAACACTCCCGATATCGTTCTGGGTGGCCATTTACGAAAATCGCCTGGGGACAAAGCTTCGCCGCGGTGCGCAAAGGCATTGCCGAATGGACACCAAATTTGCGCGCCTCGTACGAGGCTGCTGATACCACCCCGCGTTCATTCCTTTGGTCGCCAACCACAACGGCCTTGCCTTTGAGGCTGGGATCAAACAACTCCTCCACCGACACGAAGAACGCATCCATGTCGACGTGGAAGATAGTCTTCGTCCAGGAGGAAGAAAGGTGCATGTCAAGTAGACCGGGCCGTGGTTCTCTCAGATTTTACCAGTGTTTCGATATTGTCCGAGCGGTGGGCGAGAGCCCACCGGATAGCCGGCAGGATGCCGGTGCTACCCAGGTTGGGGCATGCGCCGGGACCAACTCCAAGATGAAGCCGGAACTGAAGCAACTCGTTGTCGAAACTGAGCCGGGCCAGCCCTGAAAGCGCGTCACAAGAAAGCCCTGGCACGTAAGTACCGGGTCGGATCGGCGACCAAGAAATCGAGTCCCGCCAGCGACGCCACCGTCACCCGAACACGTGTTCCTGCTCGTATTTCACCCCGCATTTGTGTAGCGGGGGTGAGGTACTCGTCCTCGAACGACCGCCGAGCATGATGCTCGGCTTGATGTTCGATGTGGTTCCGCACAATCGCCAGGTTCGAAGAACTGACACTCAATGCGCCATATCCTTCCTGCCAGGCAAATGAGATGCCTGTTCGCCGACCCATCTCGACGAATTGGCTTTGAAGGTCTGAATGGCTTTCGCCCAGCGTTACGTCTGACGGTAGGGCAACCAGGAGATGAATGTGATTGCAGGTCCCGCCCGCCACAATCACGGGAACTCGGTTTTTGCACCGTTACCGTTGAAGCAGGCCAACAACTTTCCCAGCAGCGGCTCCGGGATGGTGTTTTGTCACTCTTTAGTGCTAAAGACCCAATGGATGAGGATGTTGGGGAATTTGTGCGCCACGGTGGTGTCGTCCCTGGCGGGACGCTATCTGAATCCCATCGCGAACCCGGCACTTACGCGCCGGGCTTTCCTATATCGTGCCTGCGGCACTAGGATTCTGGAGATCCGGAGTCCCCGCAGCTTCAATATCGGCGGGTGGACAGTAAGGAGTCTGTGCCGACGCCCACTAACCTGATGGTTCATCCTTGTTCGCTGTATGTACCACACCCAGCCAATGCATTGATTACGCTCGGCCGCTTTAATCCTTACGCTCCGACCGCTGGTTATCACGCTCCGATCGTTGCCCTGGCCTGTCGTGCCCGCTCGTAGATTTTTACGTATTCTTTGGCGGATGCGCTCCAGGAAAAATCTCGACTCATTCCGTTTCGCATCAGAACCTGCCACGAGGCTTCGTCGCGGAATGCCTGTAACGCGGCTCTGACGGTTAACAGCAGTGATTCCCCGTTGTACTCGGAAAACTTGAAGCCGGTTCCCTTACCTGTTCGCGCATCCCAAGGCTCGATGGTGTCGTCGAGTCCACCAGTGGCGCGTACGATCGGCACCGTGCCGTACTTCAGGCTGTAGATCTGGTTCAGACCGCAGGGTTCGTAGCGGGACGGCATCAGGAACATGTCGGCGCCCGCTTCGATTTTGTGCGCGATGGCGTTATCGTAGGCCACTTTCACGGCGATCTTCTGGGGAAACTGCTTCTGAAGGCGCAGGAACATTTCTTCGTACTCTTTGTCGCCCGTGCCCAGAACCACCAGGATCAGGTCCTCGCGCGCCAACCGGTCCATGATCTGCGCGATCAGATCGAAGCCTTTCTGCGCGGCGAAGCGCGAGACGATCCCAATCACCGGCAGGTTGGCGTCGCCGCTCTTGATCCCAAAGGTTGCGAGCAGGTCCTGCTTGTCCTTGGCTTTGTCAGTGTGATCCGCGGGCGAGTACTTCGCTTTGATGAACTTGTCCGATTCCGGACTCCACTCGTCGTAATCGACGCCATTCAGAATGCCCGTAACGGTCGCGGCGCGGTTGCGCAACACGCCCTCGAGGCCAAAGCCGTACTCCGTGGTTTGGATTTCCTGGCTGTATTTCTTGCTGACGGTGGTCACGTAATCGGAGAACACCAGCGCGCCCTTCAAGAAGTTCACCTGGCCGAAGAATTCCATCTTCGAGATCGTGAACAGGTCCCACGGCAGCATCAGCAGGGGCAAGATCTCCGCCGGGAATAGACCCTGGTAGCCCATGTTATGAATCGTGAAGACGGTTCCGACGTCGCGAAAGGCGGGATCTTCCGCGTATAGCGTGCGCAGCATGACCGGCACCAGCGCCGACTGCCAGTCGTGACAGTGAAACACTTGCGGCACGCCGAGAATCTTGGAGGCTTCAATCACCGCACGGGAGAACATCGCAAAACGCTCGGCGTTGTCGGGATAGTCGCCGACCGGAGTTCCGTAGAGCGCCTCGCGATCGAAGTACGGCGGATACTCCACGAAATAGTACCGGATTCCGCCGTTGCTGCCGCCCGCCACGACACTGCAAAAACGATACTCGTCGTCATAGGGGACCGTGATACTTCGCACCACAGTCTGCGGGTCGGTTAGCTTGGTTTGGCGATAACGCGGCAAATACACGCTGATCTGGTGGCCCTGCGCCGCCAGAGCGCGCGGCAAAGCGCCAACCACATCGGCCAACCCACCAGTCTTCGAAAAGGGAACACCTTCTGAAGCCGCGAAGGCGATATGCATGAGGACGAACCTCCCAGACAAGCCGCGGAAGCCCGGCGCAGGATATGATGAGTAAGGCCGCAGTTCAAAACTGTCTGCACCCGGAACGCGGGTTAAGCTCTGTCAGTCTATCTGGGCCCCTGAAAGAGGGTCAACGTGCCAAAGGTCGTATCACAGCGCGCAGAACGAGGGCGGAAGCCGAAGCTGGGACAGCACTTTCTCGGGGACGATTCGGCTGCCCGGCGCATCGTCGATGCGCTGGGCGACACTTCGCAAAGCGCCGTGCTGGAGATCGGTCCTGGCCGAGGAATGCTCACGGCCTTGCTAGCCAAACGCACCCGGCGCCTGATTGCCATCGAACTGGATCGTGTGCTCGCGGCGCAACTGCGGATGAAGTTTGCGCTTTATCCGAATGTTGAGATCATCGAGGGCGATGTGCTCGCAATCGACTTCGGCACCTTGTTCGGGCCGAAACCCGGTTCCTCGCGACCCGGCCTGGTTCACACTCCGGAAGCGGTGCGCGTGGTGGGCAATCTCCCGTACTACATTACCTCCGACATCCTGCTGCATCTGTTCTCCTTCCGCCAGTCGTTCGACACTCTCGTCATTATGGTGCAGAAGGAAGTTGCTGACCGATTGTCCGCCGCCCCGGGCAGCCGCGACTATGGGCTGCTGTCAGCTACAGCTCAGCTTTATGCCAAAGTAGAGAAGCTCTTCACGCTTCCGCCGGGTGCATTTGCGCCTCCGCCCAAGGTGCATTCCTCAGTGGTGCGTCTCACGATGTCGCCCAAGCTCGATACCCTGGGTGTCCCGGAAGAGGAATTCGTCAAGTTTCTAAAGCTTTCTTTTGGACAGAAACGCAAGACGTTGTGGAACAATCTGAAATTGCAGTATGGCGAAAAGTCCCTGCGCGCGGCGCTGCAGGCAGCTGGAGTGAAACCTGCGGTTCGCGCCGAGGCCCTGCCCCTCGAGAAAAAGGCCGCGATCTTCCGGGCACTGGCCTCCGGCAACGGTAACCTGTCCCACCCAGGCAAGTAGCCCTGCTTCCGAGAGGAGGTCCCTCATGGGCACGACCACTGTTCGTCATCCGGCCGTCGCCGGACAGTTCTATCCCCGCAACGCGAGCTCTCTCGCGGCGGATATCCGCTCCTACCTCAGTCCCACAGCCGAACCTCTTGACGCCCTCGGGTGCGTGGTTCCGCATGCGGGTTACATGTATTCCGGGCATGTGGCCGGGTCGGTCTATGCGAGACTCGAGGTGCCCGAACGCTGCCTCCTGCTCTGCCCGAATCATACCGGCTTCGGACCGCCCCTCTCGATCATGATGGAGGGCGCGTGGGAAACTCCGCTCGGCACGGTGGCGATTGATAGCGAACTCGCAGCCAGCTTGCTCGCTGAGTTTTCGCTCTTGACCGACGATTCGGATGCGCATCGTGCCGAGCACGCCATCGAGGTCCAGTTGCCGTTCCTGCAGACGAAGCGCCCGCAATTCCACTTCGTTCCGATTGCAATTGGCACCAGGGAGTTTGAATCGCTCGAAGGCCTGGGAACAGCGATCGCTGAAGTCGTGGCAGCGCAGAAGGATCGTGTCCTGGTCGTGGCCTCGAGCGACATGAATCACTACGAATCGGACCAGGTCACGCGGGTCAAGGACCACAAGGCAATTGAGCAGATTCTTGCGTTGAATCCGCGTGGGCTCTACGACGTGGTTATGAACGAGGACATCAGCATGTGCGGCTTTGGACCCACGGTCGCCATGCTCACCGCAGCCAAGCGGCTGGGCGCCACGCGTGCGGAGCTCATCCGCTACGCGACCTCCGGGGACGTCTCGGGAGATCGCAAGATGGTGGTTGGATATGCGGGAGTCGCGGTGTTGTAGTAACGGCCGGCCAGAACAACCATCAAGAACACGAAGGCACACGAAGCAAAAACTAGCGAAAAAGCAAGGGCGACCTGAAGGTCGCCCTCTATCATCTCTTCTGCTGGCTGGAGTCTACCGTGGCCGGCTAGGTGGCGCGGAATGTCCGCCGCCCGAAGATCCGCCCATCCGAGCGCCTCCGCCGCTGCTCATGTGTCCGCCACCACTGCTCCCGCTGCTGACATGACTTCCGCCAGTGCTCCCGTGACTTCCGCCAGTGCTCCCGTGACTTCCGCCAGCGCTCCCGGGGTTCCCGCCTGACGCACCTGATCCGTAGACCGGTGAGCTCATGGTGCGCGAAGGAGATGCTGTGCGCACCGTGGCGAATCCACTGCGCTGCACCTCGTGCGACACCTTGCCCAGGTTGTTGACCGTACCTCGCGGAATACCCAATCCAGCCGTGCCGTTCTGCACCAGCACGCGGCGCGGAGGCCCTCCAGCCGTCACAACCGGGTGGCCGACCACAACCGTCGCGCTCCCCTGCTGCGGAGGCCGTGGCGCCGGGAAACGGTTGGGCGGATTCGTCAATTGCGGCACCGTATACCAGCCGCTGCCAAACCCGCCGGGGGCCCACATCCAGCCATACCCCGGAACGAATGCCCAACTTCCGTAGCGATACGGCATCCAGCCCCATGGATAAGCAGAGACCCAGGTGTAGCCGAAGCCGGGATAGAACATCCAGGCACCGTCGGCAAATGGGCTCCAGCCCACGCCGGTGAAGTAGGGCTGCCACATCATGCCGTAGCCTGGAATATTGGAGTAGCTGCCGTAGTAGTTCAGGTCGCTGACGCCGTAGCTATACGGATAGTTGTTGTTGGAACGCTTGCTTGCGTATTCCTGCTGGTACTTGGTTTGCTGTTTGTCCCAGGCATCGAAAGGATCTTCTTCGATGTTCTTCGCGACCGTGGATTTGTCGCCGGCCAGAAGGTCGAAGGTTGCCGAGTTGTTCTTCGACAGGTCGACGGTGCCGGATGGACTTTGCACCTGCAGATCACCTTTGAACACCGCGACGACCGCATCGGACGCGTCGACATCCAGACGGAAATGCACGGGGCGGGTAAGAGGTACGGTCTCGCTGCCCAAGGCCAAAGTAAATTGATCGTCCTTCTGCTTGGCCAGGTAGTTGACGTACGCCTGTCCGGTGCGGAGCGTCAGCGTGGAAACGCGGCTGCCGGAGTCGCGCAACGCAAGCGCAGTGAATTCCAGCGTACTCTTGGGCGTGATGCGCAAAGTGCTGCCGTCTTCAAACTCAATTTCTGCGCGGCCATCGTCTTTGGTCGCCAGCTTCATGCCCTCGACCATCGGCATGTTGAGGAACGCGTTTTCGTAACCTTGTCCGGTGTTGCGGTCTACCTTGACCGTGCCTTCGACGTTGCTAAGTCGGACGATCCGCACCTGCGAGTCCGCCAATGCGGGTAGCGCGGCCAACCCGAGCGCCAGGATTACAACGAGAACGATCGACGTGCCCAAGCTTCGCTTCGACATATGGGTCTCCCGAGAAGACTCTCACTCTCTGCCGTGCATCTGATTAGATCACGATTTGGATTGTCGAGTTGTCAACTTGCCAATAACTTCCGGCCACCGGTCCGTCCTGTCCGCCCGTCCAAAATCCTGAGTTCAGTGCGGTTACCTACCAAATTGGGTGCCGCAAGACGCCCACTCAGAGGCCTAAGCTTATGATCCTGAGCCTTTTGTGTACCGAGACTCCGCGTTCTGCGGTTCGTCGGCCAAGCCTGTCTCGGCCTAAGCTTGTTCCGCCGGTTTACCGGCTGGCGGCCACACCACTTCCATTCAACAAGCGTTGCGCCCGGGCCCGGGTCACGTTGATCACCGAGGCGTCCGCCATAATCCGTTGCAGAATCGGCGCGACCGCCTGCACCTCTTCCATGTTCTTCTCTTTCACCATCTGCTCCATGCGCTTGAGTTCCTCCTCAAGGGCCAGCTTCTGGTAGCGATAGTAGTAGTCGAGCCGGCGTCCAAACTCGAGGGTAGTGGAAAGATTCTGGAAGAGCGCGGTGAGTTCCTGCACGGCCGGAACCGGAGAATAATTGTAGGCGGCCTTCGTGTTGCGCGTTCCATCTTTGAACGTCAGCGTCTTGTCGCCGGTTGAGGCGATATTGCGCTTGCCAGAGTCCACCTTGCCTTCGAAATACTTTGCCTTGGCCGCAAGGGTAAAGATCCGCTCGCGCGTTCCGGGAGAAACGGTGAAATCCAGATGGAAAGGGTCTCCCGGATCGGCGTCCAGGGTCACCTTGCCGGTCGAATCGTAGCTGGCGTGTCCATCCGAAGCTACCGTCACCGCATAGTGATCAGGGATGGACTGGGGAAAATCGAGCGAGAAGCCGACCGTGGCGGCTGTAGGGGTCGAGGTTTGCGCAGGCGCTGGCCAGGTCAGAAAGAGCAGACCTGACAGCAGAAACGAAGGAGCCCGAGATAAAGCTGATCGAACCGACCGGGGAAGCGGGATCATAGGAAACTGAGACGATTCTACGGCCTAAGTGCAAAAAACGGGGAGGCCATCGGTCCCGAAAAGTCACGTCTGACGTGTTGGGTCAGCCTAGTGCACCTTGGCGCTGCAGCGTCGCCGTCGTGTGTAAATGACAGATGGCAATCGCGAGGGCATCGGAAGCGTCCATCGGCTCCGGAGGTTGCTGTAGTTCCAACAGCCGGGTCACCATTTGCTGCACTTGCTGCTTCTCGGCTTTGCCGTATCCCACGACAGCGGATTTGATGGAAAGGGGCGCATACTCCGCCACCTGCAGTCCCGCAGCCGCTGCCGCCAGCATCGCGACCCCGCGTACCTGGCCGAGCTTCAGCGCTGACTTCACATTTACCGCGTAGAACACATCCTCGATGGCAACTTGTTCGGGCCGATGCCGCTGGATCAACTCGGCCAGCCGATCATAGATTCGGTTCAAACGCAACGGAAGGGGCTCACGCGGGGAAAGCTTGATCGCGCCGCTGGTCAGGCAAACCAATTTCCCGGCAGGCGCCAGTTCTACGATGCCGTAGCCGGTGTATTCGGTGCCACAATCGATTCCGAGAACCCGCATGCACGCCAAGTCTACTCGTCCGGCGCCGTCACCGACTATTCTCGAGCAGGTTCGTACTCCTGCACCGCTCCGCCCCTCTCTAGGTTGAGCTGCATTTGACCTCAGCAACAGCGCACCCGTCGACCTCGACTCGCCTCGCTCTCACGAAGGAACAGAGCGTAGGCCTCGCGAGACGATGTCAACCCGTGCCGATCGAGAAAGCGGGCATACGCCGACTCCTCGAAGATTTCGCCCAAGGTTGCGCGGACGATTCCGAGCACGCGTCGGACTTGGTTGGTAAAAATGTCGGCGTTTGTCATCCCTGCTCCTCGGTAGCGAATCGGGTCGTCACAAACGGCGCCTCGCGGACGCGGGCCTCGGCCCGTCCACTCAAAACTCGCGCCCATCCGAGAGCCGATTCCAGCACGATCACGCCGACCAGCACGATCAGAACTCCCGTCACCATTGCATCGAGCCGGTCATTGAAGATCAGTCGCGCCGTGGTAGGGGCGTTGGGTCCCGCGGCCAACTGCTGTGCGTGCGCCAGAAACCCGACACGTGGGTTGGGATCGAAGATCTTGTGGTACGACGCGGTGAAAGTTACCGCAGCCAACCAGGTCAGAGGCGTGAGTGTTACTGCCGCATAGCGAGCACGTCCCATCTTAACGATGATGGTGGTGGCCACGCATAGCGCCACAATCGCCAACGATTGATTCGCGATTCCGAACAGGGGCCACAGAGAATTGATCCCGCCTAATGGGTCCTTGACTCCCTGCCACAGAAAATAGCCCCACGCGAGCACAATCAGCGCGCTGGTGGACAGGATGCTGGGATACCAACTCGTGCGGCCCAGTGGCTTCCACACGTGCCCGAGCGCGTCCTGCAGCATGAAACGGCCTACGCGGGTGCCGGCATCGAGGACCGTCAGGATAAACAACGCCTCAAACATGATGGCGAAGTGATACCAGATTGCCATCAGCGCCTGTCCGCCAATGGAGTGCGAGAAAATATGCGCCATACCGACCGCGAACGCGGGAGCGCCGCCGGTGCGGTTGAACAAGGTTTGCTCGCCCACTGCTTGCGCCAGCCCATGCATGTCCATTGCAGTCACGGGAAAGCCCCAGCCCGAGATCACGCCCGCTGCTGCTTCCGGAGTTTGACCCACGATCCCCGCCGGGCTGTTGATCGCAAAATAGGTCCCCGGCTGCAGAACACAAGCAGCGATGGTTGCCATGATCGCTACCATCGATTCGGCAAGCATCGCTCCGTAGCCCACCATGCGAGTTTCTGTCTCGCGCGAAATCAGCTTGGGCGTTGTCCCACTTGAAATCAGAGAATGAAAGCCGCTGATGGCACCGCAGGCAATCGTGATGAACGCAAACGGAAACACATTCCCGGCGAAGACGGGACCGGTGCCGTCGATGAATCGGGTGAGTGGCGGCATGTGCAGGGTGGGACGTAGTGCGACGATTCCCAGGGCGAGCATGGCGATCGTGCCCAACTTCACGAACGTGCTGAGGTAGTCGCGCGGAGCTAGCAGCAGCCACACGGGCAACGCCGACGCAGCGAATCCATAGAGGATGATCAGAATGGCCAGCGTGGGTGCCGTCAGCGTGAAGTACCTGCCGATGGTCGGACTCTGGGAAACCCACTGCCCTCCCCAGATCGCCAGCAGTACCAGTGCGAAGCCAAGGATTGAACTCTCCAGCACCTTGCCCGGACGCAGCCCCCGCAGGTATACGCCCATGAGGAGGGCGATAGGAATAGTCATGGCAATCGTGAACGTGCCCCACGGACTTGCTTTCAGCGCATTCACGACGATCAGTGCACAGACTCCCAGCAATATAACGATGATGCTGATGACGGCCACGTACGCTACGAATCCGCCGACGCGCCCGATCTCATCCTTTGCCATCTCGGTGAGCGACTTCCCGTCGCGCCGGACCGAGAACAGCAGAATTACGAAATCCTGCACACAGCCGCCGAACACCGCGCCCACCAGAATCCATAAGGTACCGGGAAGGTATCCAAACTGTGCCGCGAGAACGGGCCCGACTAATGGGCCCGGCCCGGCGATTGCCGCAAAATGATGTCCGAAGACCACCCACTTGTTGGTGCGGACAAAATCGCGACCGTTTTCCAAGCGCTCGGCTGGCGTGGCGCGAAGAGAATCCAGAGCCAGCACCTTGGCCGCGATGAACTTGCTGTAGAAGCGATATCCCAAGGCGTAACTGCATATTGCTGCCACCACCAACCACATCGCACTCAACGGTTCCCCGCGATGAATCGCGATGGTGGCCAGGGAGAGAGCACCAGCCGCGGCCAATGCTACCCAGACCACGGCACCTACGGGTTTGGACATGAGAATCGGACCCCTGGAATTAGGAGTAGAGCCGGCTGCCATCGGCTTAGTGGCAGTATTGTGGCGAATCTGAGCCGAGGTTGCAATTCGCAAGCGAGCGGGCAAACACTGGGAGCACTCAGCCTCAGAGGGTGGCGCCCCTGCCAGAAATGACCGGGCGTCCGGTAGGGTCCGATTTGCAATAGCGATTGGAGGGTCGCAGAATAACGATTTTCTTCACCCAAGACTGGCTCGGCAATTAAATGGTAATCTGGATAGTTCCGCCCAAGGTTTCAGGTTGCGGCTGTTCTTCCCAGAGTCGCTCTGGAAAACGGACGCATCCGCCACACCGAAAACGGACCGAGCGGTAGATTTCATACCCACCTGAAGGAGCATGCGATGAAGATCGGGATGTTAACCGGCGGCGGCGATTGTCCCGGATTGAATGCGGTCATTCGAGGCGTGGTGCGCAAAGGTATCTTTCACTACCAGGACGAGTTTGTCGGCTTTCTGGAAGGCTGGCGCGGTGTGCTGGAAGACAAAGTTATGTCGCTCGACCTCGAGTCGGTAGGCGGGATTTTGCCGCGGGGCGGCACCATCCTTCGCACTTCGCGCACCAATCCGGCCAAGCGGGCTGATGGCTTGCAGCGTTGTGCGGAAATTCTGAAGAAGCACGGCTGCGAAGCCCTCATCGCAATCGGCGGCGACGACACCCTTTCGGTTGCCCAGAAGCTGTTCCAAAACGGTGTGAAAGTCATTGGGGTTCCCAAGACGATCGACAACGATCTCGCCGGCACCGATTTCACCTTCGGTTTCGACACCGCGGTCAACGTGGCCACAAGCGCCATCGACCGCGTGCACACTACCGCCGAGGCGCACAACCGCGTGATCGTAGTCGAAGTCATGGGACGCGACTCGGGCTGGATCGCGGTGTACAGCGGCGTAGCGGGCGGCGCCGACGTCATCCTGATTCCGGAAGTGCCGTTCGACATCGATAAAGTGGCAGAACTCATCAAGCAGCGACACGCGCGCGGCCGTTACTTCAGCATCGTGGTTGCCGCGGAAGGGGCCAAGTTTGCCGGCGACATCCAGATGCACGAAGGCGCTCCCATTGTGCAGGACATCGGCAAAGATGAGTTCGGCCACCTGCGCCTGGGCGGCATCGGCAATATCCTCGCTAGAGAAATCGAGAAGAGGACCGGGTTTGAGACGCGCTCGGTAGTGCTGGGACACATCCAGCGTGGAGGTTCGCCGAGCTCGTTCGATCGCGTGCTGGCCACCCGCTACGGGCTCGGCGCCATTGACATGGTTCACCGCGGGGAGTGGGGACAAATGGCGGCTCTACGCGGCAACAAAATCGTCAGTGTCCCGCTGGCGGATGCCATTTCCACCAATCGCAAGGTCGACCCCGAACTGATCGAAGTTGCCAACGGTATCCTCGACAAGCTCGTCAAAGATAACGAGCCGGCGATGAAGTAGGCCGAGGGATCGGTGCATGTCAACGGAAACAGAACTCTTGCTGAAGATATACGCCGCGTTCAACCGGCGAGAGATCGAGACCGTACTGACGCAGCTGCACCCGGACGTCGATTGGCCGAACGGCATGGAGGGTGGACGCGAGCATGGCCGGGACGCGGTTCGAGGCTATTGGACACGGCAGCTTGCTTTAGTCCAATCCAACGTTGCGCCGGTAAATTTCAAAACCGAAGAGGATGGCCGCATCCGCGTGGATGTTCACCAGGTCGTCCATGACAATAGCGGCAAACTGCTTTCCGACCAGATGGTGCAGCACATCTACTCGCTTCGAGACGGCCTGATCACACACATGGAAATTCGGAAAGCGGAAGAGTGATGTAGGCATCCGCCAACCGCTTGAGGTCGTGGCTGTAGCTATTTTTCTTATCTTCTGAGTCCCGGAAGCCCGACACTTCGGTGAACCGTTTCGCGCACGGAACATGAAAACCTGGCGCGGGTTGCTTGTGATCTCGGCGGTGCTTCTGGCCACCCTGTCGACCGCTGCCTGGCAGAAGCCGGTGGGTGAACCGATCCCCAAATACGACAAGGCGACCGAGGCGACCTTCAAAGGCACGGTGGAAGAGGTCAAGGATCGCCAATGTCCAGTCAGCCGCGGATTGGGATCCCAACTGATGCTGAAGAAATCGGACGGGACGGTCATTGAGGTTCATCTCGCGCTGACGAAGTTCGTCACGCAAAACGAGTTAGTGTTTCAGAAGGGCGATGCCCTCGAAGTTACTGGCGTGAAGGTGAAGTTCGAAGGGGTTGACACAATCTTTGCCCGCAAGATCAAACGCGGCAAGGACGAGTGCCGTTCCGCGACAACGACCGCAAGCCACTCTGGTAACCCCGAACCGACTTCGGTGGGGATGCGCGTGAATTATGGCGCTGTGGGCGATGCTAGGAAATTATTCGGGTGCTCAAGCCGATAGCGACTCCCGAGCTTACTTCTCAATCCGACCTCCCGCGAAGGCACCTGCTAAGCGTCTTCCTGCAGCTGTGAAGGCGATCTCCATCCGGAGGGAGTCAACCGACATCCCCAAACATGAGCTTTGCGGGTAGAATCTCTTTCCCTGCCCATGCACAACCCAACCCCGCAACTGCGGACGTGGCTTACGCCCCGCCGCCTTCGAGCTCACGGTTTGCTGGTCGGACTCGTCCTGTGGTCGGTCTACGCCTGGATATTTGCGACTCCGGGCCTTCAGGACCGTAACGGTCTCTTGAAGGGCACGGACTTCCTTCACTTCTACACCTTGGGAGCACTGGCCCTCGAGCATGACGGGGCCGACCTTTACAACATGCAAGCGGAATCGGCCCTGGCTTTGCAGCGCGTGCCAGACGCCGGTCACTTGGTGTACGTCCCGCTATACGGCCCGCAAGTCTCGCTGCTGTTTGCCCCCCTTGCGACCTTGCCCTACGCTTGGGCGCTGACGGTCTGGCTGGCTGCAAGCGCCGCCCTCTATGCTGTGTGCTGTTATGCCATCTGGAAGACTTGCCCGACGTTGCAGTCACTACCCGGGACGACACTCATTGTCACGGCAGCCTCCCCGCCATTCGTCCATCTCATCGTGTGGGGACAAAACTCAGCGCTCGCACTGGTTTGTTTCGCCCTAGCTTACCTCGCGCTGCGCTCGCAAAGATGTTTCTCGGCAGGACTGGCCATGGGGTGCCTGATCTTCAAGCCGCAGCTCGCCCTGGCCGCAGTTTTGGTCTTTCTGTTGACGCGTCAGTGGAGAGTTATCGCAGGGATGGTCATGACGGCGAGTGCACAGCTGCTAGTGGGACAGTTTTACTACGGCAGCGCAGTCATGAAGGACTACGCCTACCATCTCTTTCATGCTGGCAGCATTTACTCTTTGCTCGAACCTCGCCCTTACCATATGCATTCTTTGCGTGCATTCTGGGCTATGCTTATACCATGGCCCTCGCTCGCCTTCGCCTTCTATGTCGCTACGGCGGTCACCGCGCTGGGACTCACGGTGCGCTGCTGGAAAACACCGGCACCGCTCACCCTGCGTTATGCCGCATTGCTGCTGGCCACCGTTCTGGTGTCACCCCATCTCACCGTCTACGACCTGGTGATTCTCGCTCCGGCGTTTCTACTGCTTGCGGACTGGGCCGGCGCTCATCGCGAGCAACGGCAGGCAGCAACCGTGGGAATCCTGCTCTATCTTTGCTATGCCCTGCCTTTGACTGTTCCCGTGACGCGATGGACCCATGTGCAGCTCTCCGTCCCGGCTATGGCTACGTTGCTGTGGCTGGTACAGCGTCAATCGAGGGATGCCTCGTACGGGTCCACAGTGCCTGCCGCTTAGTCCGGTTTCCCGAAAAGGAAGGTCAGCGCTCCGGGAAAGCGGGATGCCCAGGCACCTTCGCTGTGGGTCACACCTTCGGCCACTTCCACAGCCAGTCGTTGCTGATCCAATCCAGCGCGCCGCAGGATCCTCTCCAGTTCGCGCACATTCTCCACCGTCTGCCGATCCTTGTCTTCGCGCCCCGACTCGCGCGTACCCACTCCGAGAACGAGCTTCTCCGGCCAATTTCGGAATTTGCGAGCGTCCCGCAGAATTTGCTGGTTCGCTACCCAGAGTGACGGACTCTCCACCAACAGTCGGCCAAACACACCCGCAGCTGCGATCGCTACATACAGAGAGATCAATCCCCCCAGCGACGATCCCCCTAACGCGGTGCTCTCAGGCCCCTTGGCAATTCGGTAGCGCTGGCCCACGAATGGCATCACTTCCTTCAGCAGAAAGTCTGGGTACTTGAGACCCAGCGGTCGCAGGACCAGTGGGCTCAGCGAACGATACGGTATGTATTCCTTGAGACGCTCGTTACGCGCATTGTCGATTCCCACAAAGACCATCGGCGGGATCACACCAAGTGCAATCATGCGGGACGCAGTCTCATCCACTGCCCACTCCACGCCAGTAAATGAGGTCGCGCTCTCGAACAGATTCTGCCCATCGTTCAGATAGAAGACCGGATAACGCCTTCCCGAGTTTTGCGGCAGATCGTACCCGGGCGGCACCCAGACTCGCAGCATGCGCTTGTTGTGAAAGATGCGGCTGGAGAATTCGTGCAGTCGTAGTGTGCCAACCGGTGAGACTGCTTCCTCTGCGCCCAGGTTAGTGGAGAATTGCTGTTCGGGAGACGTCTCTTCCATGGGTAAGTGACAGCGCGAACGCGACAACGACTCAAGACCAGAGTTGCTTTGGAGCAACGAGGGGCGTCAGTGTCGCTCCACGCTTCTTACTCTGGTTCAGGAGTGACACGCCGTATGGACCGCCAAAATAACAAAACCGACAACACAGTGATCGCGAAAATCACAGCCAGAGAACTTAGACACAGAGTGCACCAGGCAAAAAGAATGTAATTCTCCACGTACGTGAGATACAGCGCAAATCCCAGACCGCCCGACGAACCTACGAGCAAAATGCCCGGGGTTTCCGCTTTGTCACGATAAAAGGTCGCAAATGCCAGGAGGGCCACGTAGCCCAGAACGCCAATCAGCGCCACAGGGACACCCGCAACCGTCGAATACTCACTCCGATTCACAAGATCGCAGTTAAACGACTCTCCGAAATCGCAGAACGACGTTTTCGACTTGCGGTAATGAAGGTCCAGGGACAGCGAAGACACTGCGATCCCCAAGACAGCCAGAATCGCGATCACCAGGTAAAGGCGCCGCGCTGCCAGGGTCATTGAAGCGGACATCCCGTCCGGAAACTCAAATCCTGCAAGGGAATGACGCCCTCCACGCGATCTCCCACGGGCGGAAACTGCCAAGTGGGAAAATGCTTGATCGCAGCATCCGCGCAGGCATCGCTCAACTTCGCCGTGGTGCCGGGCACGCCGCACTCGACGTAGGGCGCATGCTTGAACGACGCGCCAAACAATTCCTTCTGCTCCGTGCAGTGGGGACACCAGTATGCCCCATACATTTTGACGCCCTTTCGGGTCAGGCAGCGCGCGAATTCGTCATACTTGTGCGCATGCTGGTGATACGCCACATAATAGGCGCCGCCCAACACCAGCACAATCACGGCCCCAATGATCAGTTTGCGCCGAAACGCTGGATCTTTCTGGGGCTCCTCTTCTTCCTCGGCCTTCCGTTCTCTGCGTCGCTGTTGGGGCATAAAAGTTTTTATACCACGACGCGCAGGGCCGAAGGCAGCACGTCCAGCTTCCGGAGGTGCAAAGTTAGAGCCTCCCCATCAACCATCACATCGACGGGACCGTCCAAATCAAACTCGATCTGCCGCGCCGGCCGCCGCTCCGCGAGTGGATGATTTACATGTGTCCCATCGTACAGGGTGGAGAGATTGCGGATGAGGCCAAGCCGTCCGATTGGACCCCAGCGGACGTACTCGATCAGTCCGTCGTCCGCCTGTGCGTTGGGAGCGATCATCATCGTGCCGCCCGTGAACTTGCTGTTGTTGAAGGTAAGAAATAGGCATCGACGACGGTCAATCTCAGCCATTTCGTCCACTCGTAACGGAAAGGGCCGCCTCCGGAGTTGTGCCAGGCGCAAGAATATTGAAAGAAAGTAGCCCGGCTCGCCCCATCCGGCAAAACTCCGGCAACGTGTCGCATTGACGTCCGCCGCGAAACCCACGCTCAGCAAGTTGATGTAGTGGATGACGCCATCTTTGTGCGCCATGCGCAGGACATCACAGGCGCGCGTGCGTTGCGAGAGCAAGGCCTCCATGGCACCTTCCACGCCCCGATCCGTAAAATCGCGCAAAAAGGAATTGCCTGTCCCCAGAGGGAGGAATCCCAACACCGGGGCTTCGCTATGGCCGGCTTCCGGGAAAAGCCCGTTCACGATTTCGTATGAGGTGCCGTCACCACCGACCGCCAGAAAGCGCCGGCATCCTCGGGCATAGTGCTCACGCGCAAGCCGTATGGCCTCGCCCGGCTTAGACGTCTCGACAATTTCGAGTTTTAGTCCACCTGCGCGCAGGCGCTCCAGCGCTGGCCCGACCAGCTTGCGGCAACGCCCGCCTCCGGCTGCTGGATTCACCACCGCCAAGTAAGTTTGGTTCACAGTTGGAGGATGGACGCACGATCCGCAGTTTTGCCGATCGCTTCGGCGAGGACTGTGCGCTTGATCTTAAGAG
>Ga0137418_10002299_pt1 | contig 17527 bp, 13 predicted proteins | sample CZODoug3_1_2_16f_FD_122242 | JGI IMG/M metagenome (GOLD analysis project Ga0137418, IMG submission 122242) | Vadose zone soil fungal communities from Angelo Coast Range Reserve, California, USA - CZODoug3_1_2_16fungal (Hybrid Assembly) | ecosystem: Environmental > Terrestrial > Soil > Vadose... | reverse complement strand
TTACCGGCAGCACTCCAGGTACGAGCGATCCATCCCTGGGAGGTGGCTCCAAGGGACGCGTCTACTTTGGGTACGTTGGCGGCGACGGGCATCCCCATATTTCCGCTTCTGACGACCAAGGCCGTTCCTGGCATAACGATCTCGATGTCGGTGTGCCCTTCGGAATTCGCAATGCAGCCTTTCCAGAAGTCGTCGCTGGCGACAACGACCGTGCGTCTTTCTTCTTCCTCGGGACGCCCTCGGCGGGTGACGCTACTGGGGCGGATACCGGTTCGCCGTTTGATGGCGTGTGGCATGGCTACCTGGCTACCACATACGACGGCGGTCGAAGCTGGTTCACCGTGGATGCCACGTCGGCTGATCCCGCCCAACTCGGCGTGATCTGTACGCAAGGAACCACTTGCCCTAGCGGAACGCGAAACCTTCTGGACTTTAATGACATTACGGTCGACCAGGACGGCCGCGTCTTTGCCGCGTACACGGACGGCTGCGTCACGGCTACTTGCATCGCCAAGGGCAATAACTCCTCCGTACCTCACACACGTCTGGATAACGATCAGGCCACCAAGGCGACAATCATTCGCCAATCATCGGGTAAAGGTCTCTTCAAGAACCATGATTCGACTCCGTTGCGACCCTAACTTACCCTTCTGAGGGCGGCGCATTCTGGGGACTGCGCCGCGTTCGTGGAACAAAAGACCTTCGGTCGATAAGGTTCGGTCGATATCGGTCGATAAAGATGTAAGGAAATAAGATTCGTCAGAAGAATTCATGGGTTAGTTTCGGCTCTGGCAACTTGCCAAGAGCATGATAGAGCGCAAGTTCGGTGATGCGAAACGTGCGGAATCCGTAGGATTTTCTCATAGTGACTTTGACTTTATTGTTAAGACCCTCAACCACGCCGCTGGAGAACTGCTTTTTGGCCTTGAAATAGTTGAGGATGAGTTCACGATGAGCGCGTAGGGTTTTAGCAATTTTCTTCATCGGTTCAATCCGGGAGCGCATGGTTTCCTGACACCAGAAGTCGAGATACCTGCCGGCCCAGGTGGGGGAGTTGTAGTCCCAGAAGCGCTGGAAGTCTTCTTTGAGCAAATAGGCACGCACGGTTTGCAGGTTATAGCGGAGGAGATCGCGCAAGCGGAACTTCTGTTGCGAAGTGAGATTGGTTTTGCGCTTGAGGATGCACCAACGGGACTTTTTGAGGAGAGGTTCGTGGCCATCTTGGGCCATCTTGCGAGACTCGGCGGCACGTACATCGTCGAGGGCCGCATTCATCTTGGCTACGATGTGAAAACGGTCGAGAATGTGGAGTGCTTGTGAGCATTTCTCCCGGACCACGTGGAGATAGGGCTTCCACATGTCGGAGCAGACGAATTGGATCTTGGAGCTGATCTCAGTTCCTAGCATGGCGAAGAATGCCTGGAAGGTTTCGACGGTTCGCTCTTGGCCGACCCAAAGCAAGCGCGTGAAACCGGAGTCGATTTGATAGACCAAGGTGAGGTACTTGTGGCCTTTGGCATACTGGATCTCGTCCACACCGATGGCCGAAATCGGACCCAGGGTGCGATGCGCCAAGCCCCAGTCCACGACAAACTGCACGGCGTGGCACACCTGGTCCCAAGAGGTGCGGAACGATTCAGCGGTTTCCTTCCAGGACAGTTTGCGCGCCCAGCGCGCCAGGAAGATCATGTAGGCTTTGGTGAGGGAATGCTTACCATCGGCCCAGGGAACTTCCTCGACCACGACGCCGCAGGTGGTGCAGTGGACCCGGCGCATGCGATAGAGGAGAAAAACCAAGAAGCCCCAAACCGGGATGAACTCGAAAGAACGCTCGGCCAAGTGGTCGTAGCCGGCCGCTGGCCGGTGGCAACCGGAACAGATGGCTTTGGAACCAACACGTGGCCGTACCCGGATCTCAAGGCGCTTGCGATCTGGGCTGAGGCGGGCTGGTTGGTAAACAAATCCAGGGAAGCGATAGCACTGGTTAAGAAGCGTGATAATCTGCATGTCGAAATGGGTGCCATGGCAAAAGTATCTACCCTACAACAATCCGCCGCGGCCCGCATCGACGACTACTGCAAAGACCTTGCCGAGTGGCCCAGCAGCTGGATGGGACTCCCCGAAGACCTGGTGCCCGGGGAAAAAATGGTGGCCTACTTCCGGCCCTTCCTGGAACACCTAATCGATCTCGGCCGGTCCAGGAAAACCATCCGGAAACATGTGGACAACCTTTGGGCTTTGGGCGGAGAGATGATCCGCGATTTGCATCACACCCCGTCTCTGAGAAAGGTACCCATCGAGACTCTGGTTTTTCAGGCGATCCAGGATGGAGGTCCGATTCTGTATCACAACGACTCCGAGGAGCAGGAGCGGTCTTTTGCATCCACCTGCAGCAAGTTTCGCAGATTCCTGGAAGGCCGTTCGAGCGTGGCACCCGCCAGGAAGCGGTGGAAATGACGAAAGAGGAAAATCCCCAAAACCAAGAGCGGGATTTCCCTCTTTCTTGGAAAGCGCAAACCCCGCGCTTCCCACATTCCCACCGCACGGTTACTGCTGCTGTTCTCGCTTCAACACCCAATCAAAGCCACAACCACGGTTTGTGCTCGCTACTTTCCCGACTTACCCACAGATTCCTCGGAGGAGGCGGAAATAAAGATGAGATGAGAAGAGCCGCATTTCTTGCACTTCTAGCTCTCAGCCTAACCGCCTTGGCTGTCGCCAAGCAGCCCGCTCCCCATATTCTGGGCCTCCGTCTGGGAATGCCGTATGACCGTGCCCACGCGCGTCTCAGCGAAATTGGCCAATTCAAGTCCGAAGACGAGGGCCAGCAGGTTTGGCGGCTGCGCTACGACAAGCACTATCAATACCTCATCATTGGATTCGATCGCGATCGCTCGGTGCGCTACATCACCGTTGTTGCCCGCCCCAATGGACAGCCAGTCAACTACGCAGATGTGGGAAATCTCGCGGATGCAGCCCGCTCCGGCGGAGAGGGCAATCTACGCTATACCTGGAAAGCAAATGACAGGAAAGGCCGCTTTGAATATCTCGCGATCGCGAAGGGAAAAGACTGTCACTACCTGAACCGCTATGCCATCAAGCGGTTGCGAGCCGCGAACGCCGCTGCAAACGAGAACGACGACAGGGATTGACAAACGGTTTGCCAAGCTGCACTCAGCGCCGCGTGCCCAAGGTAAAGCGAACCATCCAGCATTTTCCGGAGGGTCTTCCCCTCGGGCCGGATGACGTCGCCGCTATATTGGGCCCGCCGACAATCTGACTGTGCAAGGGATGTACCGTCCTGACTCAGGACGGAGTATATGGACGCTCGACACAGGCGGCAATGCCGGGGGGTAGTATCCTTCAGGAAAAATTGTCGACCCTCCCCGCCGGGACCTGAACCGAGGGGCGCGCTCGCGAGCGGGGCGAGGGGAAAGCGCGAGGGTGGTTGTGAGCGTCATCGCCCTTGTTATCGTCAGTTGACCTGGCTTAAAGGAAATTGGCAACTGGCGCAAATGCCTGAGTTTCCGCCAGCGTATCTCTGAACAAACTTCTGTTCACTGGTCGCGCAGCGCACGTATAGGATCGATGTGAATTGCCCGCAAAGCAGGCGCAAGCGTCGCGACCATTGAAACTCCTGCCAGCACCATCGTCGTGACCAAGAATACCCAGCGGTCGAGTGAACTGACGTGAAATAAATTGTTAGCAAGCATCTTCGTGGTATAGAGCGAAGCGATAGCGCCAACGACAATTCCCAGCCACGCCAGCACCAGGCCACGCCACATCACCAGTTGGAGAATCTTTGCGCGCGATGCGCCTAGTGCGATTCTCACGCCGAGTTCCCGCGTTTTTTCAGAGACCAGATACGAGAGAAGTGCGTACAGGCCGACAGCTGCCAAAACCATAGCAAGCAGCCCGAAGCCAGAAATCAGCAGGGCCTCGAATCGTGGTTTCGCCGCCTGATTGCTTAAATCTTCCGCGAACGGATGGTAGCGGAACACAGGCGTGTCTTTATCCACGTTGGCCACAACGCGGCGGACCGCGCTCTGATAGCTGGCTGGATCTCCCGCAACTTTCATCACAACCAGCGGGGGCTGATGGGCTGGGTCTTGCCCATAGGGCATATAGAATTCCGGCCGGTACGGGATCCAATTATCGTTGGTTCGTGTGTCGCCGACGATTCCCACAATCTGACGCCCGACAAAAGGCTGTCCAGCATGCAAAAGTTGCGGCACGAGATAACGTCCGATGGGATCTTCCCCCGGGAAATAGCGCCGCGCCAGACTTTGATTGATGACCGCGACCGGCGCCGATTTTGGAGAGTTGTCCAGCTCAGTAATCATTCGGCCTCGTACCAAAGGAATCGACAGCGTTTCGAAGTAACCGGCCTCCACCACCGCGCCGATCGCGACGGGTAATTTATCTGGAGAATCAGTGTGCCCAGGCACGCTAAAACGTGTCCACTGGTTGCCATACCAGGTGAAAGGCATCGGATGCCCAATGCTGACTTTTTCTACGCCGGGAAGGGCCGCGAGTTGCGGAAGCAGCTTATCGAAAAAAACTACTTTGCTCGGATCGGGATAGCGTGTGTTGGTCAGGGCGATATCGAAAGCAAGCGTTTGCTTAGTATCAAAACCCGGATCGAGCAGCAGCACATTGATCACGCTGCGGATCAGCAGGCCAGACCCTATCAGCAAAACAAATCCGAGTGCGGTCTCACTCACCACCAGCATGGAGCGCAGCCGGGAAGTACGATGGCTCGAGGTCGTATTCGGCCCGCCTTCGCGCAACGCATTCGCCGGGGCCATTCGTGACAGTTTCCATGCGGGCAGCAAACCGAAAACGAAGGATGTTGCCGCGGAAAGCAAAATGGCAAATGCCAAAATCCGGGCGTCGACATCGATGTTGTACGCGCGGGGTAGATTGATGGAAATGAAATGGAGTGCAGTGTGGAGTAAAACGAAAGACAGCAGAATGCCCGCAGCCCCGCCGGTCATGGCCAAAAGCAACGATTCCATCAACAACTGACGCATAACCCGCAATCGGCTAGCTCCCAACGCTGCACGTAAAGCAAGTTCTGCACGGCGTGTATTGGCGCGCGCCAACAGCAAACCAGACACATTGGCGCAGGCGATCAGCACGAGTGCTCCCACGGCTGCCAATAACAGCGACAGAGGGGAGTGCCAACCTTCAATGGATTCCTCCAGCAGCGGCCTGACGTCCACGGCTAAATGGTGCTTATCTTCGCTGTATTGCTGGGCAATGCCGCGTTGGATCGCGGTCAGATCGGCCATACCCTGCATGACGCTGGTGCCGTCCTTGAGCCGTCCTATGATCGACAATCCTGCCCTGTCACGTTCAGCAGTGTCCGGAGAGGGCCCCTCTGCGCTTGCAGCAAATGTGGTCCAAAACTTAACTGACTCGTCAATTGGATAGTTAAAATCAGCCGACATCACACCGACGATGGCGGATGGCTCATCGCCGATCTTCACTGTTTGACCGATTACATTTGGCGAGGCAGCGAAATCTGATTTCCAAAGTTCGTGGCTGAGAATGACAACCCGCTGGCCAGGCTGTTCTTCTTCGCTAGTAAATGTGCGGCCGAGAATTGGTGTCGCGCCCAGCGTGGCAAACAGATTTGCCGAAATGCGTGCCGCCGGCATCACGCGCGCGTCCCGACCGTTTAATTTGCTGAACAGTCGTGGGGTGGGTTCGTAAGAAGCCAGTGAGTCGAATGTACTGTTTCGCCGTCGCCATTCGAAAAAGTTCGGATAGGATGTGTCCACCCTGTATGCCGCAAGGGAATTCGTAGCGGCCGTGGTGGTAGGGGACTCAAGCGTAGCGATGGCAACCAATCGATCAGCTTCCGGGAAAGGCAGCGGCCGAAAGAGTATGCCGTCCACCACACTAAAAATTGCTGTGCATGCCCCGATGCCGAGAGCCAGCGTGAGTACCACACTTAAAGTAAATCCTGGGCTGCGGCGAAACTGGCGCACGGCAAAAATTAAATCCTGCGGTACCGTCATTGGCATGATGGGATTATGACAGGGGAAGCAGTCCGGTTGAAAGCTCTGTTGCAAAGGAAATCGTGTGTCAGTTGCTATTGCGTATGAGTAGCCCGCGCTGATTCCAGCGAAGAAATCCATCGTATGAGTGTGGGTATGTTCGGGATTACACGCGATGTAGTTTCACGGTAGTTCGCGGTACAGACGAGAGTGTCACGACGCCCCCAGATAGCTGTCCAGAATTCGTCCTTCATTGCACGAAGCTAGGCACATTACCGCGTCACAGGCCGTAGCCTGTGCGCGCTAAGCGGTTATTGAAGAAACATCCGTGGCGAGAAACATCGCTGCTTTGTGAGCCTGTGCCGTGCAGCAGAATGGAGGCGCAACGCGACGGCACATCAGCCAGTGGGTGACCTGACCGACGATTGTGCTTCAGTCTCGGTTTTTGCTAAAGAGCCATCGGCCCTGCTCTCGTTCCGCTATTCCCGACACGTGCTCGAAGGCGCGTTCCAGATCCTTCAGACGACGGGGAGATATGTTGGCCTTCGCCCACCGGCGTACGTCTCTCCGGGCCAGTCACCGGAAATGTCATACCGATTGTAGCGAGGAATCTGCTCTTGCTGAGGAGTAGAACGATCGCGGAAATGTTCACTTTACCTCTTTCGCCTCTTTGACCTGGGGATCAAGGCAGCATTTGGATTCTGGATCAGTGGCCGGGTTACTAACGTAGACGGGGCGGAAACGTTCCTGAATGGAAGCATGCTCGATCGGAACACCCGAATGAGTGCGAATTTCCTTCACGCCCTTCCTGGATGCGACATCAGTCGCCCGCGAACTCATCGACTTTGGTCGGTGCGGCTTTTAGTTCCAGTTTTCCAAGTTCCTTCGAGTACGCCTGTTAGAGGTGCGCAAGAGCCCGGTCACACTTGGCAATCTCCTTGGGGAGCCTGTCGGGCTGGGCGGACTCATCGTTGGCTAACTTGCCTTGCCGTTTCAGCTCAAGCCAGACCGCCAAACTCTTGCCATACCAGGACCGTGCCTGCGCCCAATGCTCCCGGCGGTCAGCCAGGGAGAGCCTTGAATCCGCGCCCAGTGCTCCATGTGCCATCCCTAAGTAAGAGTAGACATTGCCAAAATTGTCGGCGAGATAGTTGCTGTCGGGCGCTTTCTTCGCCAGCCCTTGGAAAATTCCGAGCCCTTCTTCAAGCACTCGCATGCCAGCGGACGCGTCCCCTTTCTTCACCAACACTCTACCTACCTCCAGGTCCATGAAACCAGTAACGCGAGAACTGTTGATGTCACTGGGGTCCGCGATCATGGCTGCACGGAACATTTCTCGGCCTTTGCGGAAATTCTCGAGCGCCTGGTCGAGCAGACCTTCCTCCTCGAGGCAGGTTCCAAGTTCGTCGTAGGCACCAGCAACCCACTGCTTGAGCGTGGCATTCGCCGGATCCTCTTGCTCAGACGCTTGTAAGATCGCCAGCGCCTTCCGGGCCGCGTCTACGGCAGGAGCCAGCTGACCTTGCTGCTTTAGAACTTCCGCGATCTCTCTGTAGTCTCCGGACAGGTGAGTGCGAAAATCCGCCTTTTGCGCGGGATCGGTGACCCGGGCGGACTCTCGAATTTGGCCCGCTCTCCGGTATCCCTCCAACGCGTCCGTGAGATTTCCCTTTTCGCGCTCAACTCGCGCGAGGGCCCAGTACTCGGCTGACAACGCGTCAGCAGTGGCCGGATCTCCCTCGTCAGCCCCGCTGCGCTCCGCCAGACTCAGCGCCCGACGCTGATTCTCGACAGCTCCGGAGAAGTCTCCGCTGGCATCGAGGCATGTCCCGATTTTGAAGTAGGTCCAGGACAACTCCAGTTTGCGTGCGGAGTTCGCGGGATCCGCTCGCAGCAGCGATTCGCGGATCACCACCGCCCGGCGGTAACTGGCCAGCGCTCGCCCGGGATCACCCAGGTTGGCCAACTCAGGATTGCCTTCCACATCCCCCAGCCTTTCATAGGCAGCCGCCAGCTCGCGCTGCAGTCCGGGATCGTCTCCGGCTTCCCGCGAAAGGCCATCAAGGTATTCTGACGCTCGGCTGACGAGCAACTTCCGGGCAGGAGTTGCTCCTGGCAGATCCTTGATCGAGTCATGCACTTCGAACATGAGTGATTTTGCCAACGAACGAACTTGATCGAACCGTCTTTGTGCCTGGGCGCGTTCCCGCTGTGCAATTCGCGCTTGCCAAACAATGGCAGTCGCGGCGCTGAACGCCAGAGCGCCAGCCACAAGCGCGGCCAAGACAGCAACGCTGTGGCGGGCCACGAACTTGCTGGCCACGTAGCGCAACGATCCCCGATGAGCTGCTACCGGTAGGCCGGTCAGATAACGTGACACGTCGGCAGAAAGCTCTTGCGCGGAAAGGTAACGCTCCTGTGGTTCCTTGCGCATCGCCTTGGCCACCAGTGCGTCCACATCAGAAGAGAAGGTTAAAACAGGTTTTGAGCCCTGTCGGAGATCACCGTTCTTCCGGTGGCGATGGCGCAGAACCGACGACGGCTTTTCCGGTTCAGTCTCACAAATTGTACGTATCGCTACATCCAGAGGTTTCCCCGAAACCTTGTAAGGACGCTCTTCGGTCAACAGTTCAAACAGAACCACTCCTAGTGAGTAAATGTCTGTTGCCGTAGTAACGGCGTCACCCCGCACTTGTTCCGGGCTGGCATAGTCCGGCGTCATGGGATTCAGAATTGAGCGGGTTGCGCCCGCGCCCGCATCGCGCCAGGGATCGATGATTTTCGCGATTCCGAAATCCAGCAATTTCGGTATGCCTTCGTCGCTGATCAGAATGTTTCCCGGCTTGATGTCGCGGTGGACCACCAGGTGTTGATGTGCATAGTGGACGGCGGAACAGATCGTCTGGAAGAGCTGGAGGCGCTCACGCGTCGGAAGCCGGTTGACGCGGCAGTATTCGCTGACGACCGTACCTTCCACATACTCCATCACCAGATACGGAACACCCTCCGGAGAAATCCCGGCGTCCAACAATCGCGCAATATTGGGATGCTCCAGCGTGGCCAGGATTTGTTGCTCCCCCGCGAACCGCCGTAGAAGTTCGGGGGAGTGGACCGCCGCCGGCACCACCTTGATCGCCACTTGCTTCTGGAAACGTCCATCCGTTCGCTCTGCGCGATAGACTGCACCCATTCCTCCAGAGCCAATCGCCTTCAGCAGGCGGTAAGGCCCAATCTGTTTTTCGGCGAGGGGAACACTCCAGCTATCCGGGGGGATTTGAGTCTGCACGTCGAGGAAGGAGGAGGATGCACTCTTCTGCGCCGCGAGCAGACACTCCACCTCGGTGCGGACTTCCGGGCAATCTGCACAGAGTTGTTCGATTCGGGTCGAGCGCTCGCCTTCGGGAAGCTCGACGACTGCGGAGAATACGCGCTCAATGTGCCGCCACTGCGACGGATTCACAGCGAGACCTCTCCCTGCAAGCGGCGGTACAGCCAGGCGCGAGCAAGAGTCCAGTCGCGACGCACCGTGGCTTCGGTTGTGCCCAGCACAGTCGCAATATCCTTGGCCGACAGTCCGGCAAAAAAGCGCATTTCCACCACCTGCGATTTCCGGGAATCGAATGCGGCAAGCTCTTTTAAAGATTCATCCAGCGCCAATAGATCGACATCCGATCGCACGGGTATGATCAGCGCCTCGTCGAGTTGGCAGGGCTGACTCTTGCCTCCCCGTTTGTCAGCTGACTTTTGCCGGGCGTGATCGACGAGTATGCGGCGGATCATTTTTGCTGCCACGGCGAAAAAGTGCGCCCTGCTATCCCAAGAAGGGTTTTGCTGGCGGCACAAACGGAGATAAACCTCATGGACCAAGGACGTACTCTGCAGAGTTTGAGCGTTGCCTTCTTGCTGAAGATAGTGGCCGGCCAGACGCCGAAGGTCGTCATAGACCAAAGGCATTAATGCGTCCAGCGCCTCTTCATCTCCTCTCCTCCAGCGCTGCAGTAACTCGGTCACCGGGCTGTGACTCGGTTCCATAGGAAAGCTTGTGAACGCGATTCTATACCCGAACTCTGTTTCGCACCTCATTATCTGTCGTCTGCTTTGGCCTCTAAAGCTCTGTTTTTCAATGGCTTAGGTAATAACCGTATCGTGGCTATCAATTTAAGCCGCATTTTGCGCAATTTGATGTGTACAGAGTTGCTGCCAAGACAACGCTCTGCCAAAGACGCACTCGAGAGGAGCACGACATGAATCTGTGGGATAACTGCCAACGAAAATTGACTAGGCCGGGCGCGCTCGTAGCGGCGATCAGCCTTCTGCTATTAGCGGCGCCGTCGCCTTCCATAGCCTCGGGAAAGAAGGAAGGACGACCCGGTGCGGGAAAATACCTTCTCATTTGTGCCGGAGACCAGGCGCGCATTGCTCCTGACTTCCTGGCCGTCGTGAACTTTGACCAACACTCCCGGGGGTATGGCAAGGTTGTTGCCACCGCCCCGTTTCCATCACCCGATGCCACGGGCAATGAACCGCATCACATTGGCCTTTCGCAAGATGGGAAGGTCGTGGGATGTGGCGGGCTGCTGAGTGTCCTGAAAGGGCAGAAGGACATCTTCTTTTTCAACGTTGCTGATCCGAAATCTCCCAAATTTCTCTCTTCCGCTGACCCGCCCCTTTCTTCCATTACGGATGAATTTCATGCCCTGCCGAATGGCGGCTATCTGGTCACTATGATGGGCGGAGCATCCGGGATGGCTCCGGGACGGGTGGTTGCCTTTGACAGGAATCTGCACCTGCTCAAGGAATATCCTGACAATCCGCCCACGGATGGTTTTAATCCCCACGGAATTTCCATTCGCGCAGACCTCAATCTGATGGTGACCAGCGACTTCGTTTGTCCCACGACTACGCTCGGCTCCATGGGTAGCGATATTGACTTCCGTGGAAGCGTTCGCGTTTGGGACTTCCAGCACAAGAGCATACTGCGCACCATTGCCATTCCCGGCACTGTGGGAACGATCGATGTGAAGCTGATTCCAGGCGATCGCAAGGGACGCGCGTTTACCGCGGGCATGCTCGACGATCACCTCTACCTGATCGACACCCAGCAAGGAACCGCAACCTCGGTTTTCGATTTCAGCACCATTTCTGCCGGGGGGTGGCCGCAGCTCATACGCACCACGCGAGACGGCACTCGCTTGTTCGTTTCCATGAACGTGGCGGGAAAGATCGCCATGTTTGACACCTCGAACCCGGAGAAGCCCAGACTATTGACGACACTCGATCTGGGGCAAGGCTCCGGTCCCCATTACATCGCTCTGACCAGGGACGAGAAGCGTCTGGTGATCAGCGACTACTTCTTGAATGAGGACAACTTCGGCAAGGTTCATGCGGAAGGCGACCACAAGATCCACGTGGCGAAGGTCACGAAAGATAGTCTGGTTTTAGATTCCAGGTTTGATCTCGACTTCAACACCGCATTCTCAACCGGACCCGCTCGCCCCCACGGGATCGCAATCAAGTAAGTGCGACGCTCGAGCGGCGCAGGGGGGCGATAACGAGATGACGGTCAACGGCTCGGACTTTAATGCAACTCCATGCGTGAAGAAGTCCTGTTGGCGCCACGGGGTTTCTGAGCCAAAGGAAGGAAGAAACAAGACGTGAAGTCAAACAGACAGATGATACGAGGAGGATCCATGCTCAGAAATATCTCCATCTTGATCGCCCTGGCTTGCGGTCTGTCGTTCGCTGGCGCACACATGCGGGACTCCAAGCCATCCGAAAGTGCTCACCAGCCCACTCCCGCCGAGGGCTACACCGTCCACGTCACCGCACCGCATCTGGTAAATGGTCATGTGATGGGGCCGTACCACCACTACTGCAAGGTTATCGCGCCCGATCCACAAATTGTCTGCCTTATCTTCGACTCAACCGACACTAACGCTCCTTTGAGCCAGATCGAATTCATCATGGCGAAGAAACTGACCCGGCCCAACATCAATCGTGATGACTGGAACCGGCTATGGCACGATCACGCAGTAGAAATCGCGGGAGGCAGAGTTCAAGTGCTGGATCTGCCTCCTGACAAAGCCAAGGAAGTGGCCGACCTGGTCTCAACCACAGACGGCTTGATCTACAGCTTCCAGTACGACAGCCGTCTCCCGAACGGGAAGATCACCATGGCACAAGCGGTAGGCCACGAACCGTTGACAGCCGCCGAGTATGAGCGAAGCCGCAAAGAAATCAGTGCCACTGGCGATCGATCCAAATAGACGGCCTGTTGGCTTAGACGCTGAAGCGCGAAACGGTGTTGGAGGTGTATCGGACGCGGGTAGCGTCGCATTGACCCTCCAGAATTCGAGCCACCTCTGTGACCGCTATGGGACCGGAGCCAGGCGCACTCCAGCGTAAAGCGGACCAATCCAGCACTTTCCCGGAAGGAAGTACCCTCTCGCCTCAGACGGAGTATATGGACGCTGAGGACCAGGGCAATACTTGAGGAGGGTATACATCGCATCAGGGGATTTGGCTACACCCTCCACCACTGGCGGGAACCTGGACGACGGAAAGCCCGGGCGGCCTACGTCATAGAACGAACTTCAGTTGTGCTAACACTGTCGCATCCCGCCGTTGCGGAGAAGGCAGGAGAGCGACACCCGACCTTATCTACCCGATCTCCAATTGGGAAAGCGTGGCTTGCGGTTTGCGCGGGCCCGCTGAATGGCTGCGGGAATGATTCCCCAAGCGGTCGCGCCATCCAATGGAGGGAAGGGGAGGAGGTTGAAGACGACGATTCCGAGGCTAAAAAAACCCAGAATGGCCAAAACCGCGTTAACGGCGTCAAACCGAGTGTAGCCAAACATCGCAACCCAAGCGAGCAGCGGGAGGGCCACCACCATTTGCGCGACAACTCCGCCCCAGGCGATGACGCAGTGGTCGAAACGCGACCATGGGGTTTCAAAATACGTCACCCCGAAAATGGGATAGAGCTTGACCGAAGAAACTCTCGAACCACGCCGTTGGGCTGCGATCACATGCCCCCATTCGTGGATGAAGAGCAGACCCATGTAGCAAACAAGGCCCGCGAGCGCAAGCACAGGGCGATGGATAGCGTTGGCCAAAATCAGGGCAGCGATCGCAAGTACCGTCCAATGCACGTACACATCGACCTGGTCGATTTGCACGATGAGGGTGAGGGGCTCGAGCTTGATCGGAGTCGGCACTCGGATTGAGTGTGGCATGGTGCTTGTTCCCCCGTAACAACGGCGGCTCGGTCTCGCGTCGCAGTTTACTATAACTGAGCCGGTGAGGACGCGTGACGTACCCAGCCTGACCAAATGGTCAGCCGTAGGTGTCATAAACTCCCATCCGAGGACTTTGCGGAAATGAAATCACGTCAGGCGAGGCAAATTGGCCCCAAAACGGTCGTGTGACCGCTGTGTGACCGAACCAGGAGCGCCTGCGTAAAGCGAACCGGTCCCGTGTTTCCGAAAGGGTGTTTTGTCCGCTACGGGCAACGCTCCGAATCTGGATGTCTTCCCGGTGATCTATGACATTGTCATTTCGTTCCGACCACCCGGGGGTCCGGGGACCGGATATCCTACAACTGTGACGCCGAGCGAATAAATCAGTTGGCAGACGAGCCCGTTTCCGACCGCCGCGCGGACCGATAACGAGCAATCTGGAAGTAAAGAAAAACAGCACGCGGTGTTGCCCACGTGCTGCTCACGATGAGCGTTATTTTCCTGGCATATAGCCGAGATCTGCTCGGTAGGCAGCTTCTTCGGTGTACTGGTGGGCTGTACAGTCGCGAATCGTCTTCTGGATCTGATCGGACAGTTCCTTCCCGTAGGCTTCATTGAGGACGTCTGCGGTAGTTTTTGGTAGCGGCGCGAAATCCGCCCAATTCTTTCGGCTATTAAGCAGAACAAATGTGGGTCCCTCACCTCCGTTGACTAACTGCAGCCAGCCACTGGTTTTCGGCCAGTCCGCTTGCTTGTTCAACGCGTCATTCACTTTCTTTACTGCAGCAATGAAGTCGGGACCTGCTCCGGGATGAAGAACGAAAATCGTAACCGCGGTCATGGGCGCGGGAGGTTGGTTCGCGGGGGCGAGACTCATGTCCGAGCGATATACATAGAAACCATTGCGGCCACCCTGAACATAAGGTGTCAAATTTGTGGCTCCATCGGTGGTATCCGCCTTCCCCATGCGCGCTTCCCATTCGTCAAAGTCTTTCCACGCGTGTCCGCACGAAGAGGTGACGTACGTCCCGGCGTTGTCACCGGTCTCAATCGCGTAGGTGTTCCATGTCCAAGTATCTTTCTGATCGCGGTGGAACTGCATATGCTTCTTTCGTCCGGCTTCATACTGTTGACCCATACCAGGCTTTGGCGTGGAAAAGTAAACACGGCAAACATTGTTAGCGTTCTGCGCATTGATCTCTTGCGTGTTTGATCCCGCACCGGAAGCGGTTTGCGCAACGGACGAAGCTACGCACAGGCAACTAGCAACAAGACACACTTGTAGGATTTTCAATTGGCACGACTCCTCGAAAATGAGATTCCCTGTCGGGCGAACTCTATGCTCAGTTGTCGACAATGTCAAAAGCGCAAGGAGAGGTGCTGGAGCTGCGGGGCCACCGTCCTGGATTATGTCGGGCCTGCAGCAACTCGCATCACTCGCGCCCACTCGCGTCGCGCGTCCCATCTGCTTGCGCATTAAATGACGTTTACTAACTGGTTATCATGCTGTTTACTACTTCGCACAGAGGTGCGAATTTTTTCCGCTAAGTTCTAACCCCGGCAATGCATTGGGGGTGGTGTATGGCGACGGCAAAAGTGCGACAGCTGAGCCTCGGGCGCCACTTGCCGTGCTACACTCGTGCCGCCCTAGATTGGCAGGAATGATGCGCTCGTACCACCTCTGCTCGTCCCCCCAAAGAGAGCGAGGTCGAGGTTCCAACAGTGGCCACTCTCTCTCAAGGCGCCGTTGCGCGTCCGCTCAATCCCGTATTTGGCCGAAACGGTCTGCTGGACAAGTATTTCTATTTCTCCATGTCGCTGCTCGTCGCCGCCATTGTTATATGGGGCTTCAGCTTCACCGTCAACGCTAACCTGTTCCATCCCGCCATTCCGCGCCCCGTCATTCTGTATTTTCATGCCGCCGTCTTTTCCAGCTGGCTCGTATTCTTTATCTTGCAATCCGCCCTCGTGCGTACGCACAACGTGCGCTGGCATCGTACCCTCGGCTGGTTCGGCGCCGCGCTCGGGTCGGCCATGATCTTGATCGGCTGTTCCACCAGTGTCATCATGGCCCGATTCGACACCTACCAGCTCCATCTGCCCGGCCAAGATTCTTTTCTCATCGTCCCGTTCACCGACATGCTCGCCTTCGGCCTGTGTTTGGCACTCGCCGTCTTATGGCGGAAGAAACCCGAGTTCCATCGCCGCCTCATCTTCATTGCTACCTGCGTGCTCCTCGACGCAGCCTTTGGCCGCATCGGCTCCCTCTTCGACCGCAGCCTCTTTTACGCGTGTCTGGACGGGGTCATCCTTCTCGGCGTCGTGCGTGATCTTCTCGTGAACCGGAGCATCCACAAGGTCTATCTGGTTGCGTTGCCCCTGCTGATGGTTTCCCAATACTTCATCATCCAAGTATGGCGCGGCGCCCCATCCTGGTGGCTCAGCATCGCCCACAAAATCCTGGCATAGCGCGAGAGTTGTTCCGGGACAGATTCCACTGCACGCGAGCATTGCGATTCCAAACGTGAACGGAGCGGGCTTGACGCTCCGAATTTGAACGTATTCCTCACGATGTTTGACATTGTCCGGAATTGGTTCGTTCGGCATCAGGCTGAGCTCTCTGATTTTGAGTCTGATCATAGAAGGGTCTTGGATCGACTCGCAACGGAGTTGCAGAAAGGTGATCCGGACCTTACTTTCGAATTCGGCCCAAAGGAACCGAAGAGAGGGTTTGTTATTAGTGCCCGGGGGATTAAAAAAACTTTTCCAGCGGTAGTCTCTCTAGCGGGCGCTGCACCCGCCCTTCATCGATGGCGGGTGACTGCCTTTCGCCCACGTCGCACGCCTTCAAACATTGTAGAGTTTCGAGGCAAGCGAGCTTACCCCGCTGATGTTGGGTTCTCGTTGCTTTTCCAGGAAGGTGTCTCCCTTGGCCCGTCCAGACCTACACGCTCCTAGCTCCGCCTCCTACAGCGCAGTCTATGCGCCTGAGTGCCCACACGGCAGCTTTGCGGATGAATCGGTACGCACACACGGTGTTTCAATAACCGTAAGAACCCGTTCCACTCGGCCGCGTGGCCATATCAGGGCGAACATCTGGATGATGGTTCTCCGCTGCTCAAGCACACATCGTGGCCGTGAATCACGCATGTGTCGACCCGCTCGTGCGCGTCGCGGCGTACGGACTTCAGATCCATCAACACGCCGCTCGTCATGGCCGCTTTCAACAAAGGTTCGCGTTGTGCATCACGCACATTCCTGCAGGAATAGATCGCCACAGATGTCACCATCTGGGCGGAGAGGCCGCGGTGTTCGCGAACAATCTTTGTCATCACGCCAACGCCCAGAGTGCGAGTGATAGCCATCGTGATCGGTACGACCATGCGCCCGCCGTCGCGCAGCCGATCGAGCCAGAGCGGGATCGGATGCGTCACTCCCGCATTAATCAACATGGCATCGCATGCGCCCGGATCAAAGGCACCGCCATCTCCCGTGTGCACCGTGACGTTGGGATAGCCAGATAGGTTCTTTTTTGCGCGCTTCACCAGATCGGGGTGTATTTCAATGCCCGCCACGGTCCCGCCCGCTCCAACTGTTTCCGCCATGATTGCTGTGTAGTAGCCGACGCCACAGCCGAGGTGATACGTCCGATCACCGGTCTTGAGATCAAGTGCGTCAATCCAGCGCGCCAGGGCGCTTGGTTGACCGTTATTGATGTCGCCAGTTTTATCGAGGACCACGAGCACATCGCGGTAGAGGTCGCGCGGATCGTCAGACTGCCTGTACGGCGCCTGCATCGAGCCCGAAACCGACAATCTTCTGTCGTCAGCGGAGTTGATCTCCCATGGGCCGGAGCCGAGAAACTTCTCCCTTGGCACGCGCGCAAATGCCTCGACTAGGGCGGGTGAACGGATATTGGCAGTAAACCGTAGTTCCTCGGCGTAAATGCGGCGACAGTCGTCGATGGTCACAACAGGGCGAGTATTCCACTACAAACGGGCGCCGGGCAACCAGATTCGCTGTTAGGTCGTCAGAGCACGTAAAGGCGACCGTAATACTCCTCGATGGGAAAGTCAATCGTCCCCGGTGGCTTACGGGGCGTTCACCTACTTGCCTACGTTTAGGACCGGAGTGGCATGTCCTTGAATGAATGTACAGCCACCGTGAGCACAAGCCTCTTGCTGCATCTTGATACGCTCCAATTCAATGAACTGTTCTGGACTCAGGTGCATCGACTCACGGTAAGCGTTGTCTGCGTTGGCCCGTGACTGTTCGGCTTGCAAG
>Ga0137418_10002298_pt1 | contig 17530 bp, 14 predicted proteins | sample CZODoug3_1_2_16f_FD_122242 | JGI IMG/M metagenome (GOLD analysis project Ga0137418, IMG submission 122242) | Vadose zone soil fungal communities from Angelo Coast Range Reserve, California, USA - CZODoug3_1_2_16fungal (Hybrid Assembly) | ecosystem: Environmental > Terrestrial > Soil > Vadose... | reverse complement strand
ATCTGGATGGCTTTTCCGTTGGGGCTGCGGCGCGTATCGGGGACGGAAATCCGCGCGGCGCCGCTGAGATAGCGTCCGGTGAGCGATTCGGCGCTGGCGGCGATCTGCTCGGGCTTGCCGTGCGCGACAAGGTAGCCGCCGGCATCGCCTGCGCCGGGGCCGAGATCGACGACGAAATCGGCGCGGCGAATGGTGTCTTCATCGTGCTCGACTACGAGGACGGTGTTGCCGAGATTGCGAAGCTGCTCGAGCGAGCCGAGAAGGCGATCATTGTCGCGAGCGTGCAGGCCGATGGACGGCTCATCGAGCACGTAGAGGACGCCGCGTAGGCGCGAGCCGATTTGCGTGGCGAGGCGGATGCGCTGGGCTTCGCCGCCGGAGAGCGTGGCGGCCGAACGGCTGAGGCTCAGATAACCGAGGCCGACGGCGAGAAGAAAATCGAGACGCTCGGCGACTTCTTCGAGCGGGCGGCCCGCGACTTCGCGCTGGCGCGGGGTGAGCTGCGCAAGAATTTTGTCGACCGCGGGGCGAGCGGCGGCCAGGGAGAACGCGGTGAAATCAGCGATGGACCAGCCGGCGAGCTTTACGGCGAGCGATTCGGGGCGGAGGCGCTTGCCGTGGCAGACGCTGCAAAGCGTGGCAGACATGTATTGCGTCATCCACTCGCGATAGGAGTCGGAGTTGGACTCGTCGAAATTGCGCTCGAGAAATTTCAGGACGCCGGTGAAGCGGTAGCCCTTTTCCGCGCGGGCTTTCTTGCGTGCATGGTTCCCATCTTCATTGGAGGGCGGATAGCCGTACAAAATCAGGTTTTGGACGCGCGCGGACTGCTTCTCGAAGGGCGTCTCCAGGTTGAACTGGTGCGCGTAGGCTGCGAGCTCGAGGTTGCGCTTGAGTAGCGCGGAGCCGGAGCCGGGGCCGAGACCGCCGTCGAAGAGGGGGCGAGTCCAGTCCACGACGACGCGGGCGGGATCGAAATCGTACTTGGAGCCGAGGCCGTTGCAGGCAGGGCACGCGCCGTAGGGAGAGTTGAAGCTGAAGGAGCGCGGCTCGAGCTGCGGGACGGAAATGCCGCAATCGGGGCAGGCGAGTTTTTCGGAGAAGACGTGGTCCTTGCCGCCGACGACGGAGACCGTGACCAGGCCGGAGGCAAGCTTGAGCGCGGTGGCGATGGATTGCTCGAGGCGCGAGGCGATGCCTTGCTTGACGAGCAGGCGGTCGATCACGACTTCGATGGTGTGATTCTTGCGCTTGTCGAGGGCCGGCGGGGCGTCGAGGGGATACAGCTCGCCATCGATGCGCACGCGAACGTAGCCATCTTGCGCCAGTTTTTCGAGCTCCTTGCGATAAACGCCTTTGCGTCCGCGGACGATGGGGGCGAGGATCATGATGCGATCGTCGGTCTTGCAGAGGTCGCCATTGAGAATGGCTTGCACGATCTGTTCGCTGGACTGGCGGGTGATGGGCTTACCGCAATCGGGGCAATGGGGAACGCCGATGGAACTGTAAATGACGCGGAGGTAGTCGTAGATTTCCGTGATGGTGCCGACGGTGGAACGCGGGGAGCGCGTGGTGGTTTTCTGCTCGATGGCGATGGAGGGGGAGAGGCCTTCGATAACGTCGACTTCGGGGCGCTCCATCTGGTCGAGGAATTGGCGGGCGTAGGCAGAGAGGGATTCGACATAGCGGCGCTGGCCTTCGGCGTAAATGGTGTCGAAGGCCAGAGAGGATTTGCCGGAGCCGGAAAGGCCGGTAATGACGGTGAGGGAGTTGCGGGGAATTTCGACGCTGATGTTCTTAAGATTGTGCTGGCGCGCGCCGCGGACAACGAGTTTGGTCAGGCCCATGATCCCCAAACGCTCCCTCCACAGGAGCTCCGGCACCCAGTGGGTAGACTGAGGCCAGAATAACTCTTCACGATAGCAGGGGCGCGTTGCTGGGGTCAACTCGCGCTGCGAGCATGGACGCGAGGGCTTACAGCAAACCCTGTAGACCATTTGTGTTACGGGTAAAATTTTGCGGGGGGTGGCACGTTTTTACTCGGATTTAGGCAGCAATATGCTGAGATAGAAGGACTTACAAATGGCGTTTGGGTTGCACCCCAGAGAACGTGGGGGACGCGAGCCGAGGATCCCTTTAGGGGATTGAGGGCTGGGCCGGTTCGCTCGTCCCCCTTTTTCACTTTCGCCGATTGGCTTCCGAAGTTACGATTTCGGGAGTCAGCTCCCCCAAACACCCCAAACCACAAGGTTACTCCCGGCGAAAGTGCGTCCCCAGGTAGCTCCTTGTTGCAAACACTTCAAAGCAAGTTTTTATGGATCAGTTGTTGGAATTGGCCTGATGCTGCCATGCGGCTTTTTACAGCGTTCTGGGAGCTGGGCGCTAGATCCAGGAGCGGGAGACGTAGTCGCTCATGGTCATGAAGAGCATTATGGCGAGCCAAAACACGGAGGCGATGATCACGAGCTGCGTGCGCTTGGGGCTGTACTTTGCGTGCATGAAGAAGAGCACGACGAGGGAAGCTTTGAAGACGGCGATGGTGAGAGCGACGATGATGTTCAAGCCGGAGAAATATCTATTGAGGTCGACCTCGGCGGCGAAAACGGTCAGGATGGTGCAGATCATCAGTGCGCCGAAAATCGTAAAATAGATTTTGGGTGAAACGATATGGTGTTCCGACACGCGCTCGCCTTCCTTGTATGGCCGTCAGTGACGATCGATCAAATAGAGCAATGGGAACAGGAAAATCCAAACGATATCGACGAAATGCCAGTAAAGACCGATGTTTTCGACAGGTGTGTTGTACTCCGGCGTGAAACGGCCGCGCAATGATTCCTTAATGAGCCAAAGCAGCAAGCCGGCACCCACGATCATATGAAGCGCGTGCAAACCAGTCATGCCGAAATAGAGCGAAAAGAAAAGCTGGGTGTGGGCGTTGGTGGCGGCGTCGGCGCCCGGCTCGAACTGAAAATTCCATCCGGGGATGTGATGCTCGACATATTTATCGTGGTACTCGATGGACTTGATTCCGAGAAACAGGCACCCGAGGACGAGCGTGGCGATCAGCATGAAAGTGAGCAATTTTCTTTTGCCGACCTGCGAAGCCCAAACGGACATGGCCATAGTCAAACTGCTGCCGATAAGCACCACGGTGTTGATGGCGCCCCAAGACAGCTTGATGGTCTTGCTGGCTTCGCTGAAAATGGCAGGATAGGTTGAGCGGTTGAGCGTGTAAGTCATGAACAGGCCGCCGAAGAAAAGCACTTCGGTGGACAGGAAGATCCACATGCCCAGTGAAGCGGTCTCCCGCTGCTGCTCTAACGTTCTATATTGTTCGTACAGTTCTCCGGTGCGGTGCACGCGGGGCTCCTCTAAAGTTTAGTCGTCTCCGTGCGCGAGTGCAGGCGCACCTTTTACGTCCAACCCGAGATCCGGCCGGTTCTCGTAATCGTAAGGCTCCCAGGTAACTTCGGGTGTGACCTCGAAATTTTCCGTTGGCGGCGGCGAAGGCGTTCGCCACTCGAGTCCTGTGCCGGGCCAGGGATTCGGACCGGCCACTTCGCCGTAGCGCATGGACCATGTGAGATAAATCATCGGAAGCAGGTAACCGAGCGCAAGGATCGAGGCTCCGGCAGTGGACATCACGTTGAGCACCTGAAATTCAGGCGGGTAGCTGGCGTAGCGGCGGGGCATGCCCAAATAGCCAAGAATAAATTGCGGAAAGAACGTGAGATTGAAGCCGAGGAACAGCGTAATTGCGGCGATGCGCGCGAGAAATTCGGGATAGAGCTTGCCGGTGATCTTGGGCCACCAATAGTGCAAACCGCCAACGTATCCCATGACTGCGCCGCCAACCATGATGTAGTGGAAATGGGCGATGACGAAGTACGTGTCGTGGAGATGAATGTCGAGGCCGAGGCAGGCGAGGAAGAGCCCGGTGAGTCCGCCAATCAGGAACAAGCCGATAAAGCCGAGGGCGTAGAGCATCGGCGTGTCGTAGGAGATGGAACCTTTGTAGAGAGTGGAAGTCCAGTTAAAGACCTTAACCGCGGAGGGAATCGCAACGAGATAGCTGAGCAGCGAAAAGGTGAGCGCTGCGTAGGTGGATTCGCCGGTGACGAACATGTGGTGTGCCCAGACAAAAAAGCCGATGACAGCGATGGCGATACTGGAACCGGCGATGAAGGAGTAGCCGAAGATGGGCTTGCGCGCGAACGTGGGGATGATCTCGCTGACGACGCCCATGGCCGGCAAAATCATGATGTAGACGGCCGGATGGGAATAAAACCAGAACAAATGCTGGAAGAGAATGGGGTCGCCACCGAGCGCGGGATTGAAGAAGCCGAGGTGGAACATACGCTCCATGCCGGCGAGCAGCAGGGTGATAGCAATCACGGGAGTGCCGAGAATGAAGATGATGCTGGTGGCGTATTGCGCCCAGACGAAGAGCGGCAGGCGGAACCAGGTCATGCCGGGCGCGCGCATGGTGTGCACGGTGACGATGAAGTTCAAGCCCGTCAAGATAGAGGAGAAGCCGTTGATAAAGACGCCAAGGACAGCCGGCGTGACGGCAGAATTGGAATAGACGCTGCTGAGCGGCGTGTAAAAAGTCCAGCCAGTATCGAGGCCGCCGGTGGAGAAGGAATAGAGAACGAAGCAGCCGCCGATGAGATAGATGTACCAGCTCAGAAGATTGATCTTGGGAAAGGCCAGATCCTTGGCCCCAATCATGATGGGCAACAGGAAATTGCCCAGAACGGCGGGAATCGAAGGGATGAGGAAAAAGAAGATCATGGCCACGCCGTGCATGGTGAACAGCTTGTTGTAGGTTTCCGGCGTGACCAGCAAGCCCTTGGGACTGAGCAGGTGAATGCGAATCATGGTGGCAAACGCGCCGCCGACGAAGAAAAAGAAAGTGACCGAAGCGAGATACAGCAACGCGATGCGCTTATGGTCGGTGGTAAGCAGCCACGAACGAATGCCGTAGGTGGCGTTGAGATAATGCTCGCGCGGCATTTGATTCACCGCTGCTGGTGTGGTGCTCATAACTATTTCTTCCCCGTGGCGGGCGCAACTCCGGCACCCTTGGTGGGCACCGGCTGCGACTGCAGAGACTTGATGTACGAAGTCAGATCAATAATCTGCTCCTCCGTCAATTGCCCCTGGAAGCTGGGCATTAAGGGCGCATACCCGGCCACGATTTTAGCTTGCGGGTTCAGAATCGATTCACGAAGGTAAGCATCGTCCGCCGTCACAGTGGAACCATTGGCCAAGAGAACATTGGCCCCGTACACGCCGTTCAGGGAAGGCGCGCGGCCGGTGCCATTCGGCAGATGACAGGTATTGCAAGCCTTCTCGGCAAAGAGCTTTTCGCCGGCGAGTACTGGATTGGCGGTGGCTTCGGATGAACCTGACAGCCACGCAGCATATTCCATTGGCTCCATGACGGTTACCCAGCCGCCCATGAGCGCATGATTTGTGCCGCAATACTGCTGGCAGAAGAAGTGGTAGCGCCCGGCCTTGGTGGGACGGAACCACATCGTATTGTAGTGGCCGGGAACGACGTCCATCTTGACGCGGAAAGCGGGGACGGAAAAGTCGTGAATGACGTCTTCGCTGGCCAGGATGAGCTTGACGTTGCGGCCGACCGGAACGTGTAGCTCATTGATTTCGCGCAACCCAGTGGGTTGCTGAACCTTCCACATCCACTGCTTTCCGATCACGTAGATGTCGAGCGTGTCCATGGGAGCGCGGCGATAGTCCACATACACAACAGCGCCCCAGCCGAACATCGTCAATGCCAGAAACAGAGGAACCACAATCCAGGCAGTCTCCAGCCGCATGTCGCCGTGAATCGGAACGCCCACCTCTCCGGGATGTTTGCGACGGTACTTGAAGAAGAAATAGATGACGGCCGCGGTGATGGCGATAGCAAAGAATGCGCAGATCGCGGTGATATAGGCCATCAGCCCATCGACGCTCATCGCGAAGTTCGAGGCTTGCTCCGGATACAGTGGCAAATCCGACTGCACGGTCTTAGTGTGCTCCTTGTTCCGAGCCACCGTGGAACGGTGGACGCGAATTCGGTGCTGCCGCGCGAACATCTCTGCGGCGGAAAATCAAAATGCCGGCGACGATGGTGAGGATGATGAGAATTCCTCCGAGCCGGACAATCTTGAGGATTGTGGCGCTATAGCGGGCAGTCTCCGGATTGTATTGAAAGCAATAGAGCAGCAGATGATCGATGGGGGTTCCGATTTTTCCGGCGGAAGCATCCACCAAGCCAAGACGCACATCGCGCGAAGGGTACTCGACACCATAGAAATAGCGGGAGATGCGCCCATCGGGCGTGATCAGCATGATGCCGCTGGCGTGGGCGAAAAGATTGATCTTTTCGTCGAACGAGTAACGGAAATTGGCTGCGGACGTCAGGGTTTGAATCTGCTCCTTTTTCCCGGTTAGAAAGTGCCAGCCCGCCGCTGTCTCCGGACGGCCGTAGCGAGACAAAGCCGCCACTTTTTTCTTGGCCGCCATATCCGGCGTTTCGCGCGGATCAAAGCTGACAAAAACGACTTCGTAGTCGCGCCCGGCGTTGAAAGACAGCATCTTGAGCGAACCGACGACTCCTTGCTCGATCTGATTGCAAAGCATGGGGCAGCCGTAGTAGACCAGCGCGAGCAGCACCGGGCGGTGCCCGAAATATTGGCGCAATTGAACGTCGCGGCCAGACTCGTCTCGGAAGGCAAGGTCGAGAGGCAACTGCGCGTTAAGCTGCGGCTCGAACCCGACGTTCTGGAGCTGCGCGGGCAAGCCTGAGGAGGCTTTGCCGACGCTATCCGGGATAGTCTGCGCAGCCGCGCTAAAAGAAAGCGCCAACAGCGCAACGATTCCGGTGATGGGGCGAATACGATTCATAATTCTATTTCTTTTTCTTTTCCGCCGGGGGCGTGGAGGCAGCCGGCAAACCTTTCTCGGCGATAATCTTCATCGCATCTTCCACGGGAATCTGGGCAACGCCGTTCGTTTGATCGATCCAGCCCGCCGCTTCGTTGGCTTGCGTATCTTCGCGCATTTTCTCGCGCAAGTCAGATTGCGGATCCGTGCTATGGCCGGGAACACCTTGCAGGCGAGGCTCGGGCGGCATGGTCAAGTAATCCTTACCCATTTCCTGGCGCACAGCGGGCGGTGGTGTGTCGGACTCCACAGCCATCTTCGTTGTGGCGCGAAGAATAAAAACACAGACACCATACGAGAGGATTACAGCGACGGCCAACACAAAAAGATAGACGTAGATCGTGCGCGCTCTGACGTCGCGGGTCTCAAACGCGACGGTATCGTGCTCTGGAAAAGCACCAGCGTTGTGAGCCGAGTTGTGAGACTCAGTGCTCATTTGCAATGGCCTCCGCAAGCTTTGGATCGCCGACCGGGAGCACCGGGAGTTGCTTCAATTGCCCGGCAAAGAAAAAGAACCACAACCCGCCCAAGGCAAGCGCCGCGCCAAGGTCCCAAATCGTCGGCAGAGCGCTGGGCGTAAACTGTGGACGCGTGTACCAGTAAAGATCAACCAAGCGCATAAAAATCAGCCAAATGGCGACGCCGGGCAAGAGTCTGGGATTGCGCTTGAGGTCGCGCGAAAGGAGCAAAAAGAAAGGAACAAAAAAATGGAAGATGACCACGATGACGGCGACCACACCCCATTGGCTGTGCAGTCGTGAGTAGTAAAACGTGATTTCTTCCGGCTGATTGCCAGACCAGATGATCAGCAGTTGCGAGAATTGGAAATAAGCCCAGAGCATGACGAAAGCCAACAGCAGCTTGCCCAGGTCGTGAATATGGCGCGGCTGCAGAACGCCGGAGAGAGGGCCGGTGCGGGCCAGCAGCACCACGATAGCAATCATCAGAGACATGGACGAAATGAGCTGGCCGGCTATGAAGATAAAGCCATAAATGGTCGAGGCCCAGTGCGGCGAAAGGGACATCGCCCAATCGATTGCGGCGAAACTCATGACAAACACATAAAGAATGATTCCAGGGCCAGCAAGCGTCTTGAAGCGACGCCGGACGGCAGTGTCCTCTGGATTCGCATCTTGTTCACGGGACCAGCGGTTAAATAGAAAAACAAGAATGCCCCAGAGGGCGAAGTATAGGATGGCGCGGACCCGGAAGCCGTTCGGAGTCAGATAAGAGCGTTGAAATTCGGAGAGAGCGCCTTCGCCGGAGGCAGGCGCGTTCAGCCAGGCGGCGTACAGATACTTCATGCCAAAAAAGATGGGCACGAACAACACGGCGACAAGAGGCAGGTTTCGCGTAGCGGATTCCAGTGGCCGGCGAATCATGATGCCCCAGTTTCCGCCAGTGAGATGCTGCAGCATCAGCAGGCCGAGCGAGCCCAAAGTAAGGCCCAAAACAAATATGAAGGCAAGAAGGTAGGACTGGAAAAAACGATCCGGAGATTTGATGAGGCCGAGAATGCAAATCACCAAACCAATTACGCCGGCGACCAGCGCACGCTGGCGGATGCGGTCAACGCTTTCGGGCGCTCTGAAGTCCTGCGCGGTCATTCCGACTTTCCTCCGGGCGCGCCTTCGCCCTGTTTCTGTGGTTTATTCTCCGCCGATGGATGCAAGACTTTTTCGCGCACGTCTGGCGGCAGTTCCGAAATCTTGGCGTTGCGGCTCAACTGCAAGGCGCGAAAATACGCCACGATAGCCCAACGATCGCGGGGCGGAATCTGCGCGGAATAGCCGAGCATGGCGCCGAAGCCATTGGTGATGACGTCGTAGACATAGCCGTTGGGAACCTGGCGCAAACGATCCTGATGGTAGGAGGGGGGATGCTTCATCCCACGCATGGCCACCATGCCGTTGCCGTCTCCCTGCAAACCGTGGCAGGGCGAACAGTAAATCTTGTAGCGGTTTTCACCACGCTCGAGCAGGTCCATGTTGAGCGGGATCGGGAACGCGTTGTACTCCTTGCCAACGGCCATTTCGTCCTCGACGACTGCGCCGCGTGCGACCGTATTTTCCACGAGCGGTCGCGCGGAGCGGCCGTCAGTAAAGAAATCGGAAGGCCACAGCGGCCTATCTTTGGGCTGCTCGGCCATGTCTTGTTTCAGGCTGCAACCGGCGAGCAAAAGCGCGGATACAAGCGCGCAGAGGAAGGCATTTCCGTGTCGCGAGGCGCTAATCATCTTCGACCTCGCTGACATGCGCGGCGTGCAGCCCTTTGAGAAAGCGGGCCGATTCGGACAGATTGAATTTCGGATCGCGCGCTTCGATGCACAGGAAAAACCGATCGCTGGTGGCGTGCCTGACGAAACGTTGCACATTGAAGAGCGGATGATGCGGGCGAGGGAGACCATTTAACGCCAGCATGCCAAATACCGCGGACAGTGCGGCGCCGAGCACGCTGAGTTCGAAGGTGACGGGAATAAAGGCGGGCCAACTGTTCAGCGGGCGTCCGCCGATGTTGACCGGATAGGCGATGACGGACACCCAATACTGAAAGAAAAAGCCGCCCAGACCACCTGTCAGACCGCCGATCAGCGTGATCAGCGGCACTTTGTTTCGCTTCAGTGCGAGCGCTTCGGAGAGCCCCTCAACCGGAAAAGGCGTATAGGCTTCGATCCGGCGATAACCAGCTTCGCGAGTTTTCTCCACGGCGTGGATAAGCTCGTGCGGTGTCGGGAACTCGGCAAGGACCCCGTAAATGTGTGAGCGATGTTCCATCACTCGTGATCCTCAGAGGTCTCAGCGACCAATTCACGCATCTCAGCGATCGAAATTGCGGGCATGACGCGCACAAAAAGGAACAGCAACATCACGAAAAGTCCGATTGTTCCGGCGAACGTCGCGTAATCCCAAGCCGTAGCCGAGTACCGTCCGAAGGCAGAAGGCATGAAGTCTCGTGTCAGGCTGATGACTACGATGACGAACCGCTCGAGCCACATACCGAGGTTAACGACGAGGGACATCACAAAGAGCACCGGGATGCTGGTGCGGGCCTTGCGGAACCACAGTAGTTGTGGGGCCAGAATGTTGCAGAGAATCAGCGCCGAGTAGAAGTGGCTGTAAGGACCATGGAAGCGCATGTTCGTGAGGTACAGGTCGAATTTGTTTCCGCTGTATTTCGACATGAAATATTCGAAGTAGTAGCCGTAGGCGACGATCAGGCCAGTGGCGAGCATCACCTTGGCCATGTTTTCGAGGTGGTGCATGGTAATGAAGTCCTCGAGGTTGTAGGCCTTGCGAAGCGGAATGGCGATGGTGAGCACCATGGCGAAGCCGGAGTAAATAGCGCCGGCGACGAAGTAGGGCGGAAAAATCGTAGTGTGCCAGCCAGGAACAATGGCGATCGCAAAGTCGAAGCTAACCACGGTGTGCACAGAGAGGACGAGAGGCGTCGCCAGGCCGGCTAGAAGCAAATACGCGGACTGGTAACGGTGCCAGTGACGCGCGGAGCCGCGCCAGCCCATGGCCAACATGCCATAAATGATTTGCATGGGCTTTTTCAGCGCGCGGTCGCGGAGCGTGGCGAGGTCGGGTATCAAACCCACGAACCAGAAAAGCAGTGAAACGGTGCCGTAAGTAGAGACAGCGAAAACGTCCCAGATAAGCGGGCTGCGGAATTGCGGCCACAAGTACATGGTACTGGGATACGGAAACATGTAGTAGGCCATCCACGGACGCCCCGTGTGGATGAGCGGGAAAATACCGGCGCAGGCCACGGCAAAGAGCGTCATGGCTTCTGCGAAGCGGTTGATGGAAGTACGCCATTTCTGGTTCAGCAAGAACAGAATCGCGGAAATCAGAGTGCCTGCGTGGCCGATACCAATCCACCAGACAAAGTTGACGATGGCGAAACCCCAGCCGACCGGAATATTGATGCCCCAGATTCCGACGCCCTTGATGATTAGCCAAGCGAGGGAGACGGTGAGCACCATTACCATCGTGAAAGCAAGGGCGAAGCCTGCAACCCAGCCGAGAGAAGTCGGGCGGGTAAGAACGATGGCGCTGATTTTGTCGGTGACCGAGGCGTAAGTGTGTCCCGGCTCGAGGACCGGCGAGACCGGCTGCTCGTTTACCGTATTGTAGGGCGGACGCGTGCTCATGCCTTCTCCATGTCAGGATTAGGGTTGCGCACGGCGGCCAGGTAGGTGGTGCGGGGGCGAGTGTTGAGTTCACCGAGAACGTTGTAATTGCGCTGCTGAGCCTTGAGCTTGGCCACACGGGAGTTGGGGTCGTTGGCGTTGCCGAAAACAATGGCGTCAGCGGGGCAGGCCTGGGCGCACGCGGTTATCACTTCGCCGTCGCGAATCGGGCGATTCTGCTTTTCCGATTCGATGCGCGCGTTGTTGATGCGCTGCACACAATAGGTGCACTTTTCCATGACGCCGCGGCTGCGCACGGTAACTTCCGGATTGCGCTGGAGCTTGAATTGCGGCGTTTCCCAATCCTGGAAACGCAGGAAATTGAAGCGGCGCACTTTGTACGGGCAGTTATTCGAGCAGTAGCGCGTGCCGATGCAGCGGTTGTAAACCATGTCGTTCAGGCCTTCGGCGCTGTGAGCGGTGGCGCCGACGGGGCAGACTTGCTCGCAAGGCGCGTTCTCGCACTGCATGCAGGGAACGGGCTGAAAGAAGGTTTCCGGATTTGCGAGCGCGTCGTTGTCATTGGTGCGCGGATCGTTCGTCTTTGTATTCGCGCCGTAGTAGCGATCGATGCGAATCCAATGCATTTCGCGGCCGCGGAGCACCTGGTCTTTGCCGACTACCGGAATATTATTTTCGGCCACGCAGGCGACAACGCAGGCATTGCAACCATTGCAGCTATTCAGATCAATAGCCATGCCCCAGGCATAGCCGGGATACTTGAATTCCTGATATAGAGAAAGAGTCCGCGGAGGAGTCTCGTCACCTTCGTGGGCGAAGCCGGGGTTTTTCTTGTATTCCTCAAGAGTGCCGGTGCTGAGAATCTTGCGGCCCTCCATATTGAAGTGATACTGGGTGCAACCGAGCGAGTACTCTTCACCCGTTTTCTTGACCGATTCGGAGCCGGCAGTCGCGCGCCATAGCGCGTTCGACGTGCGAACGGCATAAGCGTTGAAACCTTTGTTCGTGCCCGTGTAGCCGGCTTTCTTGCGGCCATAGCCGAGCGGAAGAACCACGACGCCTTCGGCTTGTCCGGGCATGATCCAGCCGGCCGCCGTAACCTTGCTGTTAGACACGGCGATATCGACCACGGTGGAGACGATCTGGCCGTGCTCACCACCGCGCGCCGCGACCGTGTGAGTTATACCCAGATTCCACGCGGTATTGGGGCCGACCAGCGCGGCGTTGTCCCACACCAATTTCGTGACTGGCTTCGGCAATTCCTGCAGCCATCCGTTGTTGGCGAAGCGCCCGTCGTGAATCGTCGGGTCGGGCCGGAAGAGAAACTCGATCTCTCCGGGGTTAAGAGCAGGAATCGCAGGCAAGCTGCCCGCGTTGAACTTGGGCGTGACGTTTAGCGGCGGATAGGCTGTGTTCGCTACCACGCCATCGTTCAACGTCTTCCGCCAAAATTTCTCGAAGTCGCCGCTGGGGTTTGCAGCTTTCAGGCGATCGCGCACCGCATCGTAACCGCTCAAGCCGGGCTTGTCGCTGAACGCTGCGAGAACCTCGCTGGCCGAATGCGTGTGATAGAGCGGAGCAATCAGAGGCTGAATGACGGTGACGGTGCCATCGAAGCAGCGCGCATCTCCCCAGGTTTCGAGGTAATGCGATTCCGCCACGTGCCACTGGCAATAGTCGGAGGTCTCATTGAAATGCGAGCTCAAATGAATGGTGTGAGCGACTTTGCGCAGCTTGGAGGTGAAATCGAAATCGTGCGGCGCGTCGTAAACGGGATTGCTGCCGACAATCAGTAGCGTCGTGACCTTGCCCGCATCCATGTCGGCGCAGAGGTCGCGGAGTGACTCGATATTGTTGACCGGATTGTCTTCGACCGACTCCGTGTAATAGACCGCGTTGCCGATGTTACCTAGCGCGGCATTAATCGCATGCACTAGCGCGTGTACTTCGGCGGGCTGCTGCTCGCCGGCGACCACGAGCGAGCGCCCATGATTTTTCTGCAAATCTTTTACGACCACATCCAGCCATTTTTCCGTGGCCGGTGAGAGTGATCCGCTGCCGCCCAGACCCAGCTTGGCTGCAAGTGCACGGGCGAACTGCTCGACTTCCACAAAGCGTAGCGGCAGCCGGTGGTCCGCGCTGGAGCCGGTTACCGATGGCGTCGGCTCGACGACATACAAGCGGTTCATCTCGGCGCCAGCGCGATCGGCCATAGCAAATTGGTCGAGCTTGCGGCGGCGATAAAACTCTTTCATGTAGCGGACGTGCCCCGGTCCGCTGGCGAGAAAATCTGAGTCGAGCGAGAGAATGACTTCTGCCTTTTCCACCCGATACACAGTGTTGACGTACCGGCCGAACGCCAGCTTGGCTCCATCCCGGGTGCCATCGCTACCTGCGGGCTCCCACTGATGCCATTTCGCCTGAGGATACAGCTTCAGCAAGTATTGAATCTGCTCGGCAATGGTGGGCGATGCAACCGTGCCGGTAAGAATACGAAAGCCTGCGCCGCCTACAGCCTTCATTTCGACGGCCATGACTTGCGCGGCATCGAGGAACGCGGACCAGGTGCGAATCTCACCAGCGAAGGTCACCGTTTGCGCGCGATCCGGATCGTACAAATTCAGGACGGAAGCCTGCGTTATGGCATCGGTGGTGCCCAAACTGGCCGGGTGATCGGGATTGCCTTCGATTTTTGTCGGCCGTCCTTCATGGCTTTCGACGAGCACTCCGATGGCGTCGGCGCCGAAGGGCATCGCCGTAGCGAAAAACATCGGCTTGCCCAGAACCATCCCGTCAGGCTGCTTCACATAAGGAACGAGGTGGGTCTGTTCGTTGGACTTACAGCCGGAGAGCCCCGCAAAGGCCAATGATGCCGCCATCAACTTCAGAAAATCGCGTCGATCGACGGCTTCGTCCCATTCCGAGGCTTGGCGTGGAAATTCGCGATGCAGCAAAGCCTCAAAGTGTGGATCTTCCGCAAGCTCCTCGATCGTGCGCCAATACTGCGGCCCGCTCTTGGATTGCAGTTTCGCTCGCACCGCGGCCAGATCAAGTGGCCGCTCGCGGAGCACTAAATCCTCGCCCTGCTCGCTTTCATGCGAGTCATGATCGTGCGTTTCGTCGTGGTGCATGGAGGTGCCAATATCGTGATCGCTCATACCGTCCGCTAACGATGACATGTGGAGCAGCTTTGAAGCTGGCCAACGCTCGGGATCTTGTACTCGGCCGCCAAGCGCTTTCCGATTTCCGCCTGATTCGACGGAGCCTTCCAATCCATGTTGAAAACTTGATCGCGTGGCCGCAAAACCGCTTCCGGGTTGCGATGGCAGTCCAGACACCATTGCATCAGCAGCGGCGACGCTTGAAACATCAGCGGCATCTGGTTCACCTGCCCGTGGCAGGAAGAGCAGCCAACACCTTTGTTGACGTGAATGCTGTGATTGAAATAGACGTAGTCCGCCAGCCGGTGGACGCGAATCCACTCAATCGATTTATCCGTTCGATAACTTTCGCGTACTGGCTCCAAATATCCGGCGTTGTTGAAGAGGACGGAATGGCAATTCATGCAGGTCTTGGTGGGAGGAATTCCGGCGGTCGCGGAGGTTTCGACGCCGGTATGACAATACCGGCAATCGATGCCGTCGTCGCCAACGTGGTGTTTGTGGCTGAACTGGATGGGCTGTTCGCGCGTGACGTTTTGATTCGTCAAATAGGGAGCGCGGGCCAAACCCATCACACCACCAAGGGCCAGGGCCGCGAGCAGCGCGCCAAAAAACACACTGACCTTAGAGATGAAATTCGTGCTTCGGTGAAAAATCTGGGCCATGTCAAGTTTGCACTTTTGCGGTGAGCGCGACTAAAGGAGAGGCACCTGGCGTCCACCCTGTCCTGACCCGGGAGTGCAAGCCCGAGTCGTAATTGACGCGATAGTTTCCAACAAAACTTTCGCGAATGCAACTGTTCCAATGACCTAGAGTCGATTTTTATTTTGACGAATCGTCAAAATGCAAGTAATGCCGCCACCTTTTGCGAAATTTTCAAAAAAATCAGCCTGGCACACGCGTGGACATACCGGTCCGCTCGCAAAAAGATCGCCTCGTCTACAAGACGATTCTTTGGCGCAGCTTCATCCTCTGAGATGCGCGGGCGAGCGCGGAGACACACATTCTTTTTGCAACAGGCGTTTCGGAATCCGCACTTGGTCGTGCTATCTTAGAAAAACCCTCCGCCGCGCCCTATGCGGCGGAGCCTACCTAGTTTGTTCGGGCCGTAGGTCGGCCGCAAATGCCGCTGGGGCGTGGTCCAACCGGTAGGACACCACACTGTTAATGTGGATGGTGAAGGTTCGAATCCTTCCGCCCCAGCCAATTTCCATCAATCTGGCTGCGATCGGGAAGCACGAACTAATCTTTGGCAGTCGGCAGGCCGGCGTCGAGCCAGCCTTTCCATCCGCCGTCCATCGATTCCACATTCGTGTAGCCCATCTTCTGCAGATTTTCCGCAACGAGCGCGGAGCGAAAGCCGCCGCCGCAATACAAAACCAACTTCGCGCCCGTCTCCGGGATGCGCTGCTCGATGTCGCGCTCGATAATGCCGCGTCCCAAGTGCACGGCATTGGGAACATGCCCTTTGGCCCACTCATTGTCTTCGCGCACGTCGATCAGCAAGAATTTCTCGCCTGCATCCATGCGGCGCTTCACGTCCGGAACATTGGTTTCCTTCACGCGCCTTTTTGCGTCTTGCACGAGCTTCAAGAATTGTGGTGAATGCGCCATCCGCGCCTCCATTTTTGTCAAGAAATAGCGAGGAAAAGCGTAGCACAGCGGCTCGCCATGTGCCGCCTGCGCGCCAGGCTACCGGGTGGGAGTCGCCGCCGCGGATTTTTGCTCGCCGCCCTTTGCGGCCATCGCGCGCACCAGGTTCACCATGTTCCAGCGCAGTTTCTCCGACAGACGGTCACCCTCGGCCATCATCTTTCCTTTGCCTTTGGTGAGGATGTAGAAAATCTCGCCATCGGTCACGTTCGCCAAGGTCGCGCGCTCACGCCAATCGTGCATCGTCAGCTTCATCGACTCCACTACATCGCCTTTGCCATCACCTTTGTCGCCGTGGCACATCGCGCAGTCGTACCCAAACACTTTGCGCGCCTCGGCAAGTCCTTCTGGACTGGATTTGACCGGATTTACGCGCGCCGCATCTTCCGGCGTAATTTTGTAATCGGCTGTTTTGGATTTGTCGGAGTTTTCTTGCGCGTCTTGCCCAGCCCAGGTAACGCCCAGGCTCGCAAACAGAACCACACTTGGCAGAAGAAAAGATCGCCTCATACCGCCTCCTTACACCTGCATATGCCGAAGGAGAGGTTCGGCTCCATTTGTGGCGGATTCTACGCCCGCCAAAGGTGCAGCGCCAGCAATAAGTATTCGCTAGTTGCTAAGCGGCGATTTGTGCGGGAGGGTCTTGCTTGGCGCGACCGTGCAAGCGCCGCGCCGGCCCGCATCGCCCGATCCGGCACGGAATCGGCTGGACTCGCGCACACGCGTGCGCAACCCATCCATCACGGGTGGGATTGGATTGTGCGCCGCGCCGCGCACCACAAAAATCATCAGCGCCGCTTCACCTGGAGCATCCAGGCTCGCGGTGATGCCTACGCCCTGAACTCCCGGCTGGCTCATCAGCTCCTGCGTATGTACGGCGCGCACCGGCTTCGCTCGCGCCATCTCCGCTTCAGAGATCGGATATACCTCGGGTGCCGCGCCAATCGACTGCTCAAGCAGCGCGCTCTCCTGCGCGGACAGCGCCCCATGCTTTGCGAACAGCGTGCCTTCCACAATCCGCGTGCGCACGCCATCCACTTGCATGGGAATATTTGTTCGTGGCTGCCCTGCCGTAACAAAAAACAAGACGGCCGCCTCATGTGGATTGTCTCGGCTCGCGCCCACGCCAACCGCCTGCACCTCCGGGTGCGCCAGCAGCTCCGGCGCATGCGCATCGCGCACGGCCGCTGCCTGCTGCATAGCCGTAGGAGCAACTGTGGTTGCCGCCTGCGTGCTGCTCGCGGACGCGGGTTTGTTCGGCAAGCTGCACCCAAACACCTGGTGTCCCATAACGCTTGGGTCGCCCACAAACTTGACGGTGTTGCCCCCACTTGCGAAGAAATTCAGAACGTCGGCAACGGGATTGCCAACCGTATCGGTATCCGAACCGGCGAAGAGCAAAGCTACTGGATCCGCGGAACTTTGCCTAACAATCAGTGAACCGGAATCCCCTTCCGCGCTGAAGCTGCCTCCCGCTATGTCCACCTGATTCGTGTAGTTCACGGTGAATGTGGTGCCCGTGCCGCATCCTTTTTGATACTGCACCGCGTTCACGTTTACGGCCACGGCCAAAACTGTCGAGCACGTCAATCCCGTTGATCTTCCG
>Ga0137418_10002297_pt1 | contig 17530 bp, 20 predicted proteins | sample CZODoug3_1_2_16f_FD_122242 | JGI IMG/M metagenome (GOLD analysis project Ga0137418, IMG submission 122242) | Vadose zone soil fungal communities from Angelo Coast Range Reserve, California, USA - CZODoug3_1_2_16fungal (Hybrid Assembly) | ecosystem: Environmental > Terrestrial > Soil > Vadose... | reverse complement strand
ATCGGCAAAGCCGCGGGCGCCACGCTCACGCTCATCCCCGAGGAGTTTCTGGGGCGGCGCATCCGGCTCAAGGCCGTAGTGGACACCCTGGTGTGCGCGATCATCAAGCGGTTGTCCTACGGCCGGCTGGACGGCGTCGCTGTAGTGGCCGAGGGGCTCACGCTGGGCATCGATCCCGCGGAACTGGCGGGCGTCGAAGAGGTGGAGCGGGACACCCACGGCAACGTCCGCATCGCCGAGGTGAACATCGGCGAGATCCTCAAGGCGGCCGTCCAGAAGCGCCTCAAGGAGTTCGGGCTGAAGGCGACGATCGCGGCGAAGAACATCGGCTACGAGCTGCGCTGCGCGGACCCGATCCCGATGGACATGGAGTACACGCGCGATCTGGGCTACTGCGCCGCCAAGTACGTCCTGGGGGGCGGCAACGCGGCCATGATTTCGCTGCAGGCGGGACGGTTCGTCCCGATCCCGTTTGCCTCCATGATCGATCCCGCCACCGGCCGGGCGCGTACGCGGCGGGTGGACATCACATCGACGCGGTACGCGATCGCGCGCCGCTACATGATCCGGCTGCGGCGCGACGATTTCGACGATCCACACGAGCTGGCACGCTTCGCCGCGACCGCACACGTGTCGGTGGAAGAGTTCCGCCGCCAGTTCACCTATCTGATCGAGGAGGAGCCGCCACCCCTCGTGATCGACCCGGTGGTGGAGCGTGATCCGGGGGCGCGGGTGTGACGCGGTCGACGGTCGTGCAGGTGCGTCGGCTGCCGCACCACGACGGGCTTCCCCTGCCGACGCGGCAGACGGCCGGATCCGCGGGGTATGACGTGCACAGCGCCGAGGCAGACTTTACACTGGCACCGCTGGAGCGGCGCCTGGTGCGTACCGGGCTGGCGCTCGCGATTCCGGACGGCTACGAAGCGCAGGTGCGGCCCCGCTCGGGGCTCGCGTTGAAGTACGGCCTTACCTTGCCCAATGCTCCCGCCACGATCGATTCGGATTATCGCGGCGAGCTGATGATCCCGATGATCAACCTCGGTACTGAGCCCGTGGGCGTAGCACGAGGCACTCGCATCGCGCAGCTCGTGTTTCAGCGGGTCGAGGTGGTGGAGCTCGAGGAAGTAGCGGAGCTGCCGCCCAGCGCGCGGGGCGGGGGAGGGTTCGGGAGTACGGGGATGTAGGAGGGCGACGCGACGATGGCATCACCCATCCACTCGATCCTTCCCCGCGTTGGGCTCGCGATGGTCCCTCTTTCTCTGCTGGCGGCGATCGCCTATCTGTGGTTTGAGCGTCCGTACGAAGTCCCGGCCGACCAGGACATCTTCACCGTCGTACAGGGCACCTGGGCCGGGACCACCGCCGACAGCAATTGTGCCAGCGATCCACACACGATCACATTCACGCCCGACCACAAAGGCATGATCATCACGGCGGCTCATCCCTATCGGCGGCCGGACGGCCGGTTCGATTCGGTCGCTTTTTACGACATCCGGGCACACACCCGCAGCTCGATTCGTGGCGCGATTCGCGGAGAGACCCGCATGTCCGAAGACGGCTATCCGGTCGTGTGGGACTTGGTTCTCAAATCACCCGACCGGTACGCGTGGCATCGAACGGACTGGATGGTCGGAAGCTATACGCGGGAAATCCGACGCTGTCCCCCGCGCAAGGGACGCGCAAGACCGAAGGAGTGAATCAACTCCGAAGGAGACCAGATCGTGAAATATCTGATGATCATCAAGCATGCCGAGAGCTATCGCTCTCAATCCATCCCCCAGGGACTGCTGGACGCGATGGGTGAGTTCGTCGCCGCGCCGAAACTGGACGTCGACGCCCCGTTGTCCGTGGAATTGCGCCCCGGGGAAGTGTGGTAATCGATGTCGGCTCCGTGCACTTCCTGCTGGGCCCCGTGTTCGGGGCAGGGGTGGACTTCGTCATCGTCGCCTGGCTGGTGTTCTGGTTCTCGAAGAAGGTCCTCAGAGAAGAGACCGTGACAAAGAAGTGAGCACCTTCCGGACCTTCGTCGTCGAGCAGCTGAGTCGAGTCCTCCCACAGGTCCGGGCCCGCAGCATGTTCGGCGGGGTCGGCATCTACGCAGGCCCTGTGTTCTTCGCCCTGATCGCGGATGATACGCTCTACTTCAAGGTCGATGACTCCAATCGCGCCGATTTCGTGAGCCGAGGGATGGGCCCGTTCCGACCGTACGGCGAGGAAGGGGAAACCATGCAGTACTACGAGGTGCCGCCCGAGCTGCTGGAGGATGCCGAGGCGCTGCGGGCGTGGGCCGAGCGAGCACGCGCCGCGGCGGCAGCCAAAAAGGCCAAGCGGCCCAAGGGAAAACGCCGATAGCTTGCCCCCCGTGCATATCTCTGACTAATGTCAGAGATATGCAGGGCATCGCCCAGGTGCGGAGCTTCAATCGCACGGTGACCCAGCAGATCGGAGCGCTGGCCGGAGGCTTTCTCGGCCGCACCCGGTCGCTCGGCGCGTGCCGCGTCCTATTTGAGATCGGCGAGGACGGGATCGAGATCCGGCAGCTGCGTGCCCGTCTGGCCCTGGACTCGGGCTACACCAGCCGCCTGCTGCGACAACTCGAGGCGGAGCGACTGATCCACACCAAGCCATCGCCTCGCGACACGCGCGTGCGTTTCGTGACCCTCACCACCGCGGGCCGCAAAGAGCTGGCGGTTTTGAATCGGCTGTCGGACGAAGCTGCCGCCTCGCTCCTCGACCCGCTCCCGGAACCGCAACGCGCGGCCCTACTGGACGCCATGGGGACCGTCGAGCGCGTGCTGCGGAGCGGCGCCGTGCGTCTCTCCGTCGAAAGCCCCGACACTCCGGCCGCGCGGTACTGTCTGGCGCGCTACTTCGAAGAGCTCAGGGCGCGTTTCGAAGCCGGTTTCGATCCGGCGCTCGGCATCCCGGCCACGTCTCGGCAGCTCACGCCACCGTACGGCTACTTCGTGCTGGCGACGCTCCATGGGGAGCCGGTCGGGTGCGGCGCTCTGAAGTGTCATGCGGGCTTTGGCGAGATCAAGCGCATGTGGGTCGCGCCCGCCGCCCGTGGTCTCGGCCTTGGGACCCGGATCCTGCTTCACCTCGAGGACCTCGCGCGCGAGCGACGCCTTCCTCTGCTCCGACTCGAAACCAACAAGGCGCTGACCGAGGCCCAGTCCCTCTACCGGCGTAGCGGCTTTCGCGAAGTACCGGCGTTCAACGACGAGCCATACGCGCATCACTGGTTCGAAAAGACGCTATGATCGGCGATGCCCGGGACCGTCCTGGACGCCATCGGCAACACGCCGATCGCGGAGTTGCGCAACGTCGCCCCGCCTGGCTGCGCTCGCATCGTGGCGAAGCTGGAGTGGGGGAATCCGACCGGAAGCTGAAGGACCGGATGGCCCGGGCGGCGATCGAGGCGGCCGAACGCGACGGACGGCTGCCACCGGGCGGCACCGTGGTGGAGGCCACCATGGGAACCACCGGCATTTCGCTGGCCCTGGTTTGCGCCGCCAAGGGATACGGGCTGCACATCGTGTTTCTCCGGGCTGTTCGCCGGTGCGTCATCCGGCGCGAACGTGGCGCCGCCATCCGGCTGGGCCAGCGCCTCGGGCCTGGCGCAACGGTGGCGACCATCCTGGTAGATTCGGGGCTGCGCTACCTCAGCACCGACGTGTTTCGGCCTTAGAGTGCCAAGGGGGCGGCCGCTCCGTCTCCTTGCGCCCGCAGCCGTTGCGCCCGCAGCTTACGCACAATCCCTACAAGGAACTTGCCATGGCAGAGAGCGTCTACAAAGTCATCGAGTTGGTCGGGACCAGCCCCGAGTCGTGGGAGAAGGCCGCGGCCGCCGCGATCAAGCGAGCCGGAAAGACGCTGCGCGACCTACGCGTGGCGGAGATCTCGCAACTCGATATGCAGCTGAAAGACGGCAAGGTCGAGAGCTATCGCGCGAAGATCAAGGTTTCTTTCAAGTACGAAGGTGACTAGCAGCCGAGCATAGACCGGATGTACCGGTCAGACCAGTCGCGTCCGGATCTTGATCTCCGAGGTCAGCGTGCGATGGACGGGACACCGCTCCGCGATCTCCCGTAACCGGTTGCGCTGCTCCGCAGAGAGCTCACCCTGCAGCGAGATCTCGGACTCGATGACGTCGAGCATTCCCTCCTTCGTGTCGCAATCACGGCAATCCTGCGCGTGCACCCGCGAATGCCGCAGCCGGACCGTGACGTCCTCCAGGGGCCACTGCTTCCGTCGCGCATACAGCGCGATGGTCATGGACGTTCAGGCCCCCAGGGCGCCGAGCAGCAGATCGTATGGACTGGGGCCGGTATCGGTGCCGCCGTCGGCAATCGGCTCGTCCGCCCGGAAGCGATGGCGGCCGGCAACGATCTCCTGCGCAAACCCGGCTGCACTCCCACGCACCAGCACCACGCCGGCATCGAGCGTCTCGTTCAAGGGAAAGCTCCGCGTTGAGGAAGAGTAGAGCATAACCCGCGGCTTGCGTCGTTCGCCATGGCACCCGAGGTTGGAGGCCGTGACGCAACCAGGCTCCGCTTCACCGATGGTGCGCCGTTTCGGCCTGCTTCACGCCACGGCGCTCAACATGACGAACATGATCGGGATCGGTCCGTTTATCACGATCCCGCTCCTCATGTCCGCACTCGGCGGCCCGCAAGCAATGCTCGGCTGGGTCGTCGCGTTGATTACCGTCTTGTGCGACAGCACCGTCTGGAGCGAGCTCGGCGCCGCGATGCCGGGTTCGGGCGGCTCGTTCGGCTACCTGCGCCAGGGCTACGGGACGGAGAAAGTCGGCCGCCTGATGGGCTTTCTCTTCGTATGGCAGTTCGTGCTCAGTGGGCCCCTCGAGATCGCGTCCGGATACATCGGGTTCTCGCACTATCTGGGATACATCTGGAAAGGGATCACGCCCGGGCAGACGATGCTCGTGATTACGATCATCGGCCTCGTCAACCTCGCGCTGCTCTACCGGCGGATCAAATCGATCGCGGCGATCACGGTCGCGCTCTGGATCGGCACGATCGTGACCGTCGTCGCCGTGATCGCAACGGGGGCGATGCACTTCGACGCCAAGGCCGCCTTCGACTTCCCGCCGGGCGCCTTCAACTTCTCGCTGGGCTTCCTGCTCGGCCTGGGCACCGCGTCCCGCGTGGGCGCGTACGATTACCTCGGCTACTACGACGTCTGCTACATCGGCGACGAAGTACAGAATCCGGGCCGAGTAATCCCGCGGTCGATTCTCATCAGCACGATCGCGGTGGCCCTGATCTACATCGCGATCAACTTCTCGATCATCGGCGTCGTTCCGTGGCGCGAGTTCGTCCCCGTCGAGTCGCACCCGCAGGCGGACTTCGTGGTCTCGATCTTCATGGAGCGGATCTATGGCTCCGGCGTCGCCACGATCATCACGGCGATGATCCTCTGGACGGCGTTCGGATCGGTCTTCGCGCTGCTCCTCGGATACTCCCGCGTGCCCTACGCGGCGGCGCGAGACGGCTATTTCTTCAAGGTCTTTGCGCGGCTGCATCCGTCCCAGGGCTTTCCGTACGTGTCGCTGGTGGTGCTCGGCGTGCTCTCGATCGTCGCGGGGTTCGTATCGCTCGGCATGGTGATCGACGCGCTGCTCACGACGCGGATCTTGGTGCAATTCATCGGGCAGATCGGTGCGGTGACGTTGTTGCGGCGGCGCGCGCCCGACATGCCGCGGCCCTACCGCATGTGGTTGTATCCGCTGCCTAGTCTGGTTGCGCTCCTCGGCTGGATCTTCATCTTTGCCACCACGCCGCTCACGGTGATCGCCTTTGGATTGGGCGCGCTGCTGCTCGGTGTGGTGTGTTTCGGCGTGTGGTCGTGGAACGGGCGAACCTGGCCGTTCGACGAGTCAGCGCGCCGGCTCGCGAATCTGAAGTAGGGTGTTGATCTCGGGATTGTCCAACCGCTGCACGATCCCCCGGGGCCAGCGAATCTCGATGCGATCGACCTTGGTGTGGTCGCCGAGGCCGAAGTGTACCACCCGGCTCGAGTGGGACAGGTAACCGCCCGCCGGGTTCACTTGCCGCACCATCACGGTCTTCCCGACCCACAGCCGCACCACGGCGCCGATCGCGTCGCGGTTGCTCTGGGTTCCCGTCAGCCGCAACTCCACATTGTTCCGTCGGGGAAACCGGTTGGCGAAGTAGTACGGACGGTCATTGAAGTTGTTGGTTACGATCTCGAGCCGGCCGTCGCCGTCGAAATCGGCCACGACGGCGGCCCGCGAGCTGCGTGTCGCCTGCCGGCCGGCGACGCGCTCTTCTAGATAAATGCCGCCCCTCGGCGGCTCGACGCCGACGTCAGCCGCCCGGTCGCGGAACGTGCCATCGCCGTTGTTCATCATCAGCTGGTTGGGCCAATAGTAGTAGGGATAGCCCATCCCCGACGGGATGAACACGTCCTCATGGCCGTCGTTGTCGAAATCTCCGGTGGCCACACCCCAGGGCCAGAGCGTCTCCAGGCCCGCCGCGACGGCGGTCTCCGCGAATTTGCCATGGCCGAGATTGCGGTACAGCGCGTTGCCGAAGAGCAGCGCGTCGAAGTCCTCGCCCTGCCTCGCGAACATGGCTTGTTGAATTTGGATGAGGCCCGGGGCTTCCTCGTTTATCGTCGGGCCCTTGGGCGTGCGGAACCGTCGATGTTGCACGCGCCGCGCGACGTCGACGGTGACGTGCCCGGTGTCCACCCCCATCCACATGTCCGAGTGCATGTCCACCACAAAGAGATCGAGCCGGCCGTCGCCGTCGTAGTCGAACACTTTGCACCCGACCGCTCCGTACGGTGTGCGGCCGAGCGTCTCCGCGGTGACGTCGCGGAAGGTGCCGTGACCGGTGTTCCGATACAGTTGACCCCGACCGACCATACTGGGCACGAACAGGTCGAGGAAACCGTCCTCGTCGTAGTCGAACACGGCCACGTCTCCCGCCCAACCGCGGCCGCGCAGGCCGGCGCGGTCGGTGACGTCCGTGAAGGTCCCGTCGCCGTTATTGTGATACAGGATGTTGGATTCCTTGGCGCTGGTCAGGAGGCTGCCAAGGTCCGGTTTGCCCTCGAAATAACTCGCCGCGGAGTCGAAAACGTCGGTGCTCCAGTGCGCCGTGTTGGTGAGAAACAGATCGAGGTAGCCGTCGTTGTCGTAATCGAAGAACACGGCGGTCTGCGAATGGCCGACGTGGCTCAGCCCGGCGGCCGCGGTGACGTCCTCGAAGGTGCCGTCCCCCCTGTTGTGGAACAGCACGTTGCCACCCCGGGTGGTGGTCACAAACAGGTCGGCCCAGCCGTCGTTGTCGTAGTCCGCGAACGTGGCTCCAACGGAAACCCTCTTGCCGATGGCCACTCCTGCTTTGGCGGTGACGTCGACAAACGACCCGTCACCCACGTTACGATACAGCGCGTTCGGCCCGAGCTGGTTGAGAAAGTAGATGTCCTCGCGGCCGTCGTTGTCGTAGTCGCCGACGGCCAGACCGGAACCGTGATCATACAGGTTGATGTGGAACGGCTCGCCCTGCTCCTTCGGCAGGAAATGCATCCGAAACGCAATCCCGGCTTCCTGAGCGCGTTCCTGAAAACCCGATCCTGCGGTGGGTGCCGCGGGCTCGTGGCCCGTGTGCCGGGCCAGCAGGACATACCCCGCGATCAACAACGCCACGACGACCGCGATCGCGAGCGCCCGCCGGGCCAGCGAAGACTTGGACTCGTCTGACATGTCGACACGAAAGCTAGTGCTGGTTCGCTCCAGTGTCTTGCGCCACCCCGCCGTTCGCCCGCAGCTTAGCGTCATGCCAGCCACCCTGCATCGCCTGCTTCTCATGGCCACCGTCCTCCCGAGCGGCCTGCTGGGCCAAGCCGAGGGGGCCATCCGCAGCTCACTCCGAACCGTGGATATTGGCTCTGCGCGCATCGAAACGATCTACACCGAGGATCGCCACTTCGAGGCCCCGAACTGGTCGCGCGACGGGCGCTTCTTTGTCGTAAACAGCGGCGGTCGACTCTATCGATTGGCTGCTCGCGGCGACAAGCACCTCAGCGAGATTCCCACCGGCTTCGCCACCCGAGCCAACAACGATCACGGTATCTCACCCGATGGCAGGTACCTCGTCCTGAGCCATCACGCCGACGAGCACATCACCGATCCGGCGCAGGACTGGCTCGCATCCAGCATCTACATCCTCCCGATCGCCGGCAGTGCGACACCGGTGAAGGTCACGACGAAGGCCCCGAGCTTCTGGCATGGATGGTCGCCCGACGGGAAGACGCTGGCGTTCGTCGGGCGCCGCGAGGGAGAGTGGGACATTTATGCCATCCCGATGGGCGGCGGCGAGGAGCGCCGGCTCACCACTTGCCACGGCCTCGACGACGGGCCCGACTACACGCCCGACGGTGCGTTCATTTATTACAACTCATTCTGCAGCGGCAAGATGGAGATCTGGCGAATGCATTCGGACGGCAGCGGGGCCGAGCAGGTCACGCACGATGCCTACGCCAACTGGTTCCCACACCCGTCGCCCGACGGGCGCTGGGTGGTGTACCTCGCGTACCTCGAAAACCAAGCCGAGGAACATCCGTTCGGCAAGCAGGTCAAGCTTCGGCTCATCGACACGCGTGATAGCTCAGTACGCGATCTGACGCCACCGTTCTTCGGCGGGCAAGGCACCATCAACGTTCCGTCATGGTCGCCTGATAGTCGCCGGGTCGCATTCGTGACCTTCGAGCGACGCTAGCATGGCGCCAGTCAGAATCGGGGTCCTCGGCTCGCGCTTCCAAGCGGACTGCGTCGCGGCCGCGGTGCAAGCCGTACCGGAGGACGCCGCGGTCGTGGCCGTAGCCTCGCCGACCAAGGGACACGCGGCGGCCTTCGCGAAGCGGCACGGCCTCCCACACGCGTATACCGACCACCGCGAGCTGCTGCGCGATCCCGCAGTCGAGCTCATCTGGATCACGACGCCGAATCGGCTGCACGCACAGATGACGATGGACGCTGCCAAGGCCGGCAAGCACGTCGTGTGTGAGAAGCCGCTGTGCCTCACGCTCGAGGAAGCCGACGCGATGATCGAAGCATGCCGCAAGGCGGGCGTGCTGCTCCTCTATGCCGAGGAGTTGTTCTTCGCGCCAAAATACTTGAAGGCTAAGCAGCTGGCGGACGAGGGCGCATTCGGCCGCGTGCATTTGGTGAAGCAGGGCGAGAAGCACTCGGGTCCGCACTCCGACTGGTTCTGGGACGTAGACCAGTCGGGAGGCGGCGCGGTCATGGACTTGGGGTGCCACGGGATCGCCTTCTGCTGGTGGTTTCTCGGGAAACCGCCGATCAAGAGCGTCTACTCGCAGATGACGACCCAGGTGCACCAGCAGCGTACACTGGGCGACGACGAAGCGGTGACGATCATCGAATTCGGGAACGGCGCCATCGGGATGGTCGAGAGCAGCTGGAACCGGCCCGGCGGGATGGACGACTGCATCGAGGTGTTCGGCGACAAGGGGCAGACGTACGCCGATATGCTGATGGGCAATGCGCTCCCGACGTACTCGGAGGTGGGGTTCGGCTATGCCGTCGAAAAGGCGGCGACGACCAAGGGCTGGACCTATCCCGTGTTCGAGGAGCATTGGAACTACGGCTTCCCCCAGGAGGCGCGACACTTCGCGCGCTGCGTGCGGGGCAAGGAGACGCCGATCGCCGACGGCGAGACCGGGCGCGTCGTGCAGGAGGTCCTGTACGCGGCCTACGCATCGGCCGGCCTGGGCCGCAAGGTCATGCTGCCTTTCCACCCTACGGGCATCGCCAAGCCGATCGATCTCTGGAAAACGCCCGAACGGGCCAAGGCGGTGGGGTGAAGGCCGCTTTTCTCCGCGGCCTACGTTTCACCCTGTTCGCGGTCCTCGCGTCCCCCCGGGCCGCCGCTCAAGCACGGCCGTTCGCGCCGGACGACCTCGCGGCGCTCGTCCGGCTCTCGGAGCCGGAGATCTCTCCCGACGGCCGCGCGATCGCGTTCCTTGCAGCACGTCCGGACTACGCGGCCAACCGCTACGACACCCAGCTTATCGTGCATGACATAGCGACCGGGGGAGAGCGCGTGCTCGTCGCCCGGCGGCCGGGGCTAGGGCGTCCGCGTTGGGCGCCCCAGGGCGACGCGATCGCGTTCCTGGCGAGCGTGGAGGGACGCCCGCAGGTGCTCGTGGTCAGACTCGCGAGCGATGAGCCGCAGGTCGTCACCCGAGCGTCCGCCGGCGTGCACGACTTCGCTTGGCGGCCGGACGGGGGCGCGATCGCCTACATCGCCTCGGACACGGCGCGTGCGCCCACGGAGCGCGGAAACGACGCGTTCGAGGTGGGAAACGACGATTACCTCACCACTGCGCCCCCCGCGCCGGCGCACCTCTGGCTCGTCTCGCTGGCGACGGGCGCAGCGTCCCGTCTCACGCAAGGCGACTGGAGCGTCGCGACGAGCCTCGCGACCTCGCCCATCTCCTGGTCCCCCGACGGGCGGACGATCGCGTTCGTACGGTTTGCGACGCCCCACTCGGGCGACACGGACCAGAGCGCGGTGTGGCTCGTGGACGCTACCACGGGCGCCACGCGTGGGCTTACCGGACGAACGGCGTGCGAGGCAGCGCCGCTGCTCTCACCCGACGGCGCGCTCGTCGCGTACACGTTCCCGCGCGACGGCGATCCCGCTAACCTCGACGAGGTGCGCGTCGCTCCGGCGAGCGGTGGGGAAGGGCGAGCGGTGACGCGAGCGCTCGACCGGCACGTCACCGAGTTCGCGTGGCTGGGCGACGGGCGGGCCGTGATTGCGCTCGGGACCGATGGCACCCGCTCGGCGCTGTGGGTCCAGCCGCTCGAAGGTGCGGCGCGGCGCGTCGGGCTGGGGGATGTCGCGGAGGTCTCGGGGATCAGCGTGGATCGGCGCGGTGCGATCGCCCTGGTCGGCACGGAAGCCGCGCGGCCGCCGGAGATCTATTACCTCTCCTCGGCGGCGGCGGCGCCCCGGCGCCTGACGGACTTCCACCGGGAGATCGCAACCCGGACGATGGGTCGGTCGGAGACGGTCGAGTGGGCCGCGTCCGACGGCCTGCGGGCGAACGGCGTGCTGACGCTGCCGCCCGATTTCTCGCCGGAACGGCGCTATCCTCTCGTCCTGCTGATCCACGGGGGGCCGACGGCCAGCTCGACCGAGGGGTTCTGGGTTCGAGTGCAGCTGCTCGCGGGGCACGGGTGGCTGGTATTCCAGCCGAACTATCGCGGCAGCGACAACCTCGGGAACGCCTTCCAGCGGGCGATCGCGGCGAGCGCGGCCGAAGGACCCGGGCGGGACATCATGGCCGGCGTCGCGGCGCTGGTGCGCCGCGGCATCGTGGACACCACGCGGCTCGCAGTATCAGGCTGGTCCTACGGCGGCTATCTCACCGCGTGGCTGCTCGGGCGCTATCCGGCGTCCTGGCGCGCAGGCGTGGCGGGCGCGGCACCCCTCTCGCTGCTCGACATGTACGACCTGTCGGACCTGAACGTGATGCGCCGCCACGCGATTACGGCGTCGCCCTGGGTAGGCGACCGGATTGCAGCCTGGCTGGCCGAGTCGCCCTCCACGCACGCGTGGAAGATCCGCGCCCCCACCCTGATCCTGTCGAACACAGGCGACTCGCGGGTCGCCGTCACCGGGTCCTACATGCTGTATCGCGCGTTGCGCGACAACGGCGTGGCAACGCAGTTCGTGGCCTACCCGGGTCCCGGCCACGCACCGGCCGACCCGGTGCGCCAGCGGGACGTCAACCGTCGCTGGGTCGAGTGGCTGGAGCGGTACCTGCGGTAGTGCAACTCCGTTTGTGCGTGCAATCTTTCCTTGATGGGAGTACCGCATGTCACGTCAAGACATTGGGAACTGGGTGAACCGAGGACAGCCGCCTGAGCCAGAGCTCACGCGGCTCCTCGCCGTCTATCTTGAAAAGGACGTCGTCACCGACGGCGCCACCCTACGTCCCTACGTGACAGCTCTGCGTGAGATGGCCGAAGCAGGCACCAGCGATGCCCAACTCGCGGGTTACTTGAAACACGTCGAGCAGGAGGTCGGCCGGCCGCAGGAGACAGGACGCGTGCGCCAGCTGGCCGCGATCGCCCTCTGGCACATCGCGCGCTGTGCAATCATTCGGGCCGCAAGCTAGGCTACGCGGCTCACGACGGTCAGGCTTTGATGCTCTTCGACGCCTCGTCCCAGGACACCGAGCTCCGACGGAAGTACGACTCATTCGCCATGTGGCAGGCCAATGCCGCGTGGTGACCGAACACCGCGTCCTCGACCACCGGCTTCCGGGTGCGTACGGCCTCGAAGTACGCCCACAGGTGTGGCCTGACGTCGTCGAAGTCCGGTCCCGTGAACGAAATGGTCTCGGGCATCGCCGCCGCCTGCCCCAGCTTCGGATCGTTCTCCTGATGCCATTTCTCGAGATAGGCTTCCCGCATCGCGTGCGGGTAGCTGCCGGTGTAGTAGCTGGGGTAGTTGTCCTTGCCGCTCTGCGGCGCGAGGTTCAAGGTCGAGCCGGTCACCTCGAGAATCCCCTTCGATCCCTGGATGCGGTAGGTCTCCGGCGTCTCCGTCCCCAGGTTCAACCGCATGTACACGGGCAGCTCGCCAAAGTAGTAGACGACGGCCTGAACGTCCGGCATGTTGCGGCCGTCCTTCCAGCGCCGGATGCCGCCGACCGCCGAGGCCTGCTTGGGCGGCTCATTGACCCCCAGCATGAACATCATGCCGCTGATGAGGTGAACCAGCAGATCACCGGCGACGCCGGTGCCGTATTCCTTCCAGCAGCGCCAGCGCGCAAACAGGTTGGCGTCGAACGGGCGCTTGGGAACCGTTCCCTGCCAGGTATCCCAGTCGAGAGTGCGCGGTGAGAGATCGGGGGGCGGCGGATACTGCCACGCGCCGGTCGGATCGTTTCGTCCCAGCCATCCTTCGACCAGCATGAGCTCGCCCAGCGCCCCCTGGGAAATCAGCTCCTTGGCCTTGGCGCAGATCTGGGAGCTGACGCGCTGTGAGCCGATCTGCACGATGCGTCCCGTCTTCTTGGCCGCGTCGACCATGGCCACGCCGTCGGCCGCGCTGTGCGACATCGGCTTCTCGCAGTAGATGTCCTTGCCGGCGCTCACCGCGTCCACGACGATCTGCCTATGCCAGTGATCGGGAACCGCCGCCACGATGCAGTCGATGGTCTTGTCATCCAGCAGCGCCTGATAGCGGCGCGTCACCGGCAGATCGGCTCGCACGATCTCTCGCGCCAACGTGTGGCGGCCGTCGTACAGGTCACAGGCGCCCGCGCATTCGACCCCCGGCAGCGTGATCGACTCGGTCAGGAGCCAGTGCCCCTGCATGCCGACGCCGATCATGCCGAAGCGCACCCGATCACTGGCAGCGACGGCGCCCGGCGCGGGGATGAGATCATGCGGTAACAAGACCATCGGTTTCGCGGCGAGCGACGCGCCGGCCGCGGCGCTCGCACCCAGGAATTCGCGACGAGACCAATTGTTCTTCTTCACGGCGTCTCCCATGCGGGTTGAGGTGGCGAAGGGTCGACCCCATTATGCTGGCCTACTCGGCCTGCTTGCGCTAGCCACCATCCGTGCACGCGGATCCGGTACTCCGCAAGCGAGCGGTCGTAGAGTTTCCGCCGCCCGGCGTCAAGCTGCTGCATGACGTGCGACGCATGACCGGCCCGCGGGCCGTGTACCTGGGCCGGGGCTACGTCATCCTTGGCTGGACGCTCGTCGTCCTAGCGCTCACGCCGCTCGGCCTCGGGCGCTACGCGCTGGCGCTTCTCTGGCCGCGGTAGTGGCGCGACCGGGCTCGCGGCGCGCCCCGCGATGGGGAGGGCAGGCCGTTGCGCTGCTCGACACGACCGGGCGCCGCGCCGGCCCGTTGGTCGAGCCGTGGCCGCCGAGCACCGTCGAAGGGATGTTCGCTACGATCAGTGTCTGGGCTACCCCACGGAGATCCGCGGAGACCACAGGGTCGGTCTACCCGACGATTGGTTCTGGACTAAGGCGAGCGGTCTGACGCCGCACCGCTAGATTGCGGGGCATGGAGCTTGCTGCGTCGCGTGGCAGCGCACATGCCACCGACCCCCGCTTCACCGGACCGCTGGCAGGCCTGGGATCGCCTGCTGGCCGCCACTCCCGAGACCGGGTTCATGCAGTCGTCCTGGTGGGCGGAGTTCCGCTCCGCCTCGGGCTATGAGCACTTCGGCGTCATGCTGAAAAACGCCGGCGCCATCCTGGGCGGCGCGGTGGTGCTGAAGTTCACCTACGCCGATGACCACTGCTTCTATTACGTGCCCGAGGGCCCGGTGGTCCCGAGCGACCAGGCGGTGGCCGGGGCGGTGTTCGACGCGACGCTGGCGGCCATCGAAGACCACCGCCGCGCCGAGCCTAAGCAGGTGAGTCATCTCCGTATCGAGCCGCGTTGGCAGCGGCTGCCGCGCTTCGTCTCCCGGTTCCAACCCGTTCGTCCGTTCAGCGACGTCTTCTTCGAGCCGCGGAACACGCAATGCATCGATCTGCGCGTTTCGGAGGAAGCCATCCTGGCGCAGATGAAGCAGAAAGGCCGCTACAACATCCGCGTCGCCCAGCGGCACGGCGTCTCGGTCGTGCAGGACCGGTCGGAGCATGGCCTCGCGGACTTCCAGCGGATCTACGAAGAGACCGCCGAAAGGCAGGGAATGAACGCCAAACCGCCGCACTACTTTCAGGCGCTCCTCTCGTTGCTCACGCCTCGTAACTGTGGATCGCTGTTCTTCGCAGAGCACCAGGGCGCGAGAGTCGCCGCCGCCGTGGTGGTGTTCTTCGGCCGGCGGGCCACGTATTTCTACGGTGGCTCGCTCGATAGCCGCCGGGAAGTCATGGCGCCATATCTGCTTCACTTCGAGATTATGCGCGCGGCCAAGGCCCTCGGCCATGACTGGTACGACCTCTGGGGCACGGCACCGCACGACAAGCCCGACCACCCCTGGCACAACATCACCGTCTTCAAGCGCAAGTTCGGCGGCGTGGCGCTCGATTTCGTCCCGACGCTCGACTACGTGTACGACGCCGCGGCCTACGAGCACTACCAGGCCACGGAGGGTGATTCCGCTAGTGCCCGCCCGCCCGTGCCAGCCGCTCCCGCAGCGGCGGATAGAATTGAGTGAACACCTGGTCGTGGGCGGCCTCGGTCGCGTGACAAGAGTAGCAGGGCGCCACACCCGGAATCATTGCCGCGGTCGTCGCACTGTCCCCGAACCCGAAGAACCCCCAGCCGGTCTTGTCGATGCCCGCCTGCTTCAAGTGCACTTCGATCGCCCCCAGGCGTTCCCCCTCATAGAAGCCGGCTCGCGCCGGCGCGGACTTGCGGGACGCCTCGTAAAACGAAAGCACGAACATGGTCCGCTCGGGAAACGCGCCCCTGCGGTCGAATTCCCGATAGGCCCAGGGCTGCACGTAGACGTTGTGAAACATCCCGGGAGCGCCCACCGCCGGCGTGGGCGCCGCCGCGTAGGACAGCCCGGTGGATGAGCCGACCATCACCCAGGCCTCCCACCCCACGGGCTTCACGAGCTGGCCGGTCGGCGAGAACCGCGGCAGCTGATCCTCCGCTGGATCCTGTTGCTGGTCGCGGGCTACCCCGCGCCATGCGACGACAGCCATGATGCCGGCGAGAGTTGCCGCGATCGGCCCAATAGCACCACGGCGCATTTGCATCGCTGATTCCTCCGGTAGGGGACTATCTCTACGACGCGGACGGATGTCGAACAGTCGCGTCAGGGATCTGCGATGGCGGGTGTAGCGCGCCGACAACTGCGCCGACTCAACGACCTGCAGAGTTTCCGCGCCACCCCCCACGCGTCGTCCCAGTCGCGCCGGTGGATTCTTGAGGAGAATCACTGCGGCGCCAAGGCAGGTTGTGGCCGCGGCGCAGCGCCGCGGGACTGCCGAAACTGCGCGGGGCAAACGGGCATGGACCTTGCCTCGACCGACGAACGCGTAACAAGGCTGATTCGAAGTGACCTTCACAATCCATGGAGGGAACGATGAAGCACCTGAATCTCGAGCTCGAACAGCTCGAAGAGCGCATCGCGACGTGGGCCGTGCCCACCTGTGGTGGTGGCAGTGGCTCGAAGGGCAGCAAAGATCATGGGTCGGGGAGCAAGGGCTCCAAAGACCACGGTTCCAACGGGTCCAAGGAAGGATCCAAAGGCTGCTAAGTGGCAGCGCCATCAGGCGCCCGGGGTAACCCGGGCGCCTGGTGGTTTTCTCCCTTTCGAGGAGGGTGACGGGCGCCGTGATTGCCGCAGCACCCAAACTTCGGCGCGACCTGACCGTGAGTCGACTGGAGACGGCGGACGGGGGGTTTCTCATCGTCAAGCATCCCGTCTCCGGACGCTTTTACCGGTTCAAGGAAGCCGAACGGTTCATCGCCGAGCAGCTCGACGGTGAGACGCCGCTCGACGTCATTCGGGAGCGGACCGAAGAACAGTTCGGCGCGGCGCTCAACGCCGACACCCTCAACGCCTTCGTCCAGAACCTCGACAAGATCGGTCTGCTGGACACCGGCAAGCTGGGGGGGAAGCGTGATTCGGCCCGGCGCCGGCGGGTTCGCGGCAGCCTGCTGTACCTGCGGCTCGCCCTCCTCGACCCCGACCGACTGCTGACACGGCTGGTTCCCCGGCTGCGGTTTTTCTTCACGCGCCGGTTCCTCATGGTGTCGGCCATTCCCATTCTCGCGGCGTTCGCGATCACGTTCGCGAACGCTCGCGAGATTGCCGGCGACCTCCCCCGGTTGTATCAAGCGTCGGCGATCGTGCCCTTCATCGCGCTCGTGTTGATCGTGGCGTCGATTCACGAGATGGCACATGGCCTCACGTGCAAGCACTTCGGGGGGGAAGTCCACGAGCTGGGATTCATGATGATGTATTTTCAACCCGCGTTCTACTGCAACGTCAGCGACGCCTGGCTCTTCCCGGAGAAATCCAAGCGCCTCTGGGTGGGATTCGCGGGACCGTATCTGGAGCTGGTGCTGTGGGCGATGGCCACCATCGCCTGGCGCCTGACGGAGCCGGACACCTGGATCAACTACACGGCGTTGATCGTGATGACGCTGTCGGGCGTCAGGAGCTTCGTGGACTTCAACCCGTTCGTGAAACTCGACGGGTACTACTTGCTGAGCGACTACCTCGAGCTGCCGAACCTGCGGCGGCGATCGTTCAAGTACGTCGGCGATGGGATCAAGCGGCTGCTCGGGTTCGGGCACGAGCTGCGGGCGCACCTCTCGCAGCGCGAACGTCGGATCTACCTCGTCTACGGCCTGGTCGCGACGGTCAGCTCCCTGTCCCTTCTGAGCTTCGGGTTCGTGCGACTGGGCAGCTATCTGATCGACAAGCACCAGCCGATGGCCCTGCTGCTCCTCGTGAGCTATACGGGCCTCCGGTCCGGTCGCCGGTTCCGCCGGCTGTTCGG
>Ga0137418_10002295_pt1 | contig 17532 bp, 13 predicted proteins | sample CZODoug3_1_2_16f_FD_122242 | JGI IMG/M metagenome (GOLD analysis project Ga0137418, IMG submission 122242) | Vadose zone soil fungal communities from Angelo Coast Range Reserve, California, USA - CZODoug3_1_2_16fungal (Hybrid Assembly) | ecosystem: Environmental > Terrestrial > Soil > Vadose... | reverse complement strand
AATCGGGCAATTACGAATCAGATGACTGAGCTGTCATCAGCAACAACCCTTCGTGCGGCCACGCCGGGTGACAGAGATTTCCTGTTGACACTCTTTGCGAGCACGCGGAGCGACGAGTTGGCGGCGCTCGGCGGGGACTCGCCGCAGGCCCAGGTGTTCGCTCAAATGCAGTTTACGCTTCAGCAGCAGCAATACAGCGCAGCCTATCCGGCGGCCGAAAACAGCATCATTCTTTTCGCAGAGCGAGCTGTTGGTAGAATGCTGGTCGAGCGATCGACGGAAGCAATACACCTGGTCGATATCGCTATTTTGCCTGAGTACCGAAACCGGCGTATTGGATCGTCTTTGATTCGCGGCTTGATGGACGAAGCGGTCGCGTCGCTCAGACCATTGCGGTTATCCGTATACAAGTTCAATCCCGCCGTGCGACTCTACGAGCGTCTGGGATTTTCCCCGCTGGCAGAGGAAGCGTTATACATTCAAATGGAGTGGCTACCAGCGATGGATTCGTCGGCGGCTTGATCAGAAGATCTCGAAGGGAAACAAACGATGACCCCCAGGCTCACCCACGAGGCATTCGTGAATAATTTGCACACAATGTTCCGCATACGCCTCAACGACTCAGTGATTATTGAAACCGAACTGACCGAAGTTTCCGAGCAGCAATTGTCGGCCCGCCAGGAACGATTCGCGATCGTATTTCGCGGCCCGCTCGAGTCGTATCTTGGACAAGGCTTACGCCGCTTCGAGCACGATCAAATGGGCGAGTTCGATCTCTTTATAGTTCCCATCTCTCGGGATGATAAGGGCGTCTATTACGAAGCCGTCTTCAATCACATCTGAGAAAACAGTAGGCAGAAGGCAGTAGGCAGAAGGCAGCGAACGAAGATTTTCCATTTATCATTTGCCATTTACCATTTTTCATTGAAGCCCAGTGGTTTTTCCTCAAGCGAGCGCTCATAACTGAACTGGTCGAGTAGTGCAAGGCAAATCAGAAATGGAAAATGAGAAATGGCAAATGGCAAATGGAAAATCTTCTTTCGCGGTCCTTGCGTCATGGATCTCAGGGCCGAAGAAACACCTTGAGCGCGCCCTTCTTTCCGGCGCGCTCCATCGCATACAGCCCGCGCGCGAGCGGATATTCTTCACTTATCAAACTGTCGATATCGATAGCGCCCTTTTTGAGAAGATCCAGTGCCGGCTGAAAACGGCCGCAGCGCGAGCCGACTATGCTGATCTCGTCAACGACCAATGGCGCCTGGGCGAATTCTGCCTTGCCTTCAAAAGTTGACTTCAACACCAGCACTCCGCGCGGCCGCAACAATGCAAGTGCGCCTGCAAAGCCCGATGGCGAGCCGGAGGCTTCGACCACCACGTCGAATTCGCGCTTGCGCTTTGCAGCAACCTTCGGCGTTGCCGTTTCGATGCCCCGGCGTTCAGCAATGCGCAACTTCTCAGCATGCTTGCCAATCAACAGCACATGCGCGCCTGTTAGCGCAATTACCTGGGCGCAAAGCAGACCAAGTTTGCCATCACCGATCACCGCGACATTATCCGTTGGTTTGATTTCGACACATTCCATGACCCCGCACGCGGCTGCGAGTGGCTCGGTGAAAACAGCGTGCTCCTCAAGCACCATATCCGGAACTGTAAAAAGATTGGCTTGCGGGAGTTGTAGAAATTCCGCATGAGCCCCGTCGCGTCCAACGATTCCCAGCACTGTTCGTTCGGGGCAATGACGCGGATCGCCTGAGCTGCATAGCGCGCACTTTCCGCAGCCGGCATTTATTTCACCGACTACGCGCTGGCCGATTAGCTTTGCGTCGGCGGCTGCTTCAACGACCCCGACAAACTCGTGTCCGATCGTCCCCTTAAAGCCGGCGTAACCGCGCGCAATTTCCAGATCGGTATTGCAGATTCCGGAAAGCAGCACGCGCACGAGCGCTTCGCCTTCCCGTGCAGGTTTTTCAACCTCGCGAACAGCCAGCTTTTTCTTGTCTACGCGAAGAGCTTTCATTGCGGTTTGTCAGTTGTCAGTGGTCAGTTGTTAGTTGGAAGTAAGAACGGGTGTTATTCAAGCCTGATCGTTGAATGCAACTGACAACTGACAACTGACTACTGACCAGATCTTAGAAACTTTTCGTGCGCGTGTAGACGTTTTGTGAGGTGAGTTCCACAATCTGTTTACTGCCGACAACATTAATTGGCAGCCGCCACTCCAAATCCTCGTCACCCGGTAAGATAGCGTTTAGCCACCAACTGCCCGCGGCGACCACAACCGTCGCCTGCCCATCTTTATCCAGTTTGGCATTGACAGGACGGCGACCCTGCATACGCTCGTTCAAGAAATCATCAAAGCGTTTGCCGGCGCGCCGCTCGGTAAAGTATTCGTGTCGCACGGCAACGATATCAACCGGGTACAGTTCCACGGGAATGTCCAGTGACGCTGCGTTAATGCCGGCGGGTCGCAACATGATCTGCAATGTCGTTTCATTGCGGGACGCCCGGGCGCCGGGGTTTGCGCGATGCGGGAGTTTCGAGTAAATCAACCAACCGGAAAACAATAGCGCGGCAACGAGCGTTGCTCGCAGCAGCAAGACAGTTAAGCGCGATAATATGCCTGGGAGTTTCACTTAGATGGAACCAAAAAGTCTCAGCTTGCGGTTGCGCAAACGATCAAACGCTTGCGCAAACATAACTCGCTATTTCTTAAAAGCGCGAACGTAGGTAACCAGTGCCTCAATTTGCTCCTGGGAGAGTTTTTTCCCGTAAGCCGGCATCTTCTCCTTGCCGTTAGTTATGGAATTGAAGATACGCTCGTCGCTGACTTTTCCCTGCCACTCGGCATCGCTAAGGTTGCGCGCGTGTTTCAATCTGCCCTTGATCGTCTTAGCCCGACCATCCTTACCATGACACGAGGCGCACTGCTTTGCGTATAGTTGCTCCGCGTTTACCGCTGGCAACGCGCCAGGATTGGTCGTGGCGGACGTTTCGGCCAGGAAATTTGGATAAGCAACTGCGAACGCAGCCAGCAACATAATGGAAAAAATGCATTTCATAAAGCGTTCTTGTTTCCGGCTTACCATTGCCGTGCAATCGGAGATGCCGACTTTATATACGTTAGCAAAACTTATGATACCCAACTGAGAATGTTTTGTGTATCCGTGGATGGAAGGCTGCCGAGTTGAAACGTTTGTTAATGCGAAGTAAGCTCGCGTCGCCAGCGGATGAGATTCTCCAAACAAAAGGAATAACCAGTGCAGTTTGAACTGACGCAGGACAAATTCAGAGATGAGTGTGGAGTATTCGGAATTTACGGACACGCCGATGCCGCGCGATTGACCTACCTGGGACTGTACGCACTACAGCATCGCGGTCAGGAATCGTGTGGCATCACAGCGTCCAATGGCGCCGAGTTGCGGCTGGAGCGCGCGATGGGCCACGTCGCAGAGGCATTTGATCAATCGACGCTGGATCGCTTGCCGGGCGCCAGCGCCATTGGTCATGTGCGTTACTCAACTGCGGGCGAAGTGTCGATACGCGAAGCACAACCATTTTTAGTGACCTGCCAGCACGGTCAGATTGCAGTTTGTCATAACGGCAACTTGCCGTTCGCACGGGAAGAGCGGCGCAAGCTGGAACGTGAAGGCGCAATCTTTTCTGCGACTTCGGATACGGAAGTGATTCTGCATGGCGTAGCGCGATCGAAAGCGTCGTCAGTTCGCGAAGCGATTCCTGAAGTTTTGCGTGACACTGAAGGCGCATTCTCGATGTTGTTCTTGACGCCCACCGAATTGATCGCGGTTCGCGATCCGCGCGGCTTTCGTCCGCTGGCACTGGGACGTTTGGGAGATGCCTGGGTGGTGGCCTCAGAGACTTGCGCCTTTGATCTCATCGAGGCGCAGTATGTTCGCGACGTCGAACCGGGCGAGATGCTGGTGATCAGTCAGGATGGTTTGCGTTCGTCACATCCTTTGCCGCCACAAAAGAATTCGATGTGCTTATTCGAGCACGTCTATTTTGCGCGGCCTGATTCGCTGATCTACGGTCATTCGGTAAACGAATCGCGACACAAGCTGGGCAAGCGCCTGGCCATTGAGCAGCCGGCTAATGCGGACCTGGTGGTGCCCGTGCCTGATTCAGGCACGGTGGCGGCGATCGGCTATTCCGCGCAAAGCGGGATCAGTTTTCGTTTTGGTCTGGTGCGCAATCACTACGTCGGCCGCACTTTCATCGAGCCACGGCAGTCGATCCGCTCGTTCGGCGTGCGCATCAAACTCAATCCCGTGCGGCATTTGATCGAAGGCAAGCGCGTGGTGCTTATAGACGATTCAATTGTGCGCGGCACGACTTCCAAAAAAATTGTGAGGATGGTGCGCGAAGCGGGCGCCGCCGAAGTCCACATGCGCATCAGTTGTCCGCCGACCATCAGTCCGTGTTACTACGGCATTGACACGCCCAATAAAGCTGACTTGATTGCCGCGCAAATGTCGATTGAAGAAGTTCGCAAGTTTATCGAAGCCGATTCGCTTGGTTACCTTTCGCTCGAGGGAATGATTGAAGCGATTGGCATCAGACGTGATTCGTCGTGTGTGGCCTGTTGGAACGAACAGTATCCAACGCGCATCACCAGCGAAGCCGAGACGATGTGGGAGCGCGATCACGAAATTATAGCGGCTGACAACTAGGCCAGTAGCCCAGGCTTCAGTCTGTGGTCCGTAAAGTCTGTGCTACTTGGCGGTTTAGTCTCTTTTCAGTTTAAATCACAAGGAACATGCAGTGAGTCGAGCGACAAAAGGATGCGGCTGCGCGGGGGCGGTTCTGGTTCTGTTGCTGATTCCGGCCGGCTACATCAGTTGGAAATATGTGGTTCCCTGGTGGAAAACAAAACCACCCACACCATCCGGAAAAGAACTCCAGGTTCACATTCTCGATGTCGGCCCAGTTGAAGGCGACTCAATTCTGATTATTTCGCCTACGGGCAAGTCGGTGCTGATCGATGCCGGCGACACAAACAAAGGCAAAGTGGTGCTGGAAGCGTTAAAGCGTTACAACGTGCAGCAGCTCGACTATTTCATTGCCACTCATCCTCATCCCGATCACATTGGCGGCGCAGACGAAGTAATCAAGGCCACAAAAGTCTTGCGCGTTATCGATAACGGAACTGGACCGGACGTTCCTGAATCGCTGGCGCCGAAGCAGAATCTAAAAGCCGCTCAAAATAAAAAGTTGGGTAAGAACTACAAACCCGCGCCAGCATCACCAGCCAAGTCGAATTCAATTACAAAATTCTACGATGAGTACAAAGATGCCGTGACGCAAAGTGGCGCAAGCTATCAGAAAGCCCAGGCAGGCACGAAATATGATATTGGCGGCGGTGCCCAGTTAACCGTGCTTGCGCCAACCGAACCGCTGTTTACGAGAGACCAGATGAAGACTGGCGGCAACCTGCCAAACGCAAATTCGATTGTCCTAAGGCTCGACTATGGCGACTTCTCAATGTTGTTGACGGGCGATGCTGAAGAACAAACAGAACACCGCATGCTGACGAAGGACGTAAACCTGAGAGCAAAGATTTTGAAGGTCAGCCATCACGGTTCGAAGTATGCGACGGCGCAGGACTTCGTCGATCGCGTCAAGCCGGAAGTGGCCATTATCTCCTGTGGCGAATGGAATCGTTATGGCCATCCTTCGCAAGTGGTGCTGGATCGGTTGAAAGCTGCGAAGGCGAAGTTGTTTAGGACTGACCTGCAAGGCGAAATAACGATTACGACCCGCGGCAAAGAGAGCGATTATGTAATCAAGACTGCAAAAGAAACTGCGGTCGACGTGTGGGCTGGACGAACCGCTCAGAAGGATGATTCGACACGCTCAGGATTCATTGCTTATGGTGATTTTGGGCCACCCCCGAAGAAAAGCGGTAAATAGTGAACGGTAAATGGTAAATAGTGAAAACAAAGAATTGCGCCTGGTTCAAGGCTCGCCTATCAACATCTATTTGGGCGCCAGGTGTCCATGATTTTCTATTTACGATTTACGATTCACGATTTACGAATCTATGACAAAGCCAATTTCATATGCAGATGCCGGCGTTGATATTGATGCGGCGACGCGTGCAACCGACAGGATCAAGCAGCTCGCGAAGCAGACGTTCAATGCGCGGACGCTTTCCGAGATTGGCAGTTTTGGCGGAATGTTTGATGGCGCCTTTCCGAATCTTCGCCAGCCAGTCCTGGTTGCGTCGGCGGACGGCGTCGGCACTAAGCTTAAGATTGCCTTCGTTGTCGGTATCCATAACACCATCGGGCGCGATCTGGTCAATCATTGTGTGAATGACATTCTGGTCCAGGGCGCGCGCCCTCTCTTTTTCCTCGACTACATCGCTACCGGAAAGCTTTTGCCAGACGTCGTCGCGTCAATCGTCGAAGGAATAGCGCAGGGCTGTCGCGAAAACGGTTGCGTTCTGCTCGGCGGCGAAACAGCAGAAATGCCGGATTTTTACGCGGCGGGCGAGTATGACGTTGCCGGATTCATCGTGGGGGTTGTCGACAAGGAAAAAATTATCGACGGAAAACAAATCGCGACTGGAGATATCTTGTTGGCTTTGCCTTCTGTCGGATTGCACACCAATGGCTATTCGCTCGCGCGCAAATTGTTTTTCGACGTGGCTGGCTATGACGTGAACACCCGCGTTGATGAATTGGGTACGACTGTTGGCGATGCGCTATTGCAGCCGCACGTGAGTTACTTGAAACCGCTTGACGGCTTGCTTGCTTCCGGAATGATCAAAGGCCTCGCGCACATAACCGGTGGCGGACTGACGGACAATATTCCGCGCATCTTGCCCGACCGCACCGCCGTTGAAATCAAGAAAGCGAGTTGGCCCATACTTCCCGTTTTTCAGCTCATGCAACAGATTGGCAATGTCGATGAAGCAGAGATGTATCGTACATTTAATATGGGAGTGGGCATGGTGATTGTAACTTCGCAATCAGATGCTGATGCAGTCAAGTCGCATCTAAAACAACGGGATGAACAGGTCTTTCAAATTGGCCGGGTGGTCGAGGGCCAACGCTCCGTCAATTTGATCTAATCGCCGGAGATTCGGCTGTGCCGTCCGATGTGCGGTGGCGGCTTTGCCCCACCGAAAAGTCACCTCCAAGAATTTTTGGGGCTATGCCCCGCACAAAAGGGCTTAGCCCTAACAACTTGGTGACTGTTACGGAAGGTCACAGACCTTCGCACATCAGGCGCTATAGCTGCTTCGGACATTTGCCAAGTCCCAAGCAATGCCACGCGAAGTGAAAACCAAAATTGCTATTCTCATCTCCGGACGTGGTTCAAACATGCTGGCGCTTGCCGACGCGGTTCGCGAAGGCCGTGTTCCGGAGACGGAGATTGCGGTTGTTGTCAGTGACCAGCCAAATGCCGCCGGTTTAGGCATCGCACAGTCGCGAAATCTAAAAACAGTTGTGGTGGAAAGAAGAGGGCGCTCGCGTGACGAACACGATCGCGAACTTGTAACTGTCTTGCAGGAACAGCGGATTGATTTCGTTTGTCTTGCCGGTTTCATGCGCCTCTTGTCGGCACACTTTCTTTCAGCCTATCGCAATCGCATCTTGAATATTCATCCTAGCCTGCTGCCGGCGTTCCCGGGTCTTGATGCGCAGAAGCAAGCGTTGGAACATGGCGTCAAATTCAGCGGTTGCACGGTGCACTTTGTTGATCAAACACTCGATGGCGGGCCAATCATCGCGCAACGAATCGTTCCGGTGCTCGACGAAGATAACGAAGAGACGCTTTCCGAGCGCATATTGGAAGAAGAGCACAGCCTGTATGCCGAAGCGCTGGCTGTCGTTACCAGCGGCAATTATGAGATTGTTGGCAGGCGAGTGGTACGCAAGTAAGCACATCCTCGCGAAACGCCTGGCTACTTAATTCTATTTACGATTCAAGATTGACGATTTACGATGAGCCAATGACGATTGATGAACAGCTCGAGTACCTGCGCAAAGGAACCACGGAGATCATCCGCAAGGAGGAGTTGCGCGCCAAGCTTGAAAAGTCTGCGCAGACAGGCAAGCCATTGCGCGTAAAACTCGGGGTCGATCCCACCGCGCCTGACATTCATCTTGGACACACCGTTGTCATTCGCAAGCTGCGTGCTTTTCAAGAGTTGGGCCACACAGTCATTTTTCTTATCGGCGATTTCACCGGACTGATCGGCGATCCGTCCGGCAATTCTGCGACCCGGCCGCAGCTTACTCGCGAAGAGATCAATGCCAACGCGGAAACTTACAAGCGACAGATTTTCAAGTTGCTTGATCCTGTGAAGACCGAGATGCGTTTCAATTCTGAGTGGATGGACAAGCTCGGTTCGGATGGCTTCATAAGATTGGCAGCGCACGTTACCGTCAAACAGATTCTGGAACGAGATGATTTCGCCAAGCGGCTGAATGAAGAAAAGCCGATTGCGTTGCATGAGCTGCTATATCCATTGACGCAGGCCTACGATTCGGTTGCCCTTGACGCCGATGTTGAACTGGGTGGCACCGATCAAAAATTCAATCTGCTGATGGGACGCAATCTGCAACGCGAATATAAGCAGGACGCACAGGTGTGCGTAATCATGCCGCTGTTGGAAGGAACGGACGGTGTGCAGAAGATGTCGAAGTCGTTGGGTAACTACATCGGCATCAACGAACCGCCGTCGGAAATCTTCGGCAAAGTGATGTCGATCTCGGATGAGTTGATGTGGCGTTACTATGAACTTCTGACCGATCTGACCGCCGGACAGATAGCTGCTCTTAAAAATGGAGCCGAGAAGGGCGAGCGCAATCCGCGCGACATTAAGGCCGAACTTGCGAAGTCAATCATTTCTGATTTTTATTCGAGCAATGATGCGCAAAGCGCCGAAGAAGAATTCAATCGCATTTTCAGACGCAACGAAGTGCCTGCCGAAATTGAAGAGGTCGCGCTGCAGTCGGGAGTCTGGAAATTGCCACGCTTGCTTGTTGACCTGAAGCTTGCGCCTTCAATGGCCGAAGCTCGCCGGTTGATTGAGCAGGGAGGCGTTTATCTCGATGGTGAAAGAAAGTCTGATAGTGCGTCTTCGCTTAGCATCAATTCGGAACGTTTCGTGCTGATTCAAATAGGCAAGCGCAAGTTTGTTCGTGTGCGCGGAGTGGGATAGACATTCCTGTCTGTCCTGATTGGTGAACCAATAACAACCCTGGACAGGCAGGAATGCCTGTCCTACTAAGCAATGTCCGCAGCGCTCGCAACTGAAGACATCCTCGTAATTGAAACGCCTGAGCGCGTGCCGCTTCACTTTGCGCTGGCGTCGATTGGGAACCGTTTTCTTGCCTGCGCGATTGACCATGCCTTGCAGATACTCGCGCTCATCCTGATGATCATCGCGTTCACGTTGGTTGCGAACTATTCGACTTTCGGCGAGCAGCTTACCAGCGCGCCAAAATGGGTGAAGGCCGCCTTGGTGGTGGTGCTCTTTTTGATTCTGTCCGGCTACTTCGCTTTCTTTGAGTGGATCTGGAATGGACAAACACCCGGCAAAAGCTGGCTGAAGCTTCGTGTTATTCGCGAAGATGGACGCCCGGTCACTTTTTGGGAAGCAGCAGTCAGAAACTTGCTTCGCACTTTCGATATGATGCCGGCCCCATTCTATTCGATCGGCTTGATCTCAGTTTTTGTCAGCGCTTCGGACCAGCGCGTGGGCGACATGATTGCAGGCACGGTTGTGGTTCGCGAGCGCGAGGCCGAGGCACCGCTCTTCGCGCAGGTGTTTGAGTCAGCGGTGAGCGACTTGGCGTTGCGAAGATCGTTCAAGCCGGTTGAGTTTTCTGGAGAGCTTAATAGTCTGACCGAGCGCGAAATCGAAGTAGTGGAAACTTTCCTGCGGCGCCGTTGGGATCTTGCGGATATTCCGCGGCAGTGGATGGCCTGGCGCGTTTCGTTGCCGCTTATGTACAAGATTCGTCCGACATACGATCTGGCGACGTTTACCTATGAAGGCTTTCTCGAAGAACTACTGCACCGGTATCGCTCCCACCATAGATTTTCGGAATAAAGCAAAACCTTTTTCTCATCGCTGCCGCGAGAAACCTACTGCTTCTTCAAACTTTCTCTGTGCGTCCTTCGTGTTCTCTGTGCCTCAGTGGTGAATCTTTGTCAGCGTCGGCTCACCACAGAGACACAAACAACACAAAGGACGCACAGAGAACGGTTCAAACTACGACACCTCCCCGCGGTTGCCAAATTGATTCAACGATCGATTGTTTGTTAATCTTTCCGTTTCTAACATTCGCATAATTCAAAACCATGGAAGGTTGGTTATTTTGAGATGAGCACAAATGTTTTCATTTTGGGTGGCAAGCGCACGCCGATGGGCGAGTATGTCGGCGCGCTGAAAGATATTTCGGCAATTGATCTTGGCGCGACTGCGGCCAAAGCTGCTTTGGAAGCGACGGGCGTCTCTCCGGAAGAGATCGATCACACGGTGATGGGAAATGCGTTACAAACGTCTGGCGATGCAATCTATGGCGCGCGTCACGTTGGCCTCAAGGCGGGCGTGCCTTTCGACCGCCCGGCGCTTACGGTTAATCGCTTGTGCGGTAGCGGTATTCAATCAATTGTTTCGGGCGCACAGATGATTCAGCTTGGCGAAGCGCAGACTGCACTAGTCGGCGGCATGGAGTCGATGTCGCAGGCGCCGCATGTAATCCGGGGGGCGCGTTCAGGTTTTGCGCTGGGCGAAGGCAAACTCGAAGACAGCTTGATGGTCGCGTTGCTCGATACTTATTGCAATACGCCCATGGCCGGCACTGCCGAAAATCTGGCGCGAAAGTTTTCCATCTCACGCGAAGAGCAGGATGCGTACGCGCTGCGTTCGCAACAGGAAGCGAAGCGGGCCAGCGATGCCGGCTATTTTGCTGACGAGATTGTTCCGGTTGAAGTTAAATCACGCCGATCGAGTTTCATTTTTGACACGGACGATCACATGCGACCAGAAACGACGATGGAGGTGCTGGCGAAATTACGACCAGCGTTTGCTAGGGATGGTTTTGTAACTGCCGGCAACGCTTCGGGAATTGTTGACGGCGCTGCCGCACTGGTCATCTGCGGTGAAGACTATCTTAAGCGCGCGGACAAGAAACCAATGGGCCGAATTGTGAGTTGGGCTTATGCCGGTGTCGAACCTGAAATTATGGGCATTGGACCAGTGCCAGCGACGCGTCAAGCATTGAAGAAGGCCGGACTTGAGCTTGCTGACATAGATCTGATTGAAGTGAATGAAGCCTTCGCCGGCCAGTATCTCGCCGTCGAAAAGGAATTAGGTTTGGATCGATCGCGGACGAACGTCAACGGCGGAGCGATTGCACTGGGACATCCGTTGGGCGCCACCGGCACCCGGCTTGTACTCACCTTACTTCATGAATTGCAGCGCCGCTCGAGTGGTTATGGTCTTGCGACCGCGTGTATCGGTGGCGGCCAGGGCATCGCCATGATTGTTGAGCGGTTCGCCGGTTAATCGTCCGCAAATTGCAATTTCCTGATTTTCCAATATTGATCCAAATTCTCGGCTAACTTTATGGCGGCCTGAAAGCTGAATTTTGAGATAAGCGTTGAAAAGCGGGGAGTTAATAGAGCGTGAGCGGTTGGGCTAAATTCGGCATACATTTTGCGAACGGTAATGCGATCAAGTCATGCCCAGGTGGGTCTTCGCAGGATACGAAACAGCGAACTTTTATTTTACTCGGCTTCAAAACGTATTAGCCTTGCGAAAGGTGCATCAGGCGTGCTAAAAAGCTTGCCTCTATTCGGGGTCTACGGATCATTTCCTTCTTGTTTTGAATAACATCAATTTGCTCTGTATTTTCAAGACATTAACCTGCGCCCAATCGGCTGCGCACATTCTTCAACGCTAACTCATGCTTAAGGAGTTCCCCATGTCGAAATTTGTACGACTACCCCTTTTAATTTTCTCCATACTCGCGCTGAGCACTATCGCGATTGCACAGTCAACATTGACTGGTGGTATCAGCGGGAAGGTCACTGACCCCCAAGGCGCATCGATTCCCAATGCCGCAGTGACGGCGACTAATGCCGGGACAAACCAGGAGTCCACGGCCACAAGCGATTCCGATGGCGGCTTTCGCGTTGTCAACCTGCCGCCGGGAACATATACCGTCAAGGTTTCAGTGGCGGGCTTCGCTGATTTTGTGCAGGAAAAAGTTGTAGTCGAGGTCGGACAGGTCACGAATATAAATGTTCCTCTGGGTGTTGCCGGAACTACGGCAACCGTCGAAGTTACCGCCGAAGCACCGGTGATCAATACCAACTCGCAGGAGTTTTCCACCAATATTAATCAGACCTCCATTAACGAACTGCCGGTCAACGGTCGTCGGGTTACCGATTTTGTGCTTCTGACGCCGGCCTCAGTTCCCGATGGTCCATTCGGACTGATTAGCTTCCGTGGTATTTCGGGCTTACTGAACAACAGCACGGTTGACGGTGGTGACAACAATCAATCGTTCCAATCGGAAGAACGCGGCCGCACCCGCATTCCCTACGTCGTCAGCCAGTCAGCAGTTCGCGAGTTTCAGGTTAACTCCTCAAACTACTCGGCTGAATATGGACGTTCTGCCGGCGCCGTAGTTAATACAGTAAGCAAGAGCGGCACGAACGAGTTTCATGGGGATTTCTTTGAGTACTATCGCAACAACAAGTTTGGCGCGCGCAATCCTCGCGCCTTTAAGAGCGTCTTGATCAATGGCATCTCAACGCCCGTAGGAATTAAGCCGGTCGATGTTCGCCATCAATTCGGCGGCGATATCGGTGGTCCCATCGTCAAGAACAAAGCGTTTTTCTTCTTCAGCTACGATCAGCAAAAACGAAACTTCCCGGGTCTGGCTGTGTTCTTTCTCCCAAGTTACCTGAACAGCTTAGCGCCTGGAACTGCGGCGCGACTTGCTTTGACTGCGAGTACGCCTACAAAGGGTTTAACTGACGCCCAGATTGACAGCACTCTGGCATTTCTTACTTCGCTGACTGGCGAAACACCTCGTCGCGGCGATCAGAAAATAATCTTTCCGAAATTTGATTGGCAGGTGAATAGCAATAACCTGTTTACGTTGTCTTACAATCGCTTGCGCTGGGCCTCTCCTGCTGGTCTGCAAACGCAGGCGACAAACACCAACGCGCGGCATAGTTTCGGCGACGATTTTGTCCGGGTCGACACGATTAATTCACGCTTCCAGTCAACGCTTACGCCGAACCTGCTAAACGAGCTGCGTTTTCAGTATTCGAAGGACTTTGAATTTGCTTTTAGCCAGCCGCCGCTACCGGGCGAACCGACGACCGCAACCACGGAGCTGGGCGCGCGTTCACCGCAAGTGTTCTTGACGAATGGCTTAACCTTCGGTACCACAACCAACTTTGAACGCATCAAGTATCCGGATGAGCGACGCATTCAAGTTGCGGACACGGTAACGTGGACCAAGGGGGTAAACACAATCAAGTTTGGCTTCGACATTAACCGCGTCACCGACGAAATCCTGAACCGTGGCTCTGAAGCCGGTTCTTACTCGTACGCCAAAATTGACGACTTCGTAATTGACTACGTCAATTTTGTTACACCCTTACCCGCAACAGTAACTTGCTCGTCTAGCACCCGGCTGCGCGGTCGCTGCTGGAACACGGGCAGTAGTGCTTACAGCCAGGGTGTAGGCATTCAAGGAATAAAGTTCACCGAAAATGAGTATAGCTTCTTTGCCCAGCTGGATACCCGCGTAACACCACGCTTCACTTTGAATTCCGGCCTGCGCTACGAATACCAAAGGTTGCCTGCCGCAATCCTGCCTAACAGCAGTACGGTGGTTATTCCGAATGACGGCAGGACGCTTGCTCAGGCGACCTCAACGTTACCCAATGACAAAAACAACTTTGGTCCGCGTGTTGGTTTTGCATACGACATTAACGGCGATGGCAAAACTTCTATTCGCGGTGGCTTTGGTGTTTATTATGGCCGCATCCTCGGTGGGCACATTTGGAACAATCTGCTGAAGACTGGTAATCCGGCTGGTCAGGGAACTATCAGCATACAGCCGACGCAGATCACCAACTGTTTCCCGTTGGTGGCGACGGCAACGCAGCCGTGCGCCCCCATCTTCCCGAATACTTTGCCCAACACCAATCCGGCGTTAGGGACAATTTTCTTCTTCCAAAGAAATTTCCAGACCCCGAAGATTCTTCAGTATGACTTTATCCTGGAGCGAGAGATTGCCAAGAACACAGTCGCTTCAGCGTCCTTCGTGGGAGCGAGAGGTTATGACTTGCCGACATTCCTCGACGTGAACAATACTCCCACCGGTGCGACAAGGACGTTCAATATTCACGGTGGATCTGCGGACGGACAATCTTTCACCTTGCCGCTGTACGCCAAGGCCAATACGACTTTGAATTCGCTGCTTCGTGAAGAGAGTTCAGTAAAGTCCGAATATAGCGCGCTGGTGCTGCAGATCAACCGTCGCTTTACTAACGGCCTGCAATTCCAGTCGAGTTATACGCTGTCGAGAGCTACCGATACCGGACAAAACTCACTGATAACCACGAGCATCTTTAGTCAGCCAGTGGATATCTTTCAGCGTCAGGTCTACGATTTCGGACCAAGCAACTTTGATACGAGGCATAAGTTCGTATTCAGCGCGGTGTATGCCCCCACGCTTTACAAGGGCGGGGCCGGTTCGGCTGGCGACCGTCTGATAAATGGCTGGTCGTTCTCTCCGATCTTTGTGCTCTACAGCGGCGCGCCATTCAGCGCTACGGTTTCCGGGGGGGCCTTGAACGGCCAAGGTGGCGATAACCGCTTTACCCAGTTGCCGCGCAATAGGTTCCGCCTGCCGGCAGTCAAGAACATGGACCTGAGAGTTTCAAAGCGAATCAACTTCTCGGAGAGATACAATCTTGAATTGCTGGGCGAAGCTTTTAATCTCTTTAACCGGACTCAGGTGTTTGGTAAGAACGGGACTCTATACAGAGTCACTGCTAATTGCGCCACCGTTGCCGGTAACGGCATAACTACGAACGATCCCAACGGATTGTGTTTTGACCCGTCGTTCGGTAGTGTGACCTCAACGGACAGTAACAAGTATTCCCAGCGCCAGATTCAGTTCGCGGTGCGTTTCCACTTCTAGTTTCTAAACTAGCAAGCAAAGAGAAACCGGGTGCCCCTTGTTAAGGAGCACCCGGTTTTTTTTAACTCGCTGTAAACGATCTAGATCAAGCGATCGCCTTCGACGGCTACCGAATCCTGCCGGTAATGGCAGCCGCGACTTTGACGATTGTGCAGAGCGGCTTGCGCAACGATCAGGGCAACCTCGACGGCATTTCGCAGGCCAATCAAACCGTCGTCCAGCTTGGTGGTTCGATAGAAGGTTTCAATCTCATTCCAAAGGTGGCGCAACTCCCGAATTGCTCGCGAGATTCGTTCGGCGCTGCGCACCAGTCCCACGTAGTGCCACATAATGTTTTGAATGGTCTGCATGTCGCCCTGGATTAAGGCGGGGTCCGCGTCAGCGATCAAGCCGCTTTCGTCCCACGGCGGCACGTTGTCAAACTCAGCCCGCACGAGGCCCGCCTCGTCGAGTAATTTATCAATATGTTGTGCGGCACGATTTCCCCACACCAAACCTTCCAAGAGCGATGTCGAAGCCAAACGATTGGCGCCGTGTACTCCGGTGCAACTGACTTCGCCAACTCCGTATAGCCGCGCAACGCTGGAACGACCCCATTCATCCACCAGCACGCCACCACAAAAGTAGTGGGCCGCGGGAACGACTGGAATGGGCTCGCTGGTGATGTCGATGCCGGCTTTTAGACAGCGGCTATAAATATTTGGAAAGCGTTCGCGAATACGCTCCGCCGGCATGCGTGAAGCAATATCGAGCAGCACGTAAGAGTAGCCGTTATGTTCCATCTCATGATGAATGGCGCGCGCAACGACATCGCGTGGGGCGAGGTCGCCCCATTCGGCCGAATAATTCATCATGAATGGCTGCCCCTCAGGCGTAATCAAGATGCCGCCCTCGCCGCGAACTGCTTCGCTGATCAGAAAACCTTCGGCGCCAGGTACGGCAAGTGCAGTGGGATGAAACTGAACGTATTCCGCATTCGTGATGCGCGCGCCGGCCCGGTTAGCCATTGCCAGACCATCGCCGCGCGCTCCCAACGGATTTGTGGTGTTGCGATAAATGCGTCCCAGACCACCGGTCGCCAACACGGTGGTGGTTGCAAGGCAACGATGTACAGTTCGTTCCTGGCGGTCGAACATGTAAGCGCCGTGGCAGGTAATGCCTTCGTAGTTATCCAGCGGGTTGCGCGAATGATGTGGGAAAGTAATTAAGTCAACCGCGGTCATCTGCGATTCGATGGTTACATTGGGACAGTTGTTTAAGGCGGTGATGAGGCCGTCCATGATGGCTTTGCCCGTGCCGTCACCAACATGCAGGATGCGCCGTCGTGAATGGGCCGCTTCCTGAGTTAAGAGCGGCTGGCCATTGGCGTCCTGATCAAACGCAACGTGTGCCAGTCCTTCAAGCACCTCATGCAGCAGCGTTGGGCCTTCTTCTGCAAGGATGCGCGCGGCGTTTGGCGAGCTGACACCTGCCCCAGCTTTCAAGATATCAGCCAGCAGCAGTTCAGGATTGTCCCCGGCGCCGCGACCAACAATGCCACCCTGTGCGTAGAGCGTATTTGATTCGTGCGCATCGCGCGCACGCGTAACAATGGTGATGAGACGGGTGGGATTGCGTGCAAGCCGCAGCGCGGTGGTTGCGCCGGCGATGCCACAACCGATGATCAAAACATCGGTCCTGTTCAAAAGGGTTCTTCCTTCATGACATCTCTCAGCCGATGGCTATCATCCTTTCGACTGACTGGGCCGCCCGTTGCAAAATATCTTTAGGCAAGTCGATTACATACCGGTTTTTTCTTAGCGATTCCAGCGTGTCTTCAAGAGTGATCTGATTCATATGGGGACATCTCACACTGCAAAGGCGCAACATCTCCTTTTCAGGATTTGCAGCAGCGATGTTGTCGCCCATAGCACATTCCGTGAGCAGCAGGTAATGCGGAGCAGAAGTGTTTTCTACGTGCCTGATCATCGCGGTTGTGCTGCCGGAGAAGTCCGAAGCGGCGACTACTTCGGGACTGCATTCGGGATGCGCGAGAATCGTAACGTCGGGAAACTGCTTCCTGACGTTCTCGATATCCTCAACGGTAAACTTATCGTGAACTTCGCACCGTCCTAACCAACCGATCATCTGGTAGTCCAGTTCACTGTCAAACTTTTTCCGCGGGTCCATGGTTGGAAAGACAATATGCTTGCCGGTTTCTTTGGCGACATTCTTCGCCAGGTATTCATCAGGAATAAAGATGACAGTCTCGGTATTGAGAGACTCGACGACGGCGCGAGCGTTGCTGGAAGTGCAACAGATATCCGATTCAGCTTTTACG
>Ga0137418_10002294_pt1 | contig 17534 bp, 12 predicted proteins | sample CZODoug3_1_2_16f_FD_122242 | JGI IMG/M metagenome (GOLD analysis project Ga0137418, IMG submission 122242) | Vadose zone soil fungal communities from Angelo Coast Range Reserve, California, USA - CZODoug3_1_2_16fungal (Hybrid Assembly) | ecosystem: Environmental > Terrestrial > Soil > Vadose... | reverse complement strand
CCCAGCACATTGACGTCGGCAACCCCGGGCAGGCCGCGCAGTGCCGGCCGAATAGTCCAGTCAATGAGGTGGCGTTGCTGCTGCGGATCGAGCCCGCCGCCCTCGATGGTGAACATCAGCATCTCCCCGAGTGGCGTCACGATCGGCGCCAGCCCGCCGCCTACACCTGGCGGCAACTGATTCTGCACCTCCCCGAGGCGCTCGTTCACCTGGTTGCGTGCCCAATAAATATCCGTCCCCTCGGCGAATTCGAACGTCATGAGGGTGATGGAATAGCGCGTCGTCGACCGCATCATGACCAGGTTGGGAATGCCTTTCATGGCCAGTTCGATCGGCTGGGTCACGCGGCTTTCCAGCTCTTCCGGCGTTAAGCCGGGCGCGCGCATGGAGACCAGCACCTGCGTGGGAGAAACGTCCGGAAACGCGTCAATTGGAAGCGCCACATAGGCGGCCGTGCCCCAGGCCGCCAGACCGAGTGCAGCCAATAGCACCACCAGGCGCTGGCGCAGCGCCAGATCGACGATGCGGGAGAGCATCAGCTTCCGTCCGCAGCGGCGAGTTCGGACAGCAAGGTCAGTACGCCGCGCGTGGCGATCTGGTCCTGTGCCTGCAAGTCTCCTTGGATGGACGTCGTTTGGGCGGTTTCGCCCAGCACCGTCACCGGCCGCGCAATGAAGCCAGACGGCGTGCGAACGAATACCCAGGATCGTTGGTTATGGCGCACGACGCTGCCGGCCGGCACGCGCCATTGCGGCGATCCGTTGCGCGGAAGCACCACGACCGCCGCGACGGCCTGCCCCGGTCGCAACGCTTGAGCGCCATTGTCGACCTCGGCGATCGCGGACGTGGACTGCGTACCGGCATCGGCGCTGCGGCCGACGCGGACCAGAACGCCAGTCACACCTTGCGTCGGGATGCTGATGCGACTGGCCTGGGCCACGGCTGCAGCGCGAGCGAGGGGAACCTGAAGCTGCACGCAGAGCGGGTCGAGCTGCGCGACGGTGAACAGCGGAGAGGACTGGGCAACGCGCTCGCCGACCGTCGTCTGGCGTTGCAAAATGATGCCGTCCATCGGAGCGACAATCGTCAGCGTGGGCAACAAACGTCGCGTGCGGCGCAGTTCCGCGACCGCGCCGTCGGTCATACCCAAAAGCCCGAGCATCTGCTCCCGTTCGTCCAGCGTCGCGCGGGCATATTCAGCCTCCGCACGAGTCGTCTGCACGTTCCGTTCCGCAATGACTTTCTCGCGATAGAGATACTCGTCGCGCACCAGGCGATCGCGCGCCAGCGCCTCCGCCGCTATGGCTTCAATAAAGCGGCGTTGGGCCTCGACCAATTCCGTGCTCCGCAGGTGGGCAATGGGCTGCCCGGCTTTCACGGCCTCATCGGGCGACACCAGCATCGTCTCGACCAGGCCGGCAGCGGGCGCGGCAATGACGCGAACCTGACGCGGAGGTGTCACGATCGTGCCCGGCAAGGTAATTTCCGTTGACCCGTCCTCCAAATCGACGCGCGTGCTTTCGATGCTGGCGGCCCGGATCTGTCGCTCGTTGAGAGCGATCTCGATTGCATTTTTCGATTCAGCGTGGGCCGCAGCGACGAAATGAGCCGCCGCAAACGCGGCGAGGGACCAACGTGCCAGCGAGTAAATAGGGACAATGCGAAAAATTGAAAACTGATTGCAATTATTCAATGTTGCGCTCTTTTATTCAATGTTGCGCTCTTTCAAGATTGTCGTTTCGGCGGTTGAACTTGAGCTCGACGGAGCGGCAGGATCAACGCTGAAAATGGCTGCGCCTCCGATTTGCGCAATGCGGCAATTGGACGCCAAAGCATGCCATCCGGATTTATATTGATGCGTTCGCCAAACTTCAGGATGTAAAACGTATGGAATTCCGCAAGGATTGCTACGCCGAAGCGAACAAGCGATGGCCGGGCTCGAATCAGGACATGCAGACGAACCGCGATTATGCGTATCGGACTTGCGCCGTGCAGCACGGCGTGCGGAATCCATAAGCCGCGTTTCGAACTCTCCTTCGCATCGACACGCCGCGGCGCAGGGCAGAAAACGACGATGCAAATCAGGAAACCAACGACTTGAGCCTGGTGCAGGTGATTCGTTTCGGGACGGGAAGAAGCTGACCCGCTTGACTCTTGCGCCACAGCCACCATGTCGTTTGACGACGGCGACGCTTAGGAAAGGCGAAAAGCAAACATGAAACGTAAGGCAAACATGAAACGTAGTGTGGCAATATCCCTGGCGGTTTTGTTCGCCGCAATCGCGCCGGCGAACGCCAAGAGTGTGAAGCACAAGCAAGGCGGTTTGTATCCGCACGCATCCCAGGTCCCTTCCGGTGGCTACGGGTCTGGTACGAACCGGTTCCCGAACGTCTACAACTATGGTGGGATCCAAGGGACGGGGCCGCTATACCGCGGCGGCCGCTATCTCGGACAGGATCCCGATCCCAATGTGCGCGCCCAAATCCTCCGGGATCAGAACCGGTCGCGACGGTAGCCTACTCTGGTATTTCGGCGGCCAAACAATTGGACGCCGATTGACACGCTTGCCGCTGTGACTCGGACAGCCATGGAAACCGAGAGCCCGTACTATTTCGAGAACAGGTTCACGCCGGCGATCACCTTTTGTCTCCATCTACGATCGCCGACGCCCGAGAGCCGCCCGTCGCGGCGCGCTCTCCGCAGAGATATCGGCCGGGCGCCTGATCGGGTGAATTCGAAATCCGTCTGGTTCGTGTGAGTTTCCCGCGTTCGAACCACGGGACGGCCCGATTCACAATGGGACTTGCGTGTCGACGACTGGTAATCCCACGGTGAAATCGGGAATCGTCGAATTTTGTCGCGTAGGGTTTGTTTTCATGTCGGCGGCGGTGAGGGCGAGTTTGTGCGAGCATAGCCGCACGACTCATTACTGTCCGGACGGCGTGCGCAGCCCGTGCCAGACGTCCCGCACCTGCTGGTAATGGGTCTGCGGGTCGTAATCCTGCGACTTGAGCGCCAGATGGGCGCGATCAAGGTGACCGATCGCGCTCAGCAAGGTATAGGACGCCACCACGCGATCCTGCTGCGCCGCGATCAGGCGCGCCCGCGCCAGTATCAGATCCTGCTGGGAATTGAGCACCTCGAGCGTCGTGCGCTTGCCGGCCAGCGCTTCCTTCCTGACGCCGTCGAGCGCGATCGTGGAGGCGCGCACCTCCGCCTGCGCGGCCGCAAGCCCGGTCTTCGCGCCCTCGTGCGTGGCCCAGGCCGCGATCGTGGCGGTCTCGGCCTGCGCGCGCACCCGGTCGAGCAGGACACGGTTCTGGGTGAGGCCCTCCTTGGCCTGACGCACCTGCGAGGCGGCGAGCCCGCCGTCGTAGATCGGCATGTTGAGCGTGCCGATGATCGAGGCCTGATCGGTCCGGGTGGTGCCGAGCGTGGTGTCGGTCTGCACGTTGCGCGACACGTTTCCCTGCACGCCGAGGGTCGGATAGAGGGCGCTCTCCGCGATGCTGACCGCGAATTGCGCCGCGTCGACGTCGTAGGTCGCGCCCACGATGGTCGGATTCTCGCGCCGGGCGAGCGCGATCGCCTCGTCCCGGGTGCGCGGCAGCAGCCGGTCGGCGGGCTCCGCCGTCACCAGATGCCCCGGCGCGACGCCGATCACCTGCGTGTAGGTCGCCTGGCTGATCGCCAGCGCGACCTCGGCGTTGTTGAGGTCGGCGGTGGCGCGGGCGTATCGCGCTTCCGCCTGGGCCACGTCGGTCGGCGGGACATCCCCGACCCGCAAGCGGGTGCGGGTGGTCTCGAGCGTCTCGCGCAGGAACTGCACGTTGAGGCGTTGCGCCTCGACCAGGGACTGATTGCTGAGCACGCCCATATAGGCGGTCGCGCCGTCGAGCAGCACGGATTGCTCGACCGCGCGCAGGGATTCTCGGCCCGAGCGGATCTGCGCCTCGGCCTGACGCACCGTGTTGCCGGTCTTGTAGCCGTTGAACAGCGTCTGATTGAGTGTGATCCCGGCCACCCAGGGTTTCAGCTGCGCCGATTGCGAGGTGTTGTCCGGCAGCAGGTTGCGCAGGCTGATCAGGCCGGCGCTCAACCCGACGGTGACTTGCGGCCGATACCCGGAGAGCGCCTGCGGGACGCCTTCGTCGGTGCTCCGCAGCTTCGCCCGCTCCGCGTTGAGCTGTGGATTACCCTGATAGGCGCGCACCAGCGCGTCGGGCAGAGTCTCCGCGCAGGCGATGCGGGGCGCGAGCGCGGCGAGCACCGCCGCCACCAGCGCGCTGTGGATAATTCCGGGGAAAGATGACCCAATGCCGGCCGTCCCGCGGCCGGAAAGCATTCCGCCACCTTTCCTCACCGCAACCGACATGCAAGCGAATCCGACGCGGGAATCCCGCGAATCCCCCAGTTCATCTTGGGCTTACGGGCCGCCGACATGCAAGCCGGAATGTCTCCCGGGCCGCGAGGGCGTTGGAACCTTGGGGAAAACCCGTTGCTCATGGGACGTTTTACCGTAGCGGCAGGGCGGAGTTCCCACGATCCCGACGGCGTCCGAAACTCATAGAGCCGTCAGGCCAAACCGTCGATCGGGAAGGAAAATCAGGCGCGCCCAATGCGGCGAACTGACGGATGACCCTGCCCATCCGGCGCGCTATCCTGGGGCACAAACATCGGCCGGCAGGCGAAATTGCGGCCAGGGAGGACTTTCATGGATGCCCGTAAGTTCCGGCGCGCACTCGTTTTTGGCGGCGCGCTGATCGCCGGGCTGGCGGCCACGGCCGTCGTGGCGAGCGCGCAGGCCCGCTACCCCAACCAGACCATCAAGATCGTGGTGGGATTCGCGGCCGGCGGCGGCAACGACATCATCGCGCGCATCATCGGGCAGAAGCTGCAGGAAGGGCTGGGGACGACCGTCATCATCGAGAACCGTCCGGGCGCGGGCGGCAAGATCGCGGCCGAGGCCGTCATGACGGCGCCGCCCGACGGCTACACGCTCCTGGTCGGCGCGGCCGGCGCCATGAGCATCATTCCGGCGATCTCGGTCAAGCAGCCCTATCACGGCACCAAGGATTTCGCCCCGATCTCGATGGTGGCGGCGTTTCCGCTCATCCTGGTGGTGCAGGCATCCCACCCGGCCAAGAACGTGAAGGATCTGGTCGCCTGGATGAAGGCCAATCCCGACAAATCCAATTATGCCACCTCCTCGCCCGCCTTCACGCTCGCGACCGAGTTGTTCAAGCTCAAGACCGGCGCGCCCGGCACCGCGATCCCTTACAAGAGCAGCGGCGAGTCGCTGGTGAGCGTGCTGGGCGAGCAGTCGCTGCTGACCATCGCGGATCCGCCGCCGACCACGCCGCTGGTGAAGAACGGCCAGGTGCGGGCGCTCGCGGTCCTGGCCAAGGCCCGCTCCGACGAGCTTCCCGACGTACCGACCATGACCGAGGCCGGCGTTCCCGACGTCAACGTCTCGCTGTGGTCCGGCCTGTTCGCGCCCGCCCATACGCCGCCCGACATCGTGGCCAGGCTGGAAGGCGAAATCGTCAAGATCATGCAGATGCCGGACGTGAAGGAGAAGTTCAAGGCGATGGCGACGCCGACCGTCGGCGGCACGGCGGCCGACTTCGCGCGCGTCATCGACACCGAGACCCAGACCTGGGCCGAGGTCGGCCGCGCCGCCAACGTGAAGCTGGAGTGATGCGTCGCAGCAAGCGGATCGCGGCGCTACACGCACTGACTTTGCGCTCCCTCTCCCCGCCTGCGGGGAGAGGGTCGGGGTGAAGGGGCTTTTCCGCAAAGCTCAGACTCGCGGAAACGCCCCCTCACCCGACATCTTCGCTCACGCTCGATGTCGACCTCTCCCCGCAAGCGGGGAGAGGTTAAGAGCTTACAGCTTCCCTTCCTGCGCCGCGAGAGCGCCGGCGCCATAGACCGCCTTGCCGCCCACCAGGGTGAGCAGCGACGTGATCTCGCCGACCTTCTCGACCGGGACCGTCATATAGTCGTCGGACAGTACCGCCAGGTCGGCATATTTTCCGACCTCGAGCGAGCCGCGCTTGTCCTCGTCGAAGCTGAACCACGCCGCGTTGATCGAATACATGCGCAGCGCTTCCTCGCGGCCGGGCGTCTGCTCGGGCGTGCGCATGGGCGTGCCGTCGATCACCTTGCCGTCGAGGAGCCAGCGCAGCGACACGAAGGGATTATAGGGCGCGACCTGATCGGAATCGGTGCCGGCGCCCACCATCAGGCCCATCTTGAGCCCGCTCTGGATCGGCGGGGCGCGCTTGGCGGCCTCGGGACCGAGCACCTTGAGGAAGATATGGCCGGCATAGAGCAGCCGGTCCTGCACGCTCCAGCCCATGCGCAGCGCCTTCATGCGGGCGAGCGTCTCGTCGGTCGCGTCCTCGATATGGGTGATCTGCCAGCGCAGATCGGTGATCGGGGTTTCCTTGTTCACCTTCTCGAAGCAATCGAGGATCATCGCGGCCGCGTTGTTGGTGGCGGCGTGCTGATGCACCGTCATGCCCTGCTCGGCCGCCCATTTCGCCGCCTCGCAGAACTCCTCCTTGTCCTTGTCGGTCGGATTGAAGATGAGGCCGACGGTGCTGCCGTCATACATGCCTTGGGTCAACGCCTCGCCGATGCCGCGGAAGCGCAGCCAGTCGTCGCCGAATCCTTGCGGCGTGAACTGGGCGAAGTCCTTGAAGTCCTCCAGCTCCTTGGAGCGCCGGTTGGACTGGAAATGGAACGCCACGCGCACCGTCATGGCGTTCTGCCGCCACAGCGTTTGCACCGGACGGTAATGGATCGGATAAAGACCGCCGCCCGTGACGTCGTTGACGCCGGTCATGCCGAGCCGGTTGAGCTCGCGAAAATATCTTTTGGTGCCTTCGACCTGGTCCTGGAAGGTCGGTCCCGGGATCTTGTCGGTGAGGAAGTTGAAGGTGCGGTTGTTGCCGGTGATCACGCCGGTGAGATTGCCGGCCGCATCCTTCTCGGCCTTGCCGCCCGGAATCTCGGTCTGCGGCGTGATGTTCATCGTCTTGAGACCGGCCGGCGTCAGCCAGGCGGTGTTGTAGAGCCGCTGGACATAGACCGGACGGTCGGGCGCGGCGGCCACCAGCTCGTCCACCGTGGGCCCGCGCTTTTCCGGAAACTGCATCTCGGTCCAGCCGCCGCCGATCTTGATCCAGGTGCCGGGGCGCGAATTGCGCGCGGCCTCGCGGATCAGCTCCAGCCCCTTGGCGAGGCTCGGCACGCCGATCCAGGACAGCTCGACCGAATAGGTGAGCCCGGCGCGCAGCGCGTGAATATGCGAATCGATCAGGCCCGGGATCACCGTGCGGCCGCCCACGTCGACCGTCCTGGTGTTGGGACCCGCGAGCTTTTTGACCTCGTCATCGTGGCCCACCGCCACCACGCGGCCGTCGCGGATCGCGAGCGCCTGCACCACCGACGACCTGGCGTCGAGCGTCACGATCTTGCCGTTGAGCAGGATGGTGTCGGGACTCTGCGCGCGCGCCGCGCCCGCCGCCACACAAGCGGCGGCCAGGATGGCCATAAGGCGGATCAACATGGGTCGTCTGCTCCCCGATTTTCTGGTTTGTGCTTCACCATATCACGCACGAAAACCGCCGAGATAGCGGGTCAAAGTGCCGCAAAGCGGCCCCGGATCTGCGCTGCATCACTTCGTGCTGCAGCGCGTCCGGGGCACGATTTCCTACATCGCCTTCGCCTGCTCGGCCTGCCCTCTCGCGATCAGGCGCGCCAGCGGCTTGCCGCCAAAGCGGCGAAACAGCGCCGGCGTCAGGAAAGTGTCGAGCAGCGTCGCGCTGATCAGCCCGCCGAACACCACCACGGCGACCGGATGGAGGATCTCCTTGCCGGCCGCCTCGGCGCCGGCGAGCAGCGGAAGCAGCGCGAAGGCCGCCGCCAGCGCGGTGGTGAGCACCGGGGTGAGACGCTCGCGGCTGCCGCGCAACACCAGGTCGTCGCCGAAGCCGACGCCCTCGAGCAGCCCGAGGTTGAGGAAATGGCTGACCTTGAGGATGCCGTTGCGCAGGCTGATGCCGGCGAGCGTCACGAAGCCGACGACGCTCGCGAGCGAGAGCGGCAGGCCGAACAGCCAGAGCGCCGCGACGCCGCCCACGAGCGACAGCGGCACGCTCACCATCACCACGAGGGCGAGCGCGCCCGAGCCATAGCGCCAGGCGAGCAAACCGAAGATCGCGACCAGCGCCAGCGCGCCGATCGCCGCCACCTGGCGCGCCGCCCGCTCCTGCCCGGCGAATGTCCCTTCCAGCGCCATCGTGTAGCCTGCCGGCAGCGGCATGCCGGCCATCGTGGCGCGCAGCGCCGCGATCGTGCGCGCCACGTCCTGCCCTTGCGTGTTGGCGTAGACGGCGAGCCGGCGGCGGCCGTCCTCGCGCTCGATCCGGTTGCGGCCGTCGGTCTCGATCACGTCGGCGAGCAGCCGCACCGGGAGGCGGCCGGCGGATGTTTCCACCAGCAGATGGCTCAGGCCCGTGCTGGTGCGGTCGCGCTCGTCGAGCCGCAGCGTCACGTCGGTGCGCTGCGCGCCCTCGACCACCTGCGAAAGCACCTTTCCGTTGGCGAGGCCCGTCACCGCGTCGTTTACCGCATGAGGCGGCACCCCGTAGAGGGCGGCACGGGCCGGGTCGGGCGCGAGCTCGATCACCGGGATGCGCGCCTGCCGCTCGACCTGGACGTCGGTGAGCCCCGCGATCGCCGACATCTCGTCGCGCAGCCAGGCCGCGATCGCCTCCGCGGTATCGAGATCGTCGCCGAACGCCTTGACCACCACCTCGGCCCGCACCCCGGAGGTGAGATGATCGATGCGATGCGAAACCGGCTGCCCGATATTGATTGCGACCGGCAGGACCGCCAGGCGCTCGCGGACGTCGCTCACGATCTCGCGGCGCGTGCGGCCGGAGCTCCGCAGCCGGGCGTCGATTTCCGTGGTCTCGATGCCTTGCGCATGCTCGTCGGCTTCGGCGCGCCCGGTGCGGCGGCCGACCGACACGACCTCGGGAATTTGCATGAGCAGCCGTTCCGCCAGCGCGCCGAGACGGCTCGAATCCGCAAGCGTGATGCCGGGCGCGGCGTTGAGCTCGACCGTGATCGAGCCTTCGTTGAAGGGCGGCATCAGGGAGCGCGGCAGCGCGGCGAGCAGCACCCCCGCCACCACGACCGCAAGCGCGGCGCCCCCCACCAGCGCTCCGGGACGGGCGAGCCCCCACGGCAACGCGCGATCGAGCCACCCCTTGCAGATGCGCGCGAGCGGCGCCTCGCGGGCCGCCGCCGGCGCGCGCGGCGCCCCCCAGAGGCACAGCACCGGCGTCACCGTCATGGCGGTCGCGAGGCTCGCCACGATCGCCACCACATAGGCGATCGCGAGCGGGCGCAGCAGCTGGCCTTCGACCCCGGAGAGGACGAAGAGCGGCGCCAGCATTATGACGATGATCAGCGTCGCGTAGACGATGCCCGAGCGCACCTCGACGGAAGCCGCCCATACGATGTCGAGCGCGGACCGCGGCGAACCCTGCGCCACATTCTCCCGCAGCCGGCGAAACACGTTCTCGACATCGACGACCGCGTCGTCGACCAGCTCGCCGATCGCGATCGCGAAACCGCCGAGCGTCATCGTGTTGACCCCGATGCCCGTCAGGCGAAACGCGACGAGCGCGCTCAACAGCGAGATCGGGATCGCGGCGAGCGAGATCACGGTGGGGCGCGCGCTCCCAAAAAAAAGAAACAGCACCACCGCCACCACCAGGCTCGATTCCAGGAGCGCGCGGCCCACATTGCCGAGCGCGACCGTGATGAAATCCGCCTGCCGGAAGATCACGCGATCCGCCTTGACGCCGGCCGGCATCGCGCCTTGCAGCTCGCCAAGCGCCGCGGTCACCGCCTCGGTCAGCCCCAACGTATCGGCGCCCGGCTGCTTCTGCACCGACAGGATGACGGCGTCGCCGCCGTCGAGCCCGGCGCGGCCGCGCGCGGGCTTCGCCGCCACGTCCACGCGCGCCACCTGGCGCAGCAGGATCGGCGCGTTCTTGCGCGTCGCGATCACCGTGTTGGCGAGACCCGCGATCTCGACGCCCGGCGCGAGCGCGCGGATCACGAATTCGGCCCCGCCCTGGTCGACCGCGCCGCCGCCCGCATTGGCGCCCACGCGCGCGAGCGCGCGTTCGATATCGGTCACCGATACGTCCAGTCCCGCCATCAGCGCCGGATCGGGCGCAATCCGGATCTGCCTGATCTCGCCGCCGATCACGGTCACCTGCGAGACGCCCGCAATGGCGGCGAGCCGCGGCCGCACGATCCAGTCCGCGATGCCGCGCAACGCCATGGCGTCGACCTTGGCGTCGGGCGCCGCCTCCGGCTGCGCGGTGAGCCCGATCAGCATGATCTCGCCCATGATCGAGGAAATCGGCTGGATTTGCGCCGTCACGCCGGCGGGCAGGGAATCGCGCGCGGCGGCGAGCCGTTCCGCCGCCTGCTGGCGGGCCGCCACCACGTCGGCGCCCCAATCGAGCTCGACCGTGACGATCGAGAGCCCGACCGCCGACGAGGAGCGCAGCCGCAGCGTCGCCGGCAATCCGGCGAGCGCGCGCTCGAGCGGCACCGTCACCAGGGCCTCGACCTCTTCGGAGGCGAGGCCGCCCGCCTCGGTCATCACCACCAGCGCGGGACGGCTGACGTCGGGCAGCACATCGATGTCGAGCCGCCGGGCGGCGAACAGCCCGAGCAGCATCAGAAGGACCGCGCCGGCGATCACCGGGACGCGATGGACGAGGCTCGCCCGGACGATCGCGCCGACCATCGAGGGGCGCATGCGCTAGCGGACCTGATTGATGAATTGCGCGCCGGTGGTGACGATGCGCATGCCGTCGGCGAGCCCGCTCGTCGCCATGACGCGGCCGGCATCGAGCGGCACGGTGGTCACGATATGGGGCACGAAAGTCTCGGGCGCCGTGTGCTCCCACACCACCGCGAGATTGCCGAAGCCGCGCTGGACGGCGGCGCGCGGCAAGGCCACGCCGCGTTCCCGGCGCGCCACCCTGACGAGGATTCGCACCGGCGTCCCGATGTCGAGCGTGGCGGCGCCGTCGGTCACGCGAAACAACAGCGGGACCGCCTGCTGCTGCAGCACGCGCCCGCGGCCCAGATAGGCAAGCTTGAGCGCCCGGCCGTCCTCGGTCGCGCCGCTCGCCTCCGCGATCTCGTCGGCGGGCGCCGGCTCGAAGCTGAACCCCTCGACCAGCGCCTGGCTGCGGTTGATCACCTCGAACAAGAGATCGCGCGCCGCCACCACCTGGCCGACCGACACGCTGGCGCTCGCGATCACGCCCGCGAGCGGTGCCTTGACGTCGATCCTCTGGTCGAGCGCGGCCTTGAGCAGCTCATATTGGCGGCGCAGGCCCTGCGACTGGATCTGCAATTCCTGCAGCACGCCCGCGGCGGCGTCGCTCATCGGCATGGTGGGATTGACCTGCCCGACCGCATCGGCGCGCGGCACCAGCGCCGCCATGTCGCGCTCGACCTGCGCCAGCCGCTCGCGCAACGAGGCCTCCTCGAAGCTCGACAATGTCGGGATCAGCACGGCGAGCACCTCGCCCTGCGTCACCGATTGGCCGAGATGCGGAAATCCGCTCGCGGGCGCCTCGATCCGGCCGTCGCGCAGCGCCTGCACGCGGCCGAACGCATTCGGATCCGCGATGACGCGGCCGGCGACCTCGCGGCTCGGCGCAGCCTCGCCGGTTCGCGCCACGGCGGTCCGGATTTCGAGCAGATGCTGCGACGGTTTGGCCAGGAAGACGGCGCCGTCCGGATGGCGATGCGGCGCCGGAGCGCCGCCCGCCGTCGCCCCTGTCACCAGCGCTCCGGTGAGACGATCCTCGCGGCCCTCCGTGGCCGCCACGATCGCGAGCTCATGCGCGCCGGGCGCGCCCAGGAGCGAGATCTTCCCCGCATAGGTGCCGGGACCGGTCTGCCGCAGCAGGGCGGTCTTGCCGTCGCGTTGCACGCTCACCAGGGCGCCCGCGACCGGCGCGTTGGTGTCGGACCCATCCACCGCGACCACCAGCTCGTCCCCGACCTGGCGCGCCACGATCTCGAAGCGCCCGGTGCGTCCGCTGATCGACGGCGCCTCGGCCGCCTGCGCGGCGGCGGGCGACGGCCCCGAGTCGTGGCCCTCGTGGGCGCTGGCGGGCGGGGGACTGATGATAAGAATGAATGTTATGCAAAGATAAGCCAGGCTGCCGCACGCACGGAGAGCTCCCTCTCCCCGTTGGGGAGAGGTGAAAGAGGAGGCGCTGCACGCCTGGCCTGGCATCCGCCAACTCACTCCAGATAACTTCGCTTGCCGGTCTTGATCAGCTCGTAGAGCGCGCGGATCTCCTGCTCGCGGCGGGCGTAGTTGCGCCAATCCTTGTACTGATCGAGCGTCAAGGTCTTGACCGCCTCGTCGACCCCGATGCCCTGGCCGACGGCGGCCTTCACGGTCTCGTATTGGTCGGCCAGCATGGCGGCGAGCTCGGGAACGTCGGCGGGGCTCGCCACGTCGCCGTGCGCCGGCAGGATGCGGTCGACGTCCATGGCGGCGACTTTTTTCAGCAGCGCGATCCAGTTCTCGACCGAAGGCGTGAAGTTCATGTTCGGCATGCTGTGCTTGGCGAAGGCGCCCGGCGTGAACAGCGTGCGCGCATGCGGAAACAGCACGAAGGTGTCGCCCGCCTGCTGGCCCGGGCCGAAATACATGAGCACGGCCTCGCGCCCGCCCAGCCGGATGGTCATCTGGCTGTCGAAGGTCACGTCCGGCATGACCAGGCGGGTTTCGTCCGGGTCGAAATTGTGCTGCTTGAAAAAAGCCTGGCGGCGCGCGATCTCCTTGGGCCAGGTCTTCTGCATCAGCGCGGCGGTCTCGCGCTGGGCCACGAATGTCGCCCCCAATGCCTTGAAGGGCGGATCGCCGAGATGGTGATCGCCGTGGAAATGGCTGTTGATCACCCATTTGATCGGTTTGTCGGAGATCTTGCGGATGCGGTCGATCAGATCCTGCCCGTCGCGCGGATGCTGGCGCGTGTCGATCACCAGCACGCCCTCGTCGGTCACAAGCACCACCGCGTTGGACGAATTGAAGTCGAACAGGAAATAGAGATCGGGCGCGACCTGCTTGAACTCGACTTTGCGCTCGGTCTGGGCGCAGACCGGGAGCGCGAGAAAAAGAGTGGCTGCCGTCATGGCGACGAGACGCCAGACCGTAGTGCGACTTTGCGTGATCATTGTTTCCTCCCAGCGCCCATTATAGCGGAAAACCGCACAAGACGGGCGCTTGCGCCCCTCCCCCGCTTGCGGGGGAGGACGGGAGGGGGAAGCCACACGCGCATGCGCAAGCGGCGCCCCCTCCCCGGCCCTCCCCCGCAAGCGGGGGAGGGAGCAGTCCTCACGCATCCATCACGGGCGCCAATGCGGGCCGGCCGCGGATCATGTCGGAGGCCTTGTCGGCCATCATGATGACGCAGGCGTTGATGTGTGCCGACACCAGGTCGGGCATCGCGGAGGCATCGACGACGCGCAGCGCGTCGATGCCACGCACGCGCAACTGCGGGTCGACCACCGCCTCGGGACCGGCGCCCATCGGGCAGGTGCCGGCGGGATGATGCGCCGTGATCGAGACCTTGCGGATCCAGGCATCGATCTCGTCATCGGTCTTGACGCCCGGGCCGGGCGCCAGCTCCTCGCCGCGGAACGCGTCGAGCGGCTTGCGATAGGCGACGTCGCGCGCGCGCTTGACGCCTTCGCGCAAGGTCGGCAGATCGCCCGGCGCCGAGAAGAAGTTGTAGATGATGCGCATCGGGGCAAGCGGATCGCTCGAGCGCAACAGGATCTCGCCGCGGCTGTCGGGATGCAGCAGCGTCGGCCGGATGCCGAAGCCGTCCAGATAGCCGCGCCGAAGGCCCGGAAACCACAAATGCGCGCCGGCCGGCAGGCCACGGAACATGAACTCGATATCGGGCACCACGAGCTCGGGCCGCGTCTTGATGAAGGCGTGCAGCCCGCCCGGCACCACGGTGCCGGGGCCGGCGCCGAACAGATAGGCGCGGATCATGCTCCACGCCATGCGGTCGAACCGCATCTCGTGGTGGAACGGACCCGGATCGGGACGGGTGAAATAGAACTGCGACGCCAGATGGTCCTGGAGGTTTTTGCCGACCGGCAGATCGGCCGCGACCGCGATGCCGTGCTGGCGCAGATGCGCGGCCGGGCCGATGCCCGACAGCATCAACACTTGCGGCGTGCTGAAGGCGCCGGCCGCAAGGATCACCTCCCGCTCGGCCGTCACCTGGTGGCGCTGCCCGTGCTTGACGAATTCGACACCGGTCGCGCGCGTGCCGCGCAGCAGCACGCGGGTCGCCTGCGCGCGCGCCTCGACCGCGAGGTTGCGGCGATTGCGCGCGGGCTTGAGGAACGCATTGGCGGCAGACGAGCGCCGGCCGTCCCGGATGGTGTACTGGCTCTGGCCGAAACCTTCCGCGCGCGCGCCGTTGTAATCGGCTGTCTTGGGAATGCCGGCCGCCATGCCGGCGTCGATCCAGGCCTGATAGAGCGGGTCACGCGTCTTCGCCCACTGCGTGCCGAGCGGGCCCGAGCCGCCGCGATATTTGTCCTCGCCGCCCTCCCAGGTCTCGCACCGCTTGAAATAGGGCAGCACGTCCGCATAGGACCAGCCGCGCGCGCCCTTCTGGGCCCAGCGGTCGTAATCGCCGCGGTGGCCGCGCGTATAGGCCATCACGTTGATCGACGAGGAGCCGCCCAGCACCTTGCCGCGCGACGCCTCGATCCGGCGGTTGTTCAGGTTGGGTTCCGGCTCGGTGTGGAAGCCCCAATCATGCAGGCCGAGATCGTGCATCTTGCCCATGCCGATCGGGATATGGATGAGCGGATCGAGGTCGCGTCCCCCCGCCTCGATCAGCAGCACGCGCGCCTGCCGGTCCTCGCTCAGCCGGTTGGCCAGCACGCAGCCGGCAGAGCCGGCGCCCACGATGATGTAGTCATAACCGCTGCCACGCACGCATGAGCTCCCGCATCACCGACCAAGGCATGATTGATCACGTGACGGGGCGGTGAAATCAAGCCCTGGCAGGCCGGGAGCCTGCGGCTCGTCCCGGCCGTCCACGCTTTTCCCGCCGGCGCGCGCCCCGGGACGTGCATGCCGGATGCCCAGGCACGACGAACGAGGGTCGCTGCTATCGCTTGGCGAAGCCGTCGCGGAAGCCGCTGAGCATGCTGCCGGCGGACCTGCTGTCGGTGGCGCGCTGGGCGGAGCATGCGACCAGCGTCTCGCCGGTGATCTGCGAGGTATGGTTGTCGAAGCGCACGGACCGGCATTGCGTGCGATCCTCGGTGCCGATCAGCATCTCTCCGCGCTGCGCTTGCGCGCGCAGCCGTTCGCTCTCGTTGAACTTGTTGATGACCGCCGAGAGGTTGATCCCGTAGACCGCGCAGGCGACCACGACGACGCCCGCGGCATAGAGCGCGAGCGCGCCGAGACCGAACTTGTCGAAGGCCGGCTTTCGGGGCCGGGCCTTGCGGAGGGGGATGTTCGACATGGTCCTCGTCGGGGTGAAACGACGAGACGCCTTATACGAGCAAAGCGTTACCAGCTATTTACCTTGAGCAGGTTCGCCGTGGTTACGGTTCATTTACCATGAGGTGGTCATCCGGGGCCCGCCAGCGCGGCTGCAAGCCGCTCCCATTGCGGTTCGCTCGCCGGCAGCCCGAAGCGCAGCCACATCGGTTGCTCGGCGAAGCGGCGCACGTAAATTCCGGCACCCCCGAGGTGATCGAACAGCTCGTTCGCCGCCGGCGTGCGCACCAGGCGGAACAGCGATGTTCCACCCACGACATCCAGCCCCGCGCGGCGCAACGTCTCATCGAGCCGGGCCGCCGTCGCTGCGAGCCGCGCGCGCGTGGCCTCCCTCCAGGCTTCATCCGCCAACGCCCCCTCGCCGACCGCGATGGCCGGACCGGACACCGCCCAGGGTCCGAGCGCGGCGCGCAGCCGGCCCGCGAGCTCGGGGGCGGCGACCGCAAAGCCGAGCCGCAGCCCGGCGAGCCCATAGAATTTCCCGAACGACCGCAGCACCACGACGTTGCGGCGGCCCGCGCCGGCCACGCTCGCGGCGGCCGGGGCGACATCGATGAAGGCCTCGTCCACCACGAGCAGGCCGGGATGCAGCGCGTCGGCGAGCGCCAGCAGCGCATCGCTCGGGAGAAGCCGTCCGTCCGGATTGTTCGGGTTCACCACGACGGCGAGGTCCGCCCTGGCGAGCGCGCGGATGTCGGACGTCTCCTGGGTCGCGTGCCCGGCCAGCGCGGCGACGCGCGCATGCTCCGCATAGGTCGGGCCCAGCACCACGGCGCGCCCGGGCGGCGCGAGCGCCGCCACGAAGGGCAGCAGGATCTGGCCGCCGGGCGCCGCGACGACGTGATCGGCCGAGGGCGCCCCGAAAGCCTTGGCGGCGATCGCAGCGAGCCGATCGATCGCGGCCGGCTCGGGCAGCCGGGTGAAGGTCTCGGCCGCGAGCCGCGGCACGGGATACGAAAAGGGATTGATCCCGGTCGACAGGTCGATGAAAGGTTGCGGGGCGGCGGGGAACAGTCTTCGGGCGGCGTCGAGATCGCCGCCGTGCCATAAGGGCGCTGCCGAACCCGTGCGGAACTCCATGGCGGTCTGGCTTGCCCTTCTGGCGCTGCTGATCGAGCTCATGGTCGGTTATCCCGACCGGCTCGCGCGCGCAATCGGCCATCCGGTCAGCTGGATCGGCCGCCTGATCGGCGCCCTGGATATCGCCTGGAATCGCCCCAGTGCCGCCGACGGCACGCGCCGCCTCATGGGGGTTCTCGCCGTCCTGCTCATCGTCGCGGTGGCGGGCGGGGCAGCGTTCGGGTTGTGGCTCGGGCTCGTGCGCCTTCCATTCGGTCTCATCATCCTGGCGCTCCTCGCCAGCACCCTGCTGGCGCAGCGCAGCCTGCATGCGCATGTGGCGCGGGTCGCCGCGGCGCTCGAAACAGGCGGGCTCGCGGCGGGCCGCGACGCGGTGGCGCACATCGTCGGCCGCGATACCGCGGCGCTGGACGAGGCCGGCGTCGCGCGCGCGGCGATCGAAAGCCTGGCGGAGAATTTCTCCGACGGCGTGGTCGCGCCCACATTCTGGATGGTCATCGCGGGACTCCCGGGCGCCGCCGCCTACAAGGCGATCAACACCGCCGACAGTATGATCGGCCATCTGTCGCCGCGCCATGCGGCATTCGGCTGGGCGACGGCGCGGCTCGACGATCTCGTCAACCTGCCGGCGTCGCGCCTCGCCGCGTTGCTGATCGTCGCGGCCGCAGGTCCGCACCGCGCGGCCGCCGCGTGGCGCGCCGTACGCCGCGACGCCCCGCGCCACCGCTCGCCCAATGCCGGATATCCCGAGGCCGCGATGGCGGGCGCGCTCGGCTTG
>Ga0137418_10002293_pt1 | contig 17535 bp, 16 predicted proteins | sample CZODoug3_1_2_16f_FD_122242 | JGI IMG/M metagenome (GOLD analysis project Ga0137418, IMG submission 122242) | Vadose zone soil fungal communities from Angelo Coast Range Reserve, California, USA - CZODoug3_1_2_16fungal (Hybrid Assembly) | ecosystem: Environmental > Terrestrial > Soil > Vadose... | reverse complement strand
ACAAGCCGAAGAGCGGGGGCAAGGCGGGGTCCCCAGCGGGGCAGCCCCGCTGGGGTGCTAATCCCACCTTCCTGACCATGAGACTACGTAACTTGCCTAATTCAATCATCAACTGGCTCCTCATTTTTCTTCAAGAATTTGCTTCAGTTCAGAAGGCATTTCGGCTGTTGGACGCTGCTTCAATTCCATTTTATCGCCATCGCAAACCACAATGTTGTTTTGTTTTCCCCAGCTATCATCGTAATTAGGATAATCGATCCGGCTGTGCGCTCCACGACTCTCTTTGCGCTCCAGGGCACTTAACGCCACCGCCTCTGAAACTGTCAACATGGATTTGACGTCGCGCGCGAGGTGCCAACCCGGATTGAAAAGCCGCGAACCTTCTACGCGCAATCGAGCAGCACGCTCTTTCAACGTGCCAATCTCCGAAAGTCCTGTCTGCAAATCCTGTTCATTACGAAAGATTCCAACATAACTTTGCATAGCATTCTGCAATGCCTCATGAATTCGATAAGGACTTTCACCATCGCTGCGCGCAAAGGGTTCCAGCATTTCCTGCGAGGCCTCGTCGATTTTGCGCGGATCAATATTTCCCGAACCCACTGTCCCCGCGTGCTCCGCCGCCGCAAGTCCAGCCCGCCGTCCAAAAACCAGGAGATCCGAAAGCGAGTTTCCGCCCAAACGATTCGCTCCGTGCAATCCTGCCGCAGCTTCACCAGCAGCAAACAAACCCGGGACCGTTGCCGCAGCAGTCTCAGCCTCCACGCGAATGCCGCCCATCATGTAATGACAGGTTGGCCCGACTTCCATCGGCCCCTTTGTAATATCGACATCAGCCAACTCGCGAAACTGATGATACATGCTTGGCAATTTCTTTTTCACATACTCCGCAGGTTTATGCGAGATGTCGAGATAAGCACCGCCATGTTCGGTGCCGCGCCCTTCTTTGGCCTCGGTATAAATGGCCCGCGCCACGACATCGCGCGTCGACAATTCCATTTTTTCCGGGTCGTAGCGTTCCATGAAGCGCTCGCCATCCTTGTTGCGCAGGACGCCGCCTTCACCACGCACCGCTTCGGTCACCAGGATTCCCTGTACACCCGGCGGCCAGACCATTCCGGTCGGATGAAACTGGACAAACTCCATGTCCATCAACTCGGCGCCCGCGTCGTATGCCAGCGCCATTCCATCTCCCGTGTACTCCCAGGAGTTTGAAGTGATGCGCCACGCTTTGCCAATACCTCCGGTTGCGATCACAACTGACTTTGCTTTGAAAACAACAAAGCGCCCTGTCTCTCGCCAGTAAGCAAATGCCCCCGCAATCCGATCGCCGTCCTTGAGCAGACGGGTCACGGCACATTCCATGTACACATCGATTCCCAGATGGACGCCGCGATCCTGCAAGGTGCGAATCATCTCGAGGCCGGTGCGTTCACCGACGTGACACAAACGCTTGAAAGTATGTCCGCCGAAAGCTCGCTGCAAAATCTCGCCGTCGCTGGTGCGATCAAACAAAGCGCCCCACTGTTCGAGCTCATGCACACGGTCCGGCGCCTCCTGAGCGTGTATTTGGGCCATGCGCCAATTGTTCAGAAACTTGCCGCCGCGCATGGTGTCGCCGAAATGCGTACGCCAGTTGTCAGCCTGGTCCACGTTCGCCATCGCTGCAGCGATCCCGCCTTCAGCCATCACAGTGTGCGCCTTGCCGAGCAGCGATTTGCAAACGACGCCAACGGAGGCGCCCTGGCCGAGAGCGGCGATCGCCGCACATAGCCCCGCGCCGCCTGCACCAATGATCAGTACGTCATGTTCGTGGGTTTCGTATTTTTCGTTCACAGCAGTCTCAGATCATGAATAGATCCCGAGGCAACGAGCCGGATGTAGAGATCCGCAAGCCCGACTGAAAACAGGCTAAGCCAGGCGAACAACATGTGATGTTCATTGAGAAAGCTGGCGCCGCGCCAGGCCGTGTGTCGTGGCCCACCAAAGGCGACGCAGGAAAAACAATCAAGTTTGCCGCCCACGATGTGCCGCAGCGAGTGGCAGGAGAATGTGTAGAACGAAAGTAGAACAATGTTGGCCAGCAGCACGAGCGAGCCCACACCGACTCCCGGATGACCCGCAAACCAAAATGCGCTGATTGCGTCGTACCAGAGTATTACCAGAAAGATCAAAGCGACATAAAGGAAGTAGCGGTGCAGATTCTGCAGGATAAAGGGGAACTTTGTTTCGCCGCTATACCGATGCGGATGCGATTCGCCGACGGCGCACGCCGGTGGATCAAGAAAGAACGCGCGATAGTAGGCCTTACGATAGTAGTAGCAGGTAGCGCGAAATCCGAGCGGCGCCCACAGAATCAGCATGGCCGGCGAGAGCGGCCACCAACGCGGCTTAATTAACGGAGAGTAAAAAGGCGAAAGGTACGGGCCAAACTCATAGTAAGCGTTTTCGAACGTTCGCCAGGTCGCGTAGACACTGAAGGCGCCGAGCACAATGACAACTGGAATGAGCTCAAGCCACCACGCGTCACGTCGCATGGTTTTCCCAAATCCAATTGCGGCTCTCGATTGAGCCATGAAGAGAGTCTCCTGTGCTCAACGACTAGGTGATTAATCCCTGGTAATTTACCAGGGAAATGGCGAGCACACTGAGAAAACAAGCATAGTCTTGCCCGTCTTTGTGGGGTGCCCCTACTTCAGCGGAATAGCCGGGAGACGTTTCAGTGTGCGGCTAGCCGGATCAATGGTGATTCCGACCGACTCCAATGCTGTAACTCCCAGTATGGGTTCAGCATTGTCCGGGCCGAAGATTACTCGGCCGGCAGTAACTTCATCCATAAAGCCGATCTCAACGAGCCCGAATCGATATTCATGCACCGTCCCGTCCGCCAGTTCATAACTAGTCTTCCCAACTGGCTGTACTCCAATCCGATTCAGCTCCGACGTCGGCACAAGCGAATCCGTCGCACCTGTATCCACCAGGAACTCTGCCTCATAAGTTCCATTTGAGGACGCGAGGCTTCTTAATTTGACGGTCACACGAATGAGCCCCATCTAGCTTACCTTCCGCCCGTAAACCGCAACTGCTGCAATTCTCACAATAATTAGACCATTAACAAGCGGGAAACTAAAATAGCGAACCTGTATCCCCGGGTAGCATCGCCTTTCGTACCAGCGGAATTGGTGGTCCACCATATTTCAGAAACTCATCGTGAAACTGTTGCCAGGCCTGTTTGCCGCCACGCGACGCAGTCCAATCTTCCCGCAGTTTTCGAATCATCAACTTGCCCATGGTGTAGTTGAGATAAGCGGGATCAAACGTGCCGCGCGCTGCTTGTTGGCGCGCGTTGGCTGCATCCTGATAACCTTGTTCGAGAAACATCTTTTCGGATTCCTCAACCGTCATCTTGCCGGTGTGCATTTCAATTGCTGACACAAAACGCACGTTGCGCAACAGCGCTTCAAGCAATTGGCCAATATGCATTTCGTCGGACCCATTGCCCAGTCCCTCCTCCCACATCATCTCTTCGGTGTAATGGGCCCAACCTTCGGCGAATGCATAACCAACAAAGAGTTGACCAAGTTTTGATGATGATCTGTTTGCATGCAGAAACTGCAGGAAGTGGCCGGGCCAAACTTCGTGTACTGAAGTGAATAGCAGACTTCCCCGTCCTGGCACATAAGCATCCTTTTCTTTTTGCGACCAGGTGGGATCGGCTGGCGCGATGTAGTAGATCGAAGGCAGACCTTTTTCGTACGGACCGGGAATGTTGATGTAGGCAAAGTTCCAGCGACGATACGCGGGTGCTTCGGCAACTTTTGCCTCCTCGGTGCCGGGAATCGTTACCACTTTCCTGTCTATAATAAAGGCCTTCAGGTCGGTAAGCTGTTTCCGCGCCATCTCGACTGAACCACCTTCAGGCTTATGAGACTGGGCCTCCGCCACACACTCCATGATCGACTTACCGGGCGAATAAGAAGCACACGCAGTTTTCAATGCATCGAGGTTCCGCTGCAAATCCCGCCGTCCTACTTCCGCAAGCTTTTCGAGCGGCACATCGACACGCTCAGTTGCCTTGAGCATCTCGCTGAATTTTTCCGCCCCGAGTTGAAAGTTTGTATTCGCGCCTGCCTCCTGAGTCTTGAACCAGGCATCAATGCCCTGCATCGCTTTAATGGCGCCGTCGTTAGCGTCCTTGAAATCTTTTTGCAGTTGTTCATCTTTGACGGACGCAAAAATGCCGGGCACATCTTTTTGATAAAAAGAGATTAGACCGCCGAAGGTGGTGTGGCCGATGTTCACGAAAGTTTTAGGCAGCGGCGTCCGCAGGTTCTTGCGAATCTGATCGACGGCGGTTGGAATTGATTTCGCGTAAGCAACGTAAGCGCGCAAGCGTTGATCGAGCGGCGCGTATTCACGCGAAACATAAACGTCAGGGTCAATACTGTCGGCGTAAAACTGCGGGCAGCGGAATGGCCACTCCGCGGATTCCATCCAGAAGAGATCGCCATCAATGACGGAGGCAACGTAATCCCGTTCAAAACGTTGGCGCTCGTTAAGGGTAGAATCCTGAAAGCCGGCAACGCGATCCTTCGCCGCATGCAATCTTTTGATCTCGCTCGCGATGCCTTCCGCGCTCCAGTCAGTAAGCTTGCCGTCGAACTCATGACGTCCGGCGTGCACGGCAAATTCAGGATGCGCGACAAAGTAGGCTTCGAGAAATTCGTTTACATACGAATCCCACTCTTTTGATTCGGTCTGGCTCATTGTTTGTTGATTTGCCGGAGGCGTGGCTTGCTGGCAACCTGAAGCGGCAAACAGCAGGGCAAAGGTAAACACGACGATCAGTCGTGGCAGGAATCTGACTGACATGCGGCACTCCCCTTCAAACGGATTGGTAATGAAGCGAAGTGTATGAGAGGGCCATTAGGTCAATCAAGTCCGCGCCCGCCGGTTAGCGACGCAGCGTTGCTGCCTCCAGCCGTTTGCGGGCTTCGGCTGCCTGCAAACTGCGCGGGTAACGGTGAACCAACTCCTGCCAGCCCTCACCATCATAGCGAAATTGTCTTGCGCTTTGATCGAAGAGAAAGGTTATCCCCTGCCGGTTGTAACGGTCCAATTCGTTGAAGTTCAAAAAGTAGCTAAACATTGGCGCGCCGCCGGCGCTCATTTCTTTCTCATCCAGACGCCGCACCGCATCGCGCGAGAGATGCGCGGCTGCGTCTTCGGCGGCGAGCGCGTAAAGCAACAACACTTCCGGTCGCAGTTCGGAACCAATGAAGTTGTCCAGAAAGATCTTTGCGCGCACTACTCGATCAAACCCGTCAGAGGCTTTTGTGAGCCGCAATAATCGGACGTCGTCACCAGCGCGAGACGGCGCGAACACTGCATCGCGCTGGATCCATCCACCCGTACGCAGTGTCACATTCACTTTATAGAAAACGATTCCATCCCGGTTGCGCTTGTCGCCTTTGATAGCGACCAGGCTGCCGCGCCCCATTCGACGTAACAACTTTCCCGAAAGCTCGGGGCTGGACCTGAGTGCCGACAGTCTTTCATCGGCAACCACTGCCGGGCGACCGCCGGGCGGAGCTCGCCGCTTGGCAACAGCCGCAGATGGCACGATGGCGAGACACAAAAGGATAACGAGTGAGAAGACTCGTAAGGATGGATTCATCACGATTCGTCCTCGCGAAAAGAGTTTTACCAGGGTGAATATTGCCGGTCGCGCCAAGGTTAGCGGGAGACGCGACGCCGATTTTGAAAAGAAGCTGTTAACTTACTGCCCGCCCCAGCCTGCGCCGCGAGAATGCGTTGGGCATAAGAGGCATGATGAAAATGGCAGATGGCCACGGCCAACGCATCGGCAGCGTCGTGCGGTTCCGGAACTCTGTCCAGCGCAAGCAACGTCTTGACCATCTGCTGTACCTGAAATTTTTCTGCGTTGCCATGACCGACGACCGTTTGCTTTACAAGTCTGGGAGAATACTCATGAATCGCGATCGCCGCCCGCTCGGCAGCGAGCATGGCCACGCCACGAACCTGTCCGAGTTTCAAAGTGACTTTTACGTTGGTCGCAAGAAAACCATCTTCAATGGCACAAGCATCCGGGCTATGACGTTGCATCACGTCCGCAAGCGCATCTGCGATTTTTAGCAACCGGGCTGGAAATCTTTGCCCGGCGTGTGATCGAATCGTACCGCATTCGACCAGCCGATAGTGGCGGCCATCGCCTTCGATGACGCCCCAACCGGTGGTTTCGCTACCTGGATCGATTCCTAAAACGCGCATCGTTGAATTGAAACTCGCAATCCCTTAAATGAGGTGAGCGGCCGCACTAATGAAAACGATTTTATTTAGATATGCCAGTTACGTATTTCAAATCGAAAGATCTTAGAAATCAGTGTGGCGAGTATACTACAGCGCAAACTGCGTGGATGGACTTTTCTTTCTGGTGAGTCATTTCGATCGTTACCAGATTTTTTGCATCAGCTTTGGTCCGGCGGACTCCATTCGCCACGACAGACAGAACGATTCGTCTCTCAAATACGATGGTTAACTGCGCGCCCCTGTTCTGCTCCAGGGAAAAGGTCCGCCAGCGCCTCGCGGGCCAACGATTGCCACTCGACGCTTGTAGGCGCCCATTCAAACCTTTCGTAATGAAGTTTGCCGTCTTGCGGTGGGGCGCTAAAGTCATAGGCTGTCGGTTGTCGAAATTTCTCCGGACCGATTGGCGACGCTTCGAGACTGTCGCGCTGTGTTTCAAAACACGCGAACATACGCTGCTTCAATTCCTTTGCCCGCTCGTCCAATAACAACGTAGTCGTCTCACGGTCAGCCCCCGGCAAAAAGTCCGGTACTTTTACCCTAAAGTCCTCACTGGGATGAAGCCCCATCTCGAACAATACCGGCGGCTTGAAACCGTTTTGTTTCATGAGGCGCATGGCTGCGTGCGTTGCAAACGCCGTCGCATCATGATCGGGATGTGCGCCCTCGTAAGCATGGGTTACAACGATGTCCGCCGCTGACTGCTGAAGAAAAGTTGATATTTTTTTTGATAAGTCAGCCAGACAGGCTGCGGCGCGTTGGTCAGTGATTTCCAGATCGACGACACGCTCCTGGGGTACATTCGCAATTGCGAGCGCGGCGAGGCATTCTTCTTTGCGTGCGCGCGCATAATCAGAACGGTCATCAAAGCCGGCGGCCCTGGCATCCTGCATGTCGCGCGGCGCTCCATCTGTCACGTGCAGGACGGTAACGTCAACAAGTTTCGAGATCAAACAGCCTGCACCAACTACTTCATCCGCCGGATGGGCCACGATCACCGAACAGCGCATCGTTCGATTCAAGTCGCCCGTGCCAAATAATTTAGCATGAGCCGAGCGCGGTTTGCGGCTCGTTATGTGTCGAACGGGCTGAGTCATCAACGGCCACCTGCTTCCGGTTTTGGATGGCAGCAATCACGTTTCGCCATCCAAATCTCGCATGGAATCAAGACATGCGCTGTGTTTGTCCGGTACGAATTGCAGTGCCGCCGCAATCCAGAGCTACACCCAAAAGATGGGACAACACCGCTAATAGGTAAGCTTTCGGAGAATGAATGCGAAGCTTTTGGTGTTTGCCCTCAATCCTTTGGGCTTTGCCTCGCAAATATCTAATCAACCCTCATACCAGAGCCAGCCGATTCAGCCCGCAAACGACTGATCTTTCATCTCTTTCAGTGCATGTTTTGGTTCGTTGTGATAGCAGGAATCTGGATTGAAATCTGATAGTGGCTGTGGTGGACTTCGCTTCACTGCCGAGTTTAATGCGTGTCGAGTTGTTCAAAGTTGCATTGCTTTGGTTTCTTCTCCGGGCGCCAGCGGAGGAACTTGGTGCCGTGCCGAAACCGGCCGCCGGTGAAGTGATCGTATTGAACTTCAACCACCAGTTTCGTCTTCAGCGGTTGCCATTCGGCGGAACGTTCGGTGCTCCAGCGGCTTGGACCACCGGGCGCGTTGCCGGTAAATCCTGGCGGCCCAATCAGCGGTTCGAGTTTCTTCGTTAGCTCCTTTTTCTCGCCTTCATTAAAACTCGAAGTGAAACCGACGTGATGAAGTAGACCCTCATCGTCGTACAAACCAAGCAACAGAGAACCGACTACCTTCCCTTTCGATGCGTAACGGAAGCCACCAACCACGCAATCGGCGGTGCGCATTCGTTTGACTTTCTGCATGCCGTCCCGCGTGCCCGAGCGGTAAGGAAGATCGCTGCGCTTCGCAATCACGCCATCCAACTTAATGCCCGCCGATGACAGCCACTTTTGCGCCGTCGCATAATCTTCGGTTTTGGGAGACAACTCGATGCTCGCCTTCTTGCCAAAATATTTCTTCGCGAACTTTTCGAGCTTCTGACGGCGCTTGACGAGCGGTTGTTCAAAGACGGCTTTGCCTACCTCATCAACCAGCAGATCGAAGATGATGTAATGGGCCGGTGTTGAGCGCGAAAGTTTTTCTATGCGACTCGCTGCGGGATGAATGCGCTGCAGCAGATCGTCAAACGATAGTCCGCCTTTGATGGGAATGACGAGTTCACCGTCGAGCACAAACTTAGTCGCTTTCAAGTTCAAAAGCGCTTCGACGATCTCCGGAAAGTAGCGTGCCAGCGGCTGGCCCGACTTTGATTGCAACTCAATCTTGTTGCCGTCACGATAAGCCAAACAGCGAAAGCCATCCCACTTCGGTTCATATTCCCACTGCGCACCCGCGGGAATTTTATCCACGAGCTGCGCTTCCATCGGCGGAAAAGGCGGTTTGATTGGCAGGGTCATTGATCGTTAGACCGTTGGAGCTGTGATTGACTCACTCAAAATGTCAGAGAGGTCGCACTACTACCACGCAATGCCATAGTCTTCACCGTGATTACTCGACCCGCCCCACATTGTGCCGTGCTTTTGATCGAGCTGAATGGCATTGATTGGTCCTGAGGTGCGTTCTTCGAAGGTCAGCTCATAACCCATGCGCCGCAATTCCGAACGCACCCATGGCGGCATCGACTCGGCGAGCAGAATACGTCCCGGTCGCGTTTCGTGTTCTCCGAATGAGCTGCGCATTTGAAAGCTGTTGATGTTTGGGGCCTCAGTGGCTTCCTGCACAGTCATGCCAAACTCAACAATATTCAAAAAGAACTGAAGCAGATTTTGATCCTGACTGTCTCCTCCCTGCACTGAAAAACAGAGGAAAGGTTTGCCGTCCTGCAATGCCAACGTGGGCGTAAGCGTGACGCGTGGATGTTTGCCGGGTTCGATAACGTTGAAAGGACCATCGGCCGGATCGGTTACAAAGCTCTGAGCGCGTTGGCTGAGTCCGACACCGGTGTGTCCCGCGATCACTGCCGGCACCCAACCGCCGCTGGGCGTCACTGAAACGACCCAACCCTCTTCATCTGCTGCTTCGACTGAAGTCGTGCCGGCGTAGAAGGCACGCTTGAAATCGTCGTCCGACGATCGATGCGCAAAAGCCTGAGTCGGCGGACGGACGGTATCCTGGTTTGCTGGTGGCGTAGGAGCCGGCGCAGCCACCGGTTTCACATTCCATTTCTCGAGCAAGGCACGATAAGGATTAACTTCACCCTGGAATGGGTACGGATCACCGGGGGCGACCGCCGGATCGTTGCGTTCTTTATTTAGTAACTTGACGCGTTCTTTCGCGTAGTCCTTGGATAGAAGTCCTCTGATTGGTTCCGCAGGTGGAAAGTAGGGATCACCATAATAGAAATCGCGATCGGCAAACGCCAGGTTCATTGCCTGATAGATGGTGTTGATGTAGCGCGCGCTGTTATAGCCCATGCCCTTGAGATCGAAGTTCTCCAGAATGTTCAATGCCTGAAGCATTGCTGGTCCCTGCGTCCATTGCGACAGTTTGTAAACCTCGATCCCTTTGTACGTCGTCTTGACGGGTTCCTCAATTCGCACTTTCCAGTTGGCGAGATCTGCCGCCGTGATCAGTCCGCCTTCTTCCTGCACGCCAAGCACCAGCTCACGGGCGATGTCTCCTTTATAGAAGCGATCATAGGCTGCGTAGATCGCTTCCTTTCTGTTCTTGCCGGCGGCGAGCGCCTTTTGCTCGGCTTCCACTAGCTTCCGCAGTGTCGCCGCCAGATCGGGCTGGCGAAAAATTTGTCCCGCTTCCGGCCCTTCGCGTTGCTGCCCCAGACGCGGCAGCAACAATTCGCGTGAGTAACGCCATTGCTTCAGCCATTTCTTTTCGCGCTCAATTGTATTTACGAGTTGCGCCTCGATCGGATAGCCGTCGGCCATCTGAATGGCAGGCTCAAGCACATCCTTCAAACTGAGCTTGCCATACTCAGCCAACATGACAAGGATTCCGCCGGGCGTACCCGGCGTGACCGCCGCGAGCGGACCATACTCGGGCGGATACTTCATGCCTTTCGACTTATAGAACTCTGCGGTTGCACCCGTTGGCGCCACGCCCAGTGCGTTGATGCCGATGACTTTTCCTGTGTGCGGGTTGTAGATGAGCGCTTGCGTCTCGCCGCCCCACGAGAGCGTGTCCCACATCGTCGAGGTGGCGGCGATCATCGCGCAGGCGGCATCAACGGCATTGCCCCCCTTCTGGAAGATCATTGCGCCGGCGGTGGCTGCCAGTGGCTTGCCCGTGATCGCCATCCAGTGACGGCCGTGGAGCGGCGGTTTTTGAGTTCTTTGTGCCTTGAGTCGCAACGGAAACGCGATCGAGATCATCAGGCAAAGAAAAAGGCTAAGGAGCAATTGTGTTTTCTTTAAGGGCATTTTTTCCTGTCGCTGCAGATTGGCTCTACTAGTTTGATTTTGCATCGAGGGTTTTTTTGCGAACTCAGAAAAAAAGCAGTAGCCAGAATCTTACTGTCTTCTGCCTTCTGCATTCTGCCTTCTGCCGTTTGGTTTGTTCAGCCGGAGGCCGCCATGTCGGCTTCGCTGATGTCGAAATTAGCCGAGACTTTTTGCACGTCGTCGTGATCTTCCAGCGCTTCCATTAACTTCAGCATCTGCTTGGCTTCACTGCCCTCGAGCTTTTTGTATTCCTTGGGGACCATTTCAACTTCAGCAACTTGAGGTTCAACACCGGCTTTTTTCACAGCTTCGAGCACGGTATCAAAATCGCCAGGTGCAGTGATGATTTCAAAGTTGTCTTCATCAGTGCGCAAGTCTTCGGCGCCGGCATCGGTGACGATCTCAAAAAGTTCTTCTTCTGACTTTGCGCTCTTCGGGACGACAATGTAACCCTTCTTCTCAAACATCCAGGCAACTGCGCCGGCCGCGGCAAGGTTGCCGCCGTTTTTGGAAAACGCGTGGCGAATCTCGGCAACAGTGCGATTGCGATTGTCCGTCATGGATTCAATCAACAATGCCACGCCGCCTGGTCCATAGCCTTCGTAAGTGATCTCTTCGTAGTTAACGCCTTCTTCTTCACCTGTGCCGCGACGAACAGCGCGTTCGATCGTGTCGTTGGGCATGTTGCCGGCTTTGGCGTCGAGGATAGCCTTACGCAAGCGCGCGTTGCCCTCCGGATCACCGCCGCCCGAGCGCGCGGCCACAGTTATTTCCTTAATAAACTTTGTAAACAGCTTGCCGCGCTTGGCATCGAGCGCGCCCTTCTTGTGCTTAATACTGTGCCACTTCGAATGTCCGGACATCGGTCTTGGTCCTTCTAGTTAATCAGACTGTTCTATCTTGTGTGGGTCGAGAATAGTAGCACAGACTTTAGTCTGTGTTCCGCTCGGGCGAAGAGCTGCTTGAACAAACACAGACTGAAGGAAGTTGGTGAAAAGTTTGCATTAAGCCCGCGAAGCGCGGCGATAGCATAAAGCCTGGGGTGGAGCGGAGCGAAACCCCAGGATTGTTCAAGTAAGAAGGAAGAGCCCACGAAGTGGGCGACAGCCGTTTATGACGCGTAAATCGCAGCGTTTGCGCTATCGCACGCTTCGCGCGCTCCGCTTTTTTTAACTCTCGTCGTCCTGGGGTTCCGCTCCGCTCCACCCCAGGCTTTATGCTCCCACCCGCTGCGCGGGTTTGGAAACGCCAGCCTGCATTGACTTGTTCAGACCTTCCTGAAGTCTGTGCCACTACTTCAGCTGCTCGTATTCTTTCTTCGCCTGGATCAGCACCGGTAGATCTGCGTCAGCATGCTCCCAGGCGGCAAAAAAGTTTTGATACTCGGTGCGGCTTTTCGATGATAGTACTGAAGATTTCAGGCTTACATTTCCTAACCGTCACTCGTTTGGTTTTGGAAGTATGCCCGGCATTGATTTCAACTGCACTCCGAGAAACACCTAGTGCCTTTGCCAGGACAGCGATGAGTTCTCGATTGGCGGCGCCGTCAACTGGTGCAGCGGCAAGCCGCACGCGCAAGCCGCCGTTGTGTTCGCCGGCAATCTCACTGCGCGATGCGCGCGGTACGACGTAAACCTGAAACGTCAAGCAGCCATCCTTTTCGGAATAATGGATCATGTTCAGCAGGCGCACGCCCGCGTTTAAATTAACTTCACCCAAAGAATATGACCTGCCAACCGCGCAGAAGTGTTCCCGCGACCGCGGCCTGCAGCAACCACACGATCACAAAAGCGACTATCGGCGAGATGTCGAAAACTCCAACCGGGGGCACTATGCGGCGCAGCGGACCAAGCAATGGCTCAGTTGCATTTACCAGGGACCGCATCACGCGATTCGAGTAGCCAACCATTCCCCAAGAAAGAATTATGCGAATAAAGATAAGCAGACTGTACAGGCCAAGTAGGCCGTAAAGCAGATAGCCCATCGTCGCGATGATAGAGTGGGCGCCCAAACTAATCAGAATTCCCGCCAGCGTATTTGCAATACCGGAAATCAGCTGCAACGCAAACCAACCGAGCAGGATTGCCGCAAGAATTGCCACCAGCGGCGCATACTTTGGATCGACGGTCATGCGGGCGAGCGTGCGACGAACGGGAACGATCACCGGATCCGTCAGCCGGCGAATCGTTATTGAACTCCAACCAAAAGGATTCAGATCGACCTGGTTCGCAATCAGGCGCAAAACTATTAGAACGATGATGACCGCAATCGCCGTGATTAAAGCCCAACTTATGAACCAGTAAAGCCTGCTAAGGATCAGCATGAAACTCTAACTCCGTTCCCCAAAAAGAGCAGTGCCAACTCGAACCATGGTTGCGCCTTCTGCGATCGCTACTTCGAAATCGTGGCTCATACCCATCGACAGTTCGCCTTTCGCAGAACCAAAATGTCCCTGCGCGTGCAACTCATCGCGCAGCTCGCGCAGGGTTTTGAAAAACGGTCGACTACAATCCGGGTTCTCAAAGTAGGGCGGCAACGTCATCAATCCAACCAGGCGTAGCCGGCTGCATTGTCTTAGCGTGGACAGCAACACTGGGAGTTCGGCGGTTTCAACGCCCGACTTAGTGACTTCTCCCCCCAGATCTATCTGCGCTAGCACATCCAGCGATTGCCGGCCTTCTGCAGCGCACAAGCGATCGAGTCGTTCGGCTAACCCGGCCGAGTCAAGCGAATGAATCACATCAAAAAGATTAACTGCGCGCCGCGCTTTGTTTGTTTGCAGATGGCCCACCAGATGCCAACGCGCAAGGTTGCGACCCAGTTCAGCAATCTTTTCTTCTGCTTCCTGCACGCGATTTTCACCAAAGTCTTTTGCCCCTAAATTGAGCGCGGCTTGCAACGTTTCGGCTGGGTGCGTTTTAGTGATCGCCACAAGCGTTATTTCTTCGGGCGAACGATCGCCGGCGCGCGCGGCTGTCTCAATTCGTTTAAGAACGTCCGCGAATCGGTCGCGCATTGTTTGAAATGCATCTGGTTTCGGCGGCATTTCTTTGACAACACAATCGAAATGAAACTGCAAGAGCGTCGTGTCAGTTGTTGGCGAGTCCTACATTATCAGATTAATTCCACTGTCGCACCCGGTCATAACTGTGCAAATGTAGCTGCTGGAACCTCGGAGAACTGGCAATGCACGAAAGTCCGGTCGCAGCTCAACGGCTGGCACATTGATTGTAGTGAAACTGGGAAACCGCAGCGCTCCCCGCTGACGCAACAGCTATATATTAGGAGGAAGTTTATGAACCATTCGAAAGGCAAGCTAAGTGTTTTTTCGATCACAGTGATGGTTTTGTTATTGGGCCTGGCAATTCCAGCAACGTCACTCGCGCAAGGACGTGGACATGGCAGAGGCCGCGGCCGCGCCAGAATCTTGTCGCTGCATGATCGCAAGTGCGCCAAGTTTGTAAACTGTCATGACGCAAGCGAAGGTCGCTGGGACGGACGCGGACCGCGCGGTGATAGGGTCGGAAACATAATTCTGCGCAACCGCAATCGCCATCGCAATCGCCGGTTCGATGACAATGACAATTTCGTTTTGCGTAACTTAAGACGTAACCGGAATCGCAATTTCGATAACGACGAGTTCATCCGCAACCGGAGATTCATGGACCGGAATCGCGATTTCGACAATGACGGTGACCATCGTGGGCAAGGCCGCCGCGGCAAGCATGAATAAAGAGTCCGCTAACAGCGGTAATTCGCCGGTCAGTTCACGAGAGGGCGTTCCCGGCAACTGAACGTTTCTTGACACGCCCTAGACGCGTTCGCATAATGAATTCCCATTGCGGATGTGGCGGAACTGGCAGACGCGCAGGTCTCAGAAGCCTGTGATGGTGACATCGTGGAGGTTCAAGTCCTCTCATCCGCACCAATTTTGAATGCAGAAAAGCGAGTCCAACCGGACTCGCTTTCTTTTTGGAACCCTCCGCAAGTCCTCGCGTTAACGAAAAAGATGTCACATCCGTGACGGTCACGGTGTCCTATTAATAACTACGCCCAAGCCCGATCGTGCTACAGGGGTGACCGATGAAGGCCGAACACGCTGATTCAATTGAACCCGAGGAGCGCAGTGCCCTTCGCGCAAGTGCGCCGCAGCCGCTCAAGATCACCCAGCCTCCCGCTCGTAACCGCGTTCAGCATCTGGCCGATTTGGCCCACACACTTTTGCGAGAAGCTGAAACGCTGGCCTCGGACAAGACCTTTACCGAAGAATCGAACAAGTTGCGCTCGCTGAACATTGCGGAAGGCGTCGACTTTTACGATGAGGTCACGCGCTTTGAGGTCAACCTCATCAAGCTCGCGCTGGAGCGTAGCGGACGAAACCAGGCCGCGGCGGCCAGGCTACTGAACATCAAGCCGACCACGCTGAACTTCAAGATCAAACTCTACAGAATCGAATACTGAGAGTGGCACGGACTTTAGTCTGTGCCATCTAGGCAGCCACAGACTAAAGTCTATGCCACTAGTTGACCGCCTGCGAGGAGTTGTCTGCCGCAGGCTCGCGCCCATCTGAAACAGTTAGCTGCTGTTCGTCGAAGAGAGTTGAATTGATCAACGTCTGCACCCAATACTGACCTGCGGCCGGAAACGTAACATTGACAAAGAAACTGATGTTGTCGGCAAAGCCGCCTGGCGTTATCTCAAAGCTGGTAGGTTGTGACACGACGATTGGATGCTGTCGATCGGGCGTAAGAATTCTGACTTCCGAAAGATGGGTTCCCTCTCCGCTCCAGTGATTGACTATTGCAAACTTGATCAGGGAAACCGGCAACTGCTGCACCATGATGTTTTGGAAAACTCCCATAAAGGAAAGCTTATTGCCGACTTCGAGTCGCACGTCATCGCAAAAAAGCGTGTAAAGTAATTCGAGTTTTTGAACGTTTGAATCTGTCTTTGCCATTTACGCTCCTGAGTAGGATAGACATTCTTGTCTGTCCTCTTTGCCGAGTCAAATTCAGAAGAAAAAGGGCCAGGGAGCAACGCCTGTCATGTGGGACAGACATTCTTGTCTGTCCTCTTTGCCTGAGTCAAATTCAGAAGAAAAAGGCCAGGAAGCAATGCCTGTCATGTGGGACAGACATTCTTGTCTGTCCTTTTTGCTGAGTCAAATCTCAGATGGACAGGCAGGAATGCCTGTCCTACTAAAGCATCTTCTTGAACGCTTCCTCATCGAGCACGGTAACACCCAACGAAGTCGCCTTATCGAGTTTCGATCCTGCTTCTTCGCCGGCAACCACGAAGTCAGTCTTTTTACTGACTGACGAACTGACGCGGCCGCCGCGCGATTCGATGGCCGCGCGCGCCTCGTCGCGCGTGAAGTTTGCCAGTGTGCCAGTCAGTACAAATATCTTGCCTGCAAATTTGTCGTCCGTCGGGTGGCGGGGTTTTTCCATCTTAGTTTGCACACCCGCCGCAGCCAGCCGATCGCACAACGCCAGGTTGCCTTCGTCGTCAAACCAGTCGCGCACGCTTTGCGCGACGGTCAAACCAATCTCAGGAACGTCATCAAGCTCTGCAACTGTCGCCTTGCTTAACGCAGCGAGCGAACCAAACTGGCGCGCTAGCGTTGTCGCCGTGCGATCGCCGACATGACGCAGGCCCAGCGCATAGATGAGATTTGCCAGGTCGCGCTGCTTGCTGGCTTCGATTTGCGCGAGCAGATTTGACGCTGACTTTTTGGCCATGCGTTCAAGGCCAGCCACATCTTCCAAAGTGAGAGTGTAAAGATCGCCGGCGTCGTGGACCTTTCCGCGCTCGACCAGTTGATGGACAAGTGACTCGCCCAACCCTTCAATGCGCATTGCTCGCCGCGAAGCAAAGTGCAACAGCCGGCCTTCGAGTTGTGCCGGACAGTCGGCAGCCACGCAACGTGAAACTACTTCGCCTTCCGGACGCGAGATCTCGCCGCCGCACACCGGACATTTCTTCGGCATGCGAAAAACTTTCTCTTCACCGGTGCGCTTCGCTTCGATGACTTTAAGCACTTTCGGAATGACGTCGCCGCCCTTTTCGATCAGCACCCAGTCACCGATACGTATTCCCAGGCGCTTCACTTCATCAGGGTTATGCAGCGTGGCGCGCGACACCGTAGTGCCGGCCAAGGCGACCGGCTCGAGGTTCGCGACCGGCGTCAACGCCCCGGTCCTTCCCACTTGCACCACGATCGAAAGCACTTGCGTTGTTGCCTGGCGTGCAGCGTACTTGTAAGCGATGGCCCAACGCGGCGCTTTGTTTGTGGTGCCAAACTCATCCTGAAGCGCGGTTGAATTTACCTTCACCACCAGGCCATCAATCTCATAATCGAGATCGTCGCGCCTGGCTTCCATCTTGTTGGCAAAGTCGATCACCTCATCAATCGACCTACAAAGAACTCGCTCCGGATTCACACGCAGGCCGGCTTGCTCCATCCAGTCCAGTGCTTCCCAGTGAGTCGCAAATGGTTTTCGATCGCCCGCAAGCAGATCATAAGCAAAAATCTCCAGCCGCCGCGACGCGGTGATTTTAGGATCGAGTTGGCGAATGGTTCCCGCGGCCGCATTGCGCGGGTTAGCAAAGCGCGGCTCAGCCTGGTCTTCACGCTCGGCATTGATGCGCTCAAAAACCTTTCGCGGAATGAACGCTTCGCCGCGGACTTCGATGGTTTTTCCTTCGGTAATGTGGAAGATGCG
>Ga0137418_10002292_pt1 | contig 17537 bp, 16 predicted proteins | sample CZODoug3_1_2_16f_FD_122242 | JGI IMG/M metagenome (GOLD analysis project Ga0137418, IMG submission 122242) | Vadose zone soil fungal communities from Angelo Coast Range Reserve, California, USA - CZODoug3_1_2_16fungal (Hybrid Assembly) | ecosystem: Environmental > Terrestrial > Soil > Vadose... | reverse complement strand
CGATGCTTCTCTTTTCAGCAAAGCCTTGGAAACGAATGACGGCCAGGTAGCTAAGAAACTATACGTTGATCTTGGCCTTTCACAGACGGCAGTTTGTCGCCCATGGTGTGTTCTCTCTTCGCAGAATCCGTCGTCCATTATCTGATTATCTCTCTAGGTTCGCATGTTTATTTGCGCAATCGTTGCCAGTCCAGTACCTCAACCGAATTTGGGACATCTTCCTTTATGAAGGTAATAACTACTTTTAAATTCCTTTTAGCATATAATTCGCTTATGCCAAATACGTCTTCCAGGCGTTGCATTTCTGTTTCGTGTCGGCCTCACACTCATTCATTGCTGCCGCCACTATCTGCTTCAGTCCAATAGCGAAGCCTCCGCACTCGATCATTTGGCGCACCCTCCATCAACTTGCCTTCCGGTAACGTCGGAGGCATTTATCACCCTCGCTTATTCGTTCAAAGTCAGAGATGACGATATTCGCAAACAACGAATCAAGATGGAGGCGCAGGTGAAGCGTCAGACGCAAATGCGGGTTCTCTCAGTTCCGGGTCTTGTTGGCGCAAAGACTGGCCCAGCTATCTCCCTACCGAGGTCGTAATTCGTTCCTGTGTTGTGGGATTTATTCACTTTACATAATTTTGCTATACGTCGTCTGCGATGGTCAATTTGTCTTCACAGTAATATGTTTTCTATGATGAACTGCTACATATTCGTTGTCGTGATAATTCTTTATACCTTATAAACATGTATCCAGCTATGTACCATTGCTTGCTTTGAACCATTGCTTGCTGGCAATGTATGCCCCTAGCACATCGACTGAAGTAAATTGTACTGGTAATTGTAGAGATAATTGAACTTCTCCAAAGCGTCGTAGCCCACGACATTGACCACCATCAGCAGACGGCTCGAAGAGTACTCAGTTGCATAATAATCAGCAGGACCTATACTCGAGTCGATTGTTACGAGTCCAATCAATAATTGGCCTAACATAGCGTGATTATAGGCAATGTATAACACGTAAGAACCATGGTGGTGATTTGGCTTAGAGCAGGATCCACGACTTACACATGTCACAAATTCATTCACAGTTAACGTGACGCGTTCTTAATATCTGTAATTCCAGCAGTCAAAATGTTCAATTATGCAGTGGGTATCTGATCAAGTCTACATGTGTCACTTAGTATGTCTTTACTTACGACAATTTAGGCTCGTGTCCCAATCGTCTGACCCTACTCCTTCTCTCACAATAAATAGGTCAATTGGATCGTAAATCTTTTTAATCGCCTTCAGTCTGTTATAATGATCACCAAAGAATGTGAACTTTGGATCCCGCTCGAACATGAAGGCCTAGGGTGAGAGTGAATATTTGTATTTCCGCTTCCAGGTCAGCAAACGCACCTCGCCAAAATAGGCGCTTGAACCAGTCAAATTGGTGATGTTCTGAAGGGTATGCGCGAGCCCTGTCCTCAATCGTTGGATCTCGTTCGCATGGGTGCCTTCTTCCCATCCTATGCGCCAAATTACGTGAGCGAGGGCCCTGCGCCAAAAGGGATTGAGGCCCGTCGAATCAGGATCTACTTTTGACACAGCTCCGCCAGCAACATGACTGTAAGTGGCTAAATCAGGAACAAGTAAGGTAGTCGAATCTTGAACACCCACTACCATATAACGCCTCCATCGATCGACATAATGGCATCTGCGATGCCTTGGGAGTTATGCTCGATGGTGTTACGGCTGATCAAACGCGATGCCAACTCTGAATTATCCCCCCCAAGCGCGGTTGCCGGATAACGTGGGGTAAACCACTCATAGATCGAGGGAAAAGGAACTGTGAGTGCCAGTGAAACATTAAGACCCTCAGATGTGAGGTTTTTGGCGAATTCAAAGAATGGGTCAATGGTCTTGTTGGCTTCTGTTTGAGTTACGTTGTGTGCAAGATAAAACAACTCAAATGAGTTGGGAGAAAGCACAGCTTGTCCACTGAAATTTGCATCGGAGAGGCTGGGTTGAATTCGAACAAATTCGGATAGTAACATCCTGAGCGTGTTGTTGCTTTTTGTGTTTGCTGTGAGAAATATCCCAGTCAAGGGCACAATAGGATAAGTGCGATATGTCACCGAGGTGACGATGCCGTATGTTCCACCACCCCCACCACGCAGCGCCCAGAATAAATCGGGGTGACTGTGTGAATTTACGGTGAGGTATGAGCCCGATGAATCCACGACTTTCAGCTCGATGACGTTGTCAACTCCTAGAGCGAGATCAGAGCTTTGAAATCAGACGATATTTGGTCCCATACCTAGACCATAAAAAGGAGAAATAGGACTATGTCCACCACCTAAAAGCCATCCGCCAGCAGCTCCGACAGATCCTCCTGGCGCATCCCCCCCAACCAAGACTCGTCCTTGTGCTTGTGTGGTTTCGTATGCTTCCCAAAATTGTACTCCAGCCCCAAGAGTCACCGCTGCAAGTGTGGCAATTTAACAGACTGAAATATAACGGGGATATCACAGGCCCACCATCATATGTTTCCGTGGAAGGAGCACCTTCGGGAATAAGTGATGCATTGTAGGATACACCCCTGAAGTGATGAGTCCATATCATAAATGCTCCTCGAGCCATATTTCGTGCGAGCCTGTCGTGTCTGTAATATTATCAGAAGGTGGGAAGTCATGATTGATAGTGTTCAGAAATTCACCCCGTGTTCTTAACTACCAGACGAAGGTTATGCTGCATCAGGAAATCGGGGCGGCGCTGGTATGACCAGATGGAGTTTGTAAGTTCAGGGCAGACTTGCAATTGATGCTCAGCCTTGGCAAGGTGGTGTAGGGTAGTATATGGCGCCCTCGGTGTGCCAGCATTTGAAAAAGAGCTGCAAGCCTGCTGGTGGCCTTCTCAGCACTTCCCTTTTATTCTCGTGATTGTAAGAAATGGGTAATGCATGAGCTCCTTGCCACATTCTGATGATCATCTGGTCAGCAATTATATTTGGTTTATACAACACCCTCAGTCAGTGAGCATTTGAAAAAGGGCTGCAAGTCTGCTGTTGGTCTTTTCAGTGCTTGCATTTTTAGTCTAATTGTTGTGCAAATTGATAATACATGATCTCCTGGGCAGCATTCTGGTTTGATCTGGTCATTGTCTGGTCAGCAATTGTGTGAATGGTTTAAGTATTGCAATTGGTTGATAGGTACAGCATTTAATTGCAACTGATGCTCAAACTTTACAAGGCAATTAAATGTTATGTCTGCCTGTCAGCATTTGAATGAGCAGTGCAAGTCTGCTGGTGGTCTGCTCAGCACTTGCATTTTTGGCTAATTATTGCAACAAAATTTCCCCAGTCAGCCAACAATTGAGGAGAGGATGCATCAGGCCAAGAATGTTGAAAGCCATCTCTTTTGCAGAGAACTTGTGGACTCCATAATTCTCAAGTTCATGCATGACGAAACAATGGATAAAACACATTGTGTGTGCTGAATGCATCGGTATGACCGGATGGAGTTTGTAACTTCAGGGCAGGACTTGCAATTGAAAATAATATACACCCTCAGTGTGGTGTGCCAGCATTTGAAAAAGAGCTGCAATCCTGTTGGTGGCCTTCTCAGCACTTCCCTTTTATTCTCATAATTGTAAGAAATTGGTAATACATGAGCTCCTTGCCACATTCTGATTATCGTCCGGTCAGCAGTTTATACAACACCCTCGGTCTGTCAGCATTTGAAAAGAGGCTGCATAGTCTGCAGACTGTCTGCTGTTGGTCTTTTCGGCGCTTATATTTATTATAAGTATTGGCCAATACAATAATTGGACATTATGTTGGTGTAAGTTTGCCAGTCAATGTAAGGTTATCCGAAATCAACACCTATACACTAGCCAAACACCACTGTCCCGATCACGGACAACAAATAATATACAATAAATTGTCACCCAGCGAGTGGTGTCCAATACATGTGTTTTAACTTGATTACATATACAAAGACAGAGCATAGCACGAATATAATGGTGAAAGCTACACTATGACATGCCTGTAGAACAATCTGCATGAGATGTAACTAAGCAATGATGGGTCGTCAGGTGTGGTTGGGCTTGTAGACAAGAAGGGACGGCACATCCTATTGATACGGTTCCAGCAATATTGACATGGTCAGGTGAAGAGGAACAAGATTCTGCTGGTCCTGCGGGTCTGCTTGGCAAGGTACATAAGAAGCAATTGAAGGTGCTGGTTGTTTTGCTGTATGCCAGGTCAATATGGGGGAACATAATAAAGGTGGGAGTACCAAAGCAGGGCCATGGTTCATGGTTGAAGAACCCGCAAAGAAGGGCTTTGGGAGATGGGGCTGGGCATCATTATAGGGGCGACATCGTTGCCGTACCACCCTGGTGCATGTCCCAAATAATAGAAGGCCAAATCACAAGCCTGGTAGCCATTGGGAGAATTGAGTGAGGGTCAAGGCAATAAGCAATACATGACAAATACAAACCGAGAAAAGAAAGATTGGCCGCCGAGCGAACCATATACTGAACTTTGGTTCTGGTTCGCATCCACGATTGTTTAAAAACCAACAATGAGATGTGTGCCGCGGCGGGTTCCAACTAATTGTCAATCTTTGAAGGTCCGCCCAGGTGAGTAGGTATAGGCGGTCGGGTATGTGCTAAGAGAACAAGGAAACAAAATAGTGAATGGAAGATAACGAGGCTAGCGTGTCGACGGCTGCGCAAAAGTAAACGCTTCTGTAGTCAAGTGCCGTCTGGTGCGCTATTGACAAGCCCGGTCTAGTGTCATGTGGAATAATCTTGACACTATCGTTGGTCATCTTGGTAGGCATCGGTGGCAACGCAGATAAGTTGCGCAAAGTGGTGGTGGTAGTGAGGTACGCACTCCGAGTCACAGGAGAATTGACAAAGGCGGCGGTGTGGATGTTGGCGGCCACAGGCTGCGGTCAAGTTTGTCAGTGGTGCACCAGTGCTTACTAAGCAAACCGTAGAAGATAATCACAGATCTTGATCTTGAACGTTTGAACCACCACTGCTGCGGTTGACTAGTGTCCTGGCTCCAGATTAGTCACAGTTGCGTTTCTCAACCCGTTGCACTACAAACGGTACTATTGCCGTGCTTGATATGTTCATGTGCCTCTTTTTTAGAATATTCCGTTTTTTTGCCCCATATTCTGTTTTGTTTTTTTCACAAATTTCGTCCCTCTTCAACAGAAAATTTCTGTTTTCTTTGCTGATAGTGATTAATGGTGTTTTATATCCAGATTCCACATACTTGTTCATTCACCCGTATTACCACCCTACACCATGGACACCAAACATGAAGACCAACAAATAGCCGACTCTGAATCATATGCTAAAGTGGCTCAGATGGAGGCAAAATTGGCTATGATAAAAGCAGCAGTAGCAGAGAAGGCCAATCAAATTAAATCAAAGGAGTTGGAACTGCACATCGTCAATGCTGAACGAGATGAAGCAAAGGAAGATTATTATTTTCTCAAGGGTGATATTGAAAGCATGCAGGCTGAAAATGCCATGCTGCAGGGTGCGGTACGCCTTGCTCAACATCAGGTATGTTTACCCATAACCTGCTAAATGCCAGTAAATGTTGCTGACATTTATTTAGAAGGAGAATATATACTCATGAGGTCCAGGAGGCATTTGCGGCCAATCAGCGATATGAAGTTGGAGAAACCTAGCTCTTTGTCACGATCATAATAAAATTCAAATACTATTTGGACGCTTGTCTGAATTTAAATTTGAGGGTATGCAGGGAGATGCAGGCATCACTGTCTACGAACATGCTCACATTACAGAACGAGGTTGAACCCATCCTTTGTCCCCATTGAACACCCCTCCAGCCACTTCCTTCACTGTCTGCTTGTGATGGATCTATTAGTGAGTTGGTTCCTCCCCAAAAACAACTTTGAATATTGCAATCATATCCTTCCTTTCCTGCTCTTCTGTCAACGCCAAGACACTCTCTGCAATATTCTTCTTAGCAGATGTATGTGCAGCTAAATCGCCACGGTCTCAAACTTGATTGGGGAGTACCAGCTTCCGGAGAGCTGTATGCTGCCTGCCGAGGGCCCTCCATCGGCATGATACATCGTCACTGTGATTAATGGTTTCCAACCGTGTCGACGCAAATTCGAGCATTTCATCCCTGTTGATGGCGCAGGCCTTCCAGGTTTTCCAGTCTTGATGGCCACAAATGTCAGCTAGTTTGTTTCGACCAATGTCCAAAAGAACGCGATTGCGGATTTTGTTAATTGCAACCCGATCCTGCGAGTCAAATAAATTAGTATTATATTAGCGCAATCAATTGCAGACAGCAACACGCACCCCAAGGAGGGCTTCCATCGTTGTCTGCAACGTTGCATTTGTCTTATCCAGCTGAAGTCGTAAAGCAGTATTGTCCTTCCGTAGGTCAGTGTTGTTCGTCTCCACAGCCGTGAGCCTACCCTGCAGCTCTGCAAGCTGACTTAGGATTTTGCCCAATGTTGAATTACTTTCATTGGCAGTAGTGCATGAAGGAGAGGATGAAGATCCTGGTGGATATTGTCAGCACAAATGTAAGCTTCGTTCAGAATACTGACCTAACTTAGAATTGTATCGATGTTTTGACTGATTGTCCTCATTGATCAACGCCTCTGCATTGAGTCGGGAGCATGCCTCAGTAAGTTCAGTTGTTGCGCTGCCAAGTGCGTCCATGACAGGTGATGGTGTGATGTCTTTGCTTCCATGTGCGGCTTTTGGCCAAACGACCATGGTTACTGGACCCTTCAGATCCCGCATCCGGGCTGTATTTGAAGCATCTAATGTTGAGATTTAGTAATAAGTAAACCGTGTTCCATGATCTAACAATACCTGGATAAAAGTCTGTACAATCCTCGTCGATGGATATGGTTGATGGAACGCCTGGCTGGACACAAAGATGGTTCAGAATTTCTCTGGAACCAGCCTTTTTTGCATCCGTTACGGTGGTAGAGGCGGGAAGTTTGATCGTTCGCTGTAACCTGCCCTCGCCATACAATACGGTCACCTGAGAGAGATGGCTCATCGAAGTTGATGTCGTGAGTAAGACTGAAACTCGGCGTGAGAAAACCAACTGATCATCGCAATCATCATGATTTTGGCCATTTCGGGGCCGACTTGGAGACCTCAGGCCTCGGCCCGGTTTTCATGTATGTGGGTTAAAATAAACAATTCCCGATTGGAAAAGAAATTCCCAATTGGGATGTCCTGTAGAAAGTGAGCTCCAATTAAAGTTGCTGGGGTTCGGGTCAGGTTCGGTTCAGCTACCTTTTGGTTGACCCTGAACCTGAACCTAACCGCCTCTCAGCCATTGCCCTGACCCTGAACCAAGGTTCAGTGCTGAACCGGTTCTACGTTGGCTAGTAATTATAGCCTGATAGAATAATTAGACAAAAATATACTAAGGCATTAGCATAACATCTTTTGACCAAATATTGGTAATACAGATCACGGTCAAAATCATACCCAACTAGTCATTGTTGCACATGCTGGTGAGTCTTTTAGATAGCTTTACATGTGCTGACACATCTGGGCCAATCCAGCTGCAGCACTACATGCAGTTATCATCCCACTACAACACTTGTGTGACCAGAAGATGGTTTGACCAGACGAAGATAAGAATGAGGTTGAAATATCAAGTCCTTACCATATTGCCACAATCATTGGACGAGAAGACAACCGCCGACCGACGAGAGTTGATACAACATTATATTATTTTACTATGTTTTAACCTCCACTGTCAGACAGCAAAGTTTTTAGTCTGAAATCATTATTTTATGTTCTGTACATCTTCTCAAATGCATATAATTCTTCATCGTCTACAACATCCCTCTCGCAACCCTCATCATCACTCCCTATATCCAGGCTGTCATCATCATCGTTGCTACTTAAGTCACCATCAAATTCCTCTTGTGGTTCAAGTTCTGGTTTGGCGTATTCATTTTCATATGAGGGTCCAGGTTCTGCTCCAATGGCCTCACCTGTGTCTGATAGGTCAGGCTCATCATCTGAATGTTGCTGAGAGTTGGAGTCTGGTGTTATGCCACCAGCTTTATCGCGAGCATATAAATGTCCCACCCCGAGGCCGAAATGGTATCGCAACAGCATATCACGGTCGACGAAACTGTTAAAATCAGTCCCATGTAGTAAATTAAAGTTGATTCAATACTCACCGATTCACATAATAAGCTGCCCAGTCTGAGGAATCACCGGCACAAAATGACAACCCTTGACCATCAGCGTGAAGTTTTCCTTTGACAAACGAAGGAACAACGTGGCAGCTACGTAGTACATCAGACGGGTCAATGAAACCAAACGAGTCCCTGTCGGCCATTGGTGAAAAATGGATGCGATCTAATTTGCAAGTTTTCCAGCCGGCATTGAGCGACCTGGTTGCCTCACCCTCATACCATCGCACCCATAAAACCTCCATCCGACGGGGCTGATAGTCAATCATACCTGGGCCAACATACACTACATTGACATGGTACACGCCCAGAACTCGCCCATAGTGGAATGGATGGGTCGAGCTTTGGTCATTATCTCCATCAGCTAGCACCATGATGTTACAGTGCGAAGTAGAAGGGTTGACAACATCACGAGAGCGTCGCAGATCGTAAGTAGTGTAGTTGATACGCATGATATTATGTGTATACATGCGGTCATGTTTGAGCAGGATAGAATCAGGACTGCACATTGCCAGCTGGTCAGGCTGGATATGAGTAATGCGAGTAAGGAGGTGTTGTTTTAACTTGGGCAAAAAATCCTGAGGGGCAACGAATGTCAATGCAGCGGTTGTATATCTTCTCGGCTGCAATACTTACCTTGATTGCTGGATCTCCAGCATTCCTCCTAAGAAATGTGCCTATATGCTCGTGATGGTTCTGACTAACTCCTATGTGATGATGTTCCTGCGGCGTCTTGGCCACCTGTTCTTCCAATCCCCCGTTGCCGGGCAGTCTGGCACGAACACGACGCAGTCGTGCTTCCCGTCGTTCTATTCTAGCCAGCTGTCTGATGAACTTCTTCTTATCAGTACGTTTGTACCTGGCCTTCGGCGTTCGGTGCTCAAGCTCCCCCTATATACGGCAATCAGTGCTATAAATCACCACGTTAGAATGTGTAGTGTCCTTACAGGTTCCGTGGAGTATGAATCAGTGGTGCCATACCTACGTATCGTACTCACATAATCCCCAAGTGCATGGTATTTATATCTTCGAAGGCTGAACTGCTTTGGCTTTCGCCCTGTGGTCTTTGTTGTCGCCGTGGAACCAGAAACCGATTGACGAGCCATAGAACTGGAGGCATCATGCGGTGTCAATCCAGACTGGTTGGGATCAGTATCTGACTCGTCGGGAGTTATAGAACTAGAGGTGGCATTTTGTAGCGTAGATCTGGACACAGAACCTGGCTGATCAGTTGTGGAACGGGAGATGTTGTCTAGTGTAGATCCACTAGACCCCAGCGCGTGCACTGCGGCTTTTTGGCTGCGGCGATCATGTGCTGCCTCCTCACGTTTTAGCTCTCGTGTATTGAAAGCAGGGCAAGTTTTGTCAGTGAATTTCCGAAATGCTGTGCCGATGCTTGTAGTGGTCTCCTCAAGAATCTTGAGAGTGTGGTCGGTATGCATACGAAGCTTGGCTAGACCATGCCAGTGTGCGCAAATGAAAAGTAGTCGTAGGATGGAGCTGTTATGTGGTTCGGGAAGTAGACCTTCAAAAACAGGTATAATACACTGTCGATTATGACCTAGTCTGTTAGTCAGTTGTCCCAGGAACAAATTATATATTACCCACCTGCAGAAGATCCTCGAAATCTCCAGCAGTCAGTTTTTTCAGTTCTGAGACGTTAGCCATAAACCTTCTGATAGTGTCCGCACCAAAAGTCGGGACCTGCCTAAAGCTGCAAGAGCAAGTTCTTTGGTGGAGTCATGCGATTCTGAATACGACATCACTTACCGACGATCCAGCTCGCCAAGAGCGCTGTCCCCTCCCGCAGCGTGCAATATCCGAAGGAGGTGAAGAAACAGCTCTTTCCAGACACCCAATTCAATCTCATGCATGAAATCGACAACAAAAATATTGAATAAGTTGAAGCCAAACCGAGCAAGTTTCTGAGAGAACGCATTCTGTTGCTCAAGTTTTACTCTTTGTTCCAATTTATTTAACAGTGGTCACTTACAAATGTGGGCACCAGCGACTGGTCCTTTAAAAGTGCTTCCACTGGGTTGCTATCTACGGCATAATTCTTCTTGTATATGATGTTCCGAGCGGATTCAATCTTGCGCCTCCTTGCTTGGTCATCCACCTGGGCAAGTGTCTTGCGTTGTCGCATGTCCCGCTTAGTTCCCATATCCTGAACACGCGTCATAGGTATAAGACACCGGGGACAAGGGTAATTCCCTAGCTGACGGATGGTAGCCAAGATGACTCTGCAGATATTCGAACATCGTTCAGCAAGTCGCAAATCAGAAAACAATTCGACATACTTTTCTTTATAGTCGGCTGAATATGTGAAAATACGAAGATAAAACCTCCGCTCGACGCCATCACAGCACTGGACTACAATCCCATGCTCATAAGCTTCAATGAATTCTTCATCCAGAAGCAAGTCCCATTGTGCATGTAGCACTTCACGCCGACAATGCTTCATGAGAGCGCTACTTTGCCCTTTTCCATTCGTGTTGTCTGTTGCAAAGTCTTTAAACGCATCTGGGAGCTGGTAACAACAATGAGGGTAGGCTCAAGACTCCAATTGTAGCGACAACTGACCTGTTTAAAGTAAGCCACATGGTTGCAGAGGTGGCAAGTCGGTTTACACCGTCGATACTTTGATTCGTTGCCAAAGTAGAGGTAACAGGGCCAAAGCTTTGCGGTCCCAAAACTTGTCAGGTGTGTTTCATCGGACCAGAACATCATAGCCACCACCACTCTTGGGAGATTGCACCTCGGCTCTCTAGGTGATTCTTGTAGCTCACGATGAGCGTCCAAAAATGCAGGGGACGTGTATAGTTCGCCATGAACCTGTACATCGATTTCTGCATCAGCAGGCCTCCAAAAGAGCTTAAATGGCTCGTAGTGGAAATGTGCATCTTCTTGAGGGTTTCCGAGCTTTTCACGGACTATGGAGACAAGAGACCGATGGTAAAGGTGACCTACGTGGTAATTCTGGGGGCCAGGTCTCTTTGTTTTGCTGTGGAACGGGACCGAGATATTAATCGGTGTTCGTTTCCACCCAATATCTTCGTCTATCCACATGTGCTCGCCATCTTCTTCCTCGTCGAAGGGATTGCTGCCTAATGTCTTATCAATCTGCCTCCACTTCGTATATTGTATATCATCAGGGTGGAACTCTGGATTTCCAACAATGTTCAAAAGTTCATGGAAGCTCTCCTGAGAGCCGCGGACGCCGTGATTCCAGTACCAGTCGCCAAGAAGAAAAGAGTTTTTGTTTGGATAGGGATGAAAAGGATTCCCACTCTTATGCTGAGTTTGCATAGATGCAGAACCTGCCGTAACTGGTGGTTCCAATATGTTTGGCTGTGGTCGCTCAGATATTTCTGGTTGGTCGGACAGCTCTTGCAAGTTGACAAGCTCCTCAGGATCATGAGATGGTAGCCTCTCCGAGCGGAACTGTCTGAATAGTCCGAATATGTTTCGAGGTGTTTGGAAAGTTCGAAGACACTGCAAGTTGGATGGTTGAGTCCTCAAATGAGAGTTACTGGCAGATGGTGGTGCAGTTGGTTCAGAGATAATTTCGGCAGGAGGCAGAAGGGGGAGTGGCTGTGGTAAGATATCAATGAATCGTTGTGGCATCCGAATCTCTCTGCGCACTCTGCGCTCAGCTAGAGATAGATGTAGATCATGATCCATTTCAACAGGAACATCCATATGCTAGATAATAGAAACTGAATGACTGGTTGATGGCAAATTAACAAAGGAAACGCACATTGTTGACGTGTACAGCATCAACAATATCTGCAGGTATGTTGATGTCCTCGACGATGTCTGCGGGTCCAGTTGCCAACGCAAGATTGGATGCCTCCAGATCCTCTAGCCTTCGCCTTTTCTTTGGCCTCCATGATTCTTTTGCCTTTTCCAAAGCCTCAAGCAGCCGACTTTTAGCCTTATTACAACTTTTTTGGTGGTTCTTCAGCGGACCAGACGCTATGAACGACTTGCCACAGGGACAAAGCAACAAATTGGAGTTCATCTGATAGCTAGACCTCAGCCCAACAGGATAATGGGGGTTTATAGAAGTTCTGTTGAGTTTGAGTATTCTGAGAAACTTCGGCTGAACAACATGGACCAAGACTAGGTATAGCCAAGCACTAGTGTTCTGAAATTCTAATATGTGCCATTGATTCGGTGCAGTGCTATAAGATATAGAGGCCGGGCACTTGAGCACTGAATGTGTGATATGATTGGCTGGAGCACTCAAGTTGCCAATACGGACTAATGGTTCCTAGAAAAGCGTGACTTTATGTGCTCAGAAGCAGTGCCACCGTCAGTGTTACAGCGTCTGCTAACCAGAACATATAATGTTGCCCTGTCAACTGCAACCACCTGACCATAATTGGTATCTGGCAGCCCCTCGTCATTACGAAGGAAGCCACCAGCGCTTATTCTACACTTATAAATTTGCAGACCGAAATTGGATGTGAGCAGTCATCAGCCCCGCTTTCAAGTTCAAACCATGTCCCACCAGCTTACTCTTGATCTCCTCCAGCGCATTAGTCGTGAGGAAATGGACTGTCCCTCGGTAATACTTCATTATGACATTCAGTCAGGAGACCTTCGTGCCTGGTTTTGGTACGAAAGTTTGCCCTTCTGGCCTGGCTGTCTACAGCACAATCGCTAACATACTTATGAAGGCCTCTAACACGTGAAGGAATGCGTGTTATGCCTGAAGATTTTTCAGTGCACCGCAACACCCACGTGTTCCTGCACCCGAGCTGCCTTTGCGCTCGGGCTAAAGGAAGATATGTCGAAACAGCTGTGTACCAGCGCCTGCGTGGCCCGGCTTCTGGCAGCTTTGTGGCAGGTTGTGCCTCAAACACTTGCGGATATCTTGGTAAGTGGGGCTTCAAATAATATGGAAACCATCTGATAAGTACTTTTGCGTAGTACATCTCCACCGCTTGTTTTATGCGGATGGGGTATTTACAGAACGCTATCCTGTCAGATGTGAGTCCTATTCCAAGGCAGCCACTATGTTTGGTGCTGATACTGGCATTGGGTGTGCCAGTGTCTGGAGATCAACATCCTCCCCCCGTTATTTACATGCCTGGTGAAGCCGGGCGGTCTGTTTGGTATAACGCTGGGTTGTCGGCAGTGGCTAAGCGGTCTCAAGGTGTGTAAATTTAATTACTGTTCGTTCTAAATGAAAAATCTCATAGAGCATATAGGCCATCGCCTGGTTCGTTCGTCACCATCAGCATCCATCCCAACGTTTGACCCACCAGCCAAAGCCAAAGCCACTGAGACGGCACTTGATAGGCTTATTAGGTTGGATTCTTGGGTCAGACCAGGGCTTTCAGAGACCGAGTTCAGAGCGCTCTTTGCTAAGTGCAAATGCGGATTAATTACTACAAGGAGGGTATTTACGGATCATACTTGCATCCAAGTTGCTCTGCCGTCTGTTGTAATTGACCTCACTGGCAGCGATTCACCGGAACCCGAAGTGGGGGGTATGGTGATTGACCTTACTAGTGATTCTGAGGATGGCATGTAATCTACTGTACAAGGCCTTTACTTTCAATTCGTTCACTGGGCGTTGACGCAATAAATACTCAAGTAGCATGACTTTTGAAAGAAAAAAAAGCATGTAATTTCACATTTTCTCTGTTGCAATACGAAGACATCTTTGAAAATGGGAACTACAGTGTCAAACCAACGGTGCAAGTAGGTTGTTGGCGAATTCAAACCCGCCTGATGGTCTCTTCATGCCCTGTGACATACAAACTAAATAATATATAATGTATAGTGTGATGTGTAGGAATATGATAAGCGAATGGCTACGACATAAGGAATGTTACTAAGTCCATAACCCAAATATAGTGAATAGCTAACAAAGGTAAATAGCTGCGCCACGGGAACGAAGACTGAACCAAATATATAATATTCTAACACACCCCCTCAGTCGAGTACCCGTAAAGTTGTAATAAAATGAATGAGGTAGTATTAAATGTGAATAGGAATTGCCTGAAAAATAAGTGAACCGACCTGGAGAAGAAAAACAAAATGAACCATTTCCAAGACTCAACTCAATGCGCAAATTGGCATTCTCTCCGATATAGCTCAGAGGTCATATGACTTGTCTATTCGGCGCACGAGAGCCTCGGCGACCAGCAGCGCAATAGCTTGCTGTAATCCGGCTTTCCTCGCAGCCACAAATTGTGCTCGATCCTGTGGGTATCAAGACGTCGGTTGCGTTTGGATTATGGTATAGATAACCGGCGGTTCGCGTGATCGCCCGTCGAAGGGCTGTCTTGCCCCTGGATCCTCTATTGCCCTTCTCGGGTTGTCCTGGCCTCACCATTTCAACTTCCCTTAATTTCACCCCCTCAAATCGGACAACGGGGTTTCAGATCCGGTAACATGGGACATATTCTGCCTGCGATCGACTCGTTCGAGTGTGGAAATATATTTGCACATGTGTTCGTGCATTTGATTGGCTTTGTCGGCGGAATCCGCATGCACCCTCTCAAACTGAACATTGCGGGGCAAGAACAATCTCCTGCTCACATTTCGCAGGTGATGGTGGGAGTAATTCTTGTTGCTGTGGATTTCGCGTTAATACTCGCCTTCGAGTTTGCAAGTCCATAACCGAATTTGGACGTGGCTGGGTGCGAGACATCTATAATGCTCCTCGCCTTTTGGTTGTACTTAGCGACGACTGCCTCCAACAGATTCAGCGAACGCGATTTAGACGAGATAATCGTGCTTTGTTGAACACCACGTGACACAAACGCATTCGTGTCACAGTGTGTGGTCCGTTTAGCTCATCGTTAGCCGTTGCATGGCTGTCGTAGCACATTGATTGTGGTACCAAGTGTCCTGTGGGTCAACTTGGTCTTGTCTGCAACACCGAGCTTTGGACCAACTCGGGTGCAACAATAGGTGGTGGTTTGGACTGGATTGATCTGTCCTCACTGAAATCGGGTCACATAATGGTATAGCGTCCTTGTAATGTTGCAGCAACATGTGGGACGATACATCGCTTCACCCCCTCGAACCGAACGTCGCGTCGTAATGGTGACGCCTTGTTTGTATGGCGCGTTCGTGCTTGATGGCGGGAGCGGTCCTCGCTACTGCAAATTTGCGTGACTGCTGTGGCGGCTCACATCTATGCCTCTTTCGAGGGCTTGCTTGCCTCGAGACGGGGTTAATTCTCACCCTGCCTCCTTCCTATCTCCGGCTTGCCTTCTCTCGAATCTGCTCTCCCCTAACTGCAACTTGTTTGGCTCTCACAATGCGGCTCATGTGTGGGCAACCATCCTCTGGCTCTTTCAGCTCTGGGTCTCGGTGTGCGTCTAACTATACGTAGCCGTCTATCGTGGCCATTGTTACTCGCAGTGGGATTTCGGCAGTTATTGGCAATGCCTTGGGATGGTGAGTGCTTTTGGCAGCTCCCAACATGTGGTGAGCTCAGAATCGGGTTCATGCTTGGGATGTATTGATATAGGTGTTCGGATCGAACCTACCCTCACCCCCTCGAGCTGAACACCGATGATTCTCGCGCGGGAATGATTCCTTAACGCGTGGATGATGTTCGTTCTTGGATAACGTGGCACGACACCCACGGGGTCTGTCTCCTCAATCGTACATGTAGCAGCGGCGCGTTTCGACTCGAATTGCACAGAGGGTTGACGGCGATGTGACGTGTCGGCGTCTATTGATGTGTCGCGTACCTCAATGAAGAGGTCGCGTGAGTCAATATATTGCGTCCGTTGGCCTGTCGTTAAAACTTGCAGCGCGCAAGCGGGGGATCATAACCTGTAGGAATATGATAAACGAGAGGCTATGACATGGGTGCAAACTGTAAGGAATGTAATTGAGTCCACTATCCAAATATAGGAATATTGGTAACAGTAGTAAATAAAACTGTAATGAATGGGAACAAAGACTGAACCATATATAATATTCTAACACACCCCCTCAGTTAAGTACCCGTGAGGTTGTAAAGAAGTGAATGAGGTAGTCTTGAGTGTGAAAGTAATAAATGGGAATTGCCCATAAGTGGATGAACTGCAAAGCAAAAGAAATAAACCATTTCCAAAACTCGACTTGATGCACGACTTGGCATTCTCTCCGATATAGCTCAGGGGTCATATGACATGTCTATTCGGCGCACAAGAGCCTCGTCGACCAGCAGCGCGATAGCTTACTGTAATCCGGCCTTCCTCGCAGCCACAAATGGCGCTCAATCTTGTGGGTATCAAGATGTTGGTTTTGTTTGGAGTAAATATGGGTAACCAGCGATCCACGTGATCGCTCGTCAAAGGGCTGCCTTGCCCTCGGTTCTCCTATTGCTTTTCTTGTGTTGTCCTGGGCTCTCCATTTCAACTTTCCTTCATTTTACCCTCTCAAATCGGACAACGGGGTTCCGGATCCGGCAACATGAGACATAGTGTGCCCGCGATCGACTTGTTCGAGTGTGGGATTATATTCGCACATGCGTTTGTGCGTTTGGTCATCTTCGTTGAATGAAATCCGCATGCACCCCCTCAGACCGAACATTGCGATGTGCTCGCAGTTCGCAGGTGACGGCGGGAGTAATTTTGGTGCCATGGATTTCGCATTAATACGCGCCTTCGAGTTTGCGAGTAGGAGACGCGACTGTTTGTTGAATGTCACGTGACCCGTAACGCGTTGCATTCTTGCATCGCGTTACTATCGCATTGTCGGTTTAGCTTGTCGCTAGCCGATGCGTGGCTGTCGTACCAGCCCGCATTGATTGTAGTACCAAGTGCCCTATGAGCCAACTTGGTCTTGTCTGCAATGCCGAGCATTTGGACTGACTCGGGTGCGACAATAGTGGTGGTTCGGACTGGATTGATTTGTCCTCACCGAAATCGGGTCGCGTGATGGTATAGTGCCCTCGTAATGTTGCAGTGACGTGCGGGACGGTACGTCGCTTCACCCTCTCGAACCGAACGTCGCGTCGTAACCGGCAACGCCGTGCTCGTATGGCTGGTTCGTATTTAATGGCGGGAGCGGTCCTCGCTACTGACTGCGCGTAACTGCTGTGGCAGCTCACGTCTATGCCTCTTTCGAGGGCTTTCCTTGCCTCAAGACAGGGTTAATTCTCACCCTGCCTCCTTCCTATCTCCGGCTTGCCTTCTCTCGAATCTGCTCTCTCCTAACGTTTGGCTCTCACGATGCGGCTCGTGTGTGGGCCACCATCCTCTGGCTCTTTCGGCTCTGGGTCTTGGTGTGTGCCTAACTATATGTAGCTGTCTATCATGGCAATCGTTACTCGCAGTGGGATTTCGGCAGTTATTG
>Ga0137418_10002290_pt1 | contig 17544 bp, 17 predicted proteins | sample CZODoug3_1_2_16f_FD_122242 | JGI IMG/M metagenome (GOLD analysis project Ga0137418, IMG submission 122242) | Vadose zone soil fungal communities from Angelo Coast Range Reserve, California, USA - CZODoug3_1_2_16fungal (Hybrid Assembly) | ecosystem: Environmental > Terrestrial > Soil > Vadose... | reverse complement strand
GGCTGATCCTACACCAAGGAGTCCGTTACGAAGAACGCGGCCCAGCGGTCACCAAACGATCGAAGCAATTACGCACTTGGCGAATGATACGGCAACTCCGAAGCCTCGGTTATCGCATCGAACCAGCGAATCCCCTACCCAGCCAAGCACATGCGCAATGATTTTCGACCCTGGAGTTCCTCCAGCATTCTTTTGCGTAGTCGGGTCACAGTGACCTCCTTAAAGTTCTGTGACCCCACTTATCTCAATCCCTCAATCCCTTTACAACTCCTGCTCCCCGCCTCGCGCGTAGCGTCCGTCGCACCAGCGACTTCGTTCAACAGGCCGTCTCACTCATTGAGAATTGGCCGACCTTTTGGGGTCAACAAGCGCTATTGATTTCTCAACACCTGGCCTCAAAAGCGAAGGCCGGCCCATTTTGCGGGACGGCCTGGGTGGGAAAGTACACCTGATGGGGACCTCTAGTAAGGAACCCATTGCTATCGCTACAGAGTGGTGTCGTGAAACCCGACGATTATCGTCGCAGAAGGCCACAGGTACGCCTCGCCATCATTCCGAAGGCCAGGAGTCCGGTGCCCATCAGCAGCAGCGAGCTGTTCTCCGGAACAACGGTGGTTAGCGTTCCGTCTATTTTGTTAAAGTCTCCTTCGGCTGACGAAATGAGAAAAAAATTCTGGCCTTCGTTTGTGATAAAAAGGGTCGCGGTACCGGTTCCCACGAAATCCAAGCTGGCGATCAATGGGCCTTGATTCCCTCCCAAATCCCGGAATGCCATAACCTGGCCTAATACGTCGACTGGTACCGTGAAGGTCCCAGTTACTAGAGCCGAGGCCGGAACCGTGAAGGTTCCAGTCGTAAAGTCCATCCCGCCGGTGAGAATGTCGGTGAATTGGTTGCCGATGTTAACCGTCGTGAAGCCCAGTCCCGGAAAGGCAAAGGGCTGGAACTCAAGGGTCATCGGAACACCCACCGTACCAGAAGCGAGAATGGGAGGTCCGTCTGGCGCGCCCGAGGCAGCGGAAAAAATACCCGCGCTTACGCTGAGGAAATCTGAATTACCCCCAATAATTCCAAATCCGGTCGCGGTCACACGCACGCTATTTGCGCTCGCTGGTACGGACACGGACACCAGAATGCAAAGCACAACCAAACCAAATGGGAAGGAACGAAAATAAGCTGACATCAGAGACCTCCGGGAGACTCGGAGAGCGCTTACGCAGGCTTTTGCGCTTTCCAGCGCCTGCACGCCGGCGAGCAATTGACTCTCCAATGCGGCCGTCTACAAACTAAATCTTATCTTGCTGTAAGTAGTGCGCTTGCGTGGGGCGCGATGTATGCGCACAGAGTGGACGAGCTTGCGCCGTATGCAAAAAGTTGCGGTATTCTGCTTTGACCATGCTGGCGCTGGAACGACCGCAGGATTGTAGTTTAGACGCCGGTGCGGCCGCTTCCCTCGACACAGGTAAAACAAGCTCCAGATTCATGGCACCAAGCCGTCATTCCGTTGGCATCAAGGTGGTAATCACGCACTTACGCACGGCGACCATTCAACAGTCCCAAAGACTTCGACAGATAGTAGGACGCGGCTGCCGAAAGCCCAAATCCAACCCCAAGCACAGTGATCAATGTGCCGAACACAAGAAAGACATCGCGCACCCCATCTGGCGCATCCGGTAGGTGGCTTCGCAAAAACAGAAGCGCTGCACCGACCAACACCAGAACAATGCCAATCTCCAGGGCGCTAAACATTCTTCCATAGGGTGAGGGCCGCTCAACGCTAAGCGACTCCAACAGGGACTTTCCTGCCTCCGTTTTGCGCGTAAGCCAGCAGTTCCTGGCCAGAACCAACTTTGTCCAGCAGTCGGGACTGAACTTCTGCCTGTAACTTGGCGATTTTGTAACGCCGTATCGTGCTGAAGATCACCCAGGCGATCCAGGTGAACATGAATGGAACCGCTATCATTGCAAGGCTGTCAGAATTCATGGATTTCGCTCCTTCGGGCAGGTGCGACCACTGAATGCGGAGTATTTCTTTCCGCTCTACTCGCTATAACGTGTGATGGAGCATTTGGTTAACCGTACGGGAAAAATCTGGAAGGTTCCGGTCTTCAATGGCGGGTCGCCGCACTGATTGTCGAATTGGGCGATTTCGCTCACAGCCGGTCAATGCGTGACGCGATTTTTCGCCAACAGCGAAAGTACTCCCATTTCTTTCGGCCGACGGATAAACCAGAATTCTCCTTTGACCCGGGTGGATGCGCTGGCGGGACCTACGATAAAGTTCTAACGGTTTTCGCTAAATCGCGATCGGATCAGGCAGCGCCGTCCGGCATTCCGTAGGCACACCACCCAGAAAGTTCCGGTACTCGTTCAGCATCAGGTCGTAATGTGCCTCCGCTTCTTGACACTCTTTCCCGGTGGGATTTTGCAGGCAGATGTCGTTTTTGCCCAGCCGTGCGCTCCTGAGTTGCACGATCACGTTCTGTGCGCTGGCGGTAGAGATTGCGCAATCCTGACAAGAAGTGCCGACCCTGCTCTGGCCGGGCAGACACTGCTGGGGACCAACGATCAGGCACTGAGTGCCGCCCCAGACCTGGCCTGCCGCACAAGGTTGCTGGACGACTGTTCTCGCGCCGGGTGGCGGTGCGCAGGAGCCATCTTTGCCCTTCGATCGCCCCGCAGGACAAGGCTGGCAAGGCCCGTCTTTGCACAGCTTGCGGCGCAGGTCGGGGGCGATCGGCTTTAGCTGGACCGGCTTGGGCGCAGGCTCCTTGCACGGACCGTCTTCGCAGACTCTCCGGCGCAGGTCGGGCTCAACCGGTTTCGATGCGCGATCCTTGGTCGCAGTAGCGTTTACAGCAGAGGCAGAATTGATCTTGCGCTCCACCCCAAGAGGTTGGATGTCTGAGGTCGTGCGCTTGACATCAGTTGCGGGCGGGTGCGCCGTTGGGCGGGAAGCTTCCGAACTCGCGTTCGAGATCGGCGCGGGGGAATCGCTGGAAGAGTGTTGTTGCTGTTGCACTCGCTCCTGTTCTCTTTGTTGCTGGTCCCGCTGTTGTTGCACACGTTCCTGCTGCTCCCGTTGTTGCTGATCTCGCTGCTGTTGCACACGTTCCCGCTGTTGCTGGTCTCGCTGCTGTTGCTCACGTTCCTGCTGTTCCCGCTGTTGCTGGTCTCGTTGCTGTTGCTCACGTTCCTGCTGTTCCCGCTGTTGCTGGTCTCGCTGCTGTTGCTCACGTTCCTGCTGCTCCCGTTGTTGCTGGTCTCGCTGCTGTTGCTCACGTTCCTGCTGCTCCCGTTGTTGCTGGTCTCGCTGTTGTCGCTCACGTTCCTGCTGCTCCCGTTGTTGCTGGTCTCGCTGTTGTCGCTCACGTTCCTGCTGCTCCCGTTGTTGCTGCTCTCGCTGTTGTCGCTCACGTTCCTGCTGCTCCCGTTGTTGCTGCTCCTGCTGCTGATTGGCTTGCCCAAACACTCCTTGAGGAGGAACCGTGACCAGGGCAAGGCCAAGCAGAAGCACAGCTGCCCGCCTGGCCTTTCTAAGTGCGGCTGCAGTCATTGGGAGAAGAACGGGCTGATGAGATAGAGTTTTCGCCATAGCTGTTGGTTCGGTGCCAACGATGTTCCTTTGGACGAAGGCTTCAGGAAGACTTTGCGGGAAGATCGCAGCCGCGATACGTTGCATAACCATTTAGGTGCTGCCCTGCACCGAAAGGATACCTGAGTTTGAGCTCTACGGATTAGGGTTGGTTCGGTGCAAGCTTTGAGGACGGAATAAGTCTGGTTGAGGTGAGGGCTTCCGGATCATCGGCTGTTTGGAATCGTGGATTAAGAGCTTATGCCAGAACGTCCTGCACTCGCGCACCTCCAGTCCGAGTGGTCTCCCGTCAAGCTCCGCCTGGGCGGGATTTCTGTCGCAGACTTGCGAACAGAGAGCGAGCTACTTGATCTGCGCAGTCTGTGAGGCTACGGCCAGCCACTTGCCGTTGCGCTTCACAAAAACGTCGGTCCAGGCAAAATGATCGCTGGATTTCTTGCCGGCTTCCATGGTGACTTCATCGTCGGTGCCGGTGACCACGGCAGTCTCGCCGAAGACGCGGACTTTCATGTCGCCCATCGTGGCGGAGCTTATGTGGGCAGCCTTGATCTCAGCGGCTCTCTGGGCCTTGGTCTGGCTTTTGCCGTCAGGGCCAATGGCGATCCAGTCGTCTGCCACTAATTTTTCGAATGCTGCCGTATCGTGATTTTTCTCGGCATTCAGCCAGTCGTGTTCCATGGCCTGCAAAGTTTTCGAGATGGCGGCATCCGAATTGGTTTTGGTCTGCTGGGCCTGCACGGTCACAGCAGCGGAAAGAACCGTACATAGTAAACAGAGGTGAGCGATGAATCGTTGGGGCATAGCGAGGCTCCTGTAAAAACGTCAGCAATTGTACGCTTAGCAAAGCCGACTCAAACCCCATCGAATTTTGATCTTCATCCATTCCGGTAGAATCAAACCAGCATGAAAATCGGTGTCCTAGCCCTGCAGGGTGATTTCGACGCGCACCGCCGCCGGCTTGAACAGCTGGGTGCTGAAGTTATGCTCGTCAAGAAGCCCGAGCAACTCGACGAGATTGACGGCTTGGTGATTCCCGGGGGCGAATCCGGCACCTTCCTGAATCTGCTGGGCCAAGCCGGATTCGAAAAGCTGAAAGAGTTTGTCGGAGTGAAACCCACGTTCGGCACCTGCGCGGGAGCGATCCTGCTTGCGAACGAAGTAGACAATCCCAAACAAGAAGGCCTCGGCGCACTCGACATCCGCATCCGCCGCAACGCCTACGGACGCCAGATCGACAGCTCCATCCGCGAAGGCAAATTTCTTCAAGGCAAAATGGGCAACGACAAGGTGCCGGCTTTGCCTACAGAAGACTCGCCACTGGAAATGGTTTTCATCCGCGCTCCAAAGATCGAGCGCGTCGGGCCGGGAGTCGAAGTCATCGCTACTGAAGGCGACGACCCGGTAGCCGTCCGGCAGGGAACAGTCATGGCCGCGACCTTCCATCCCGAGCTCTCTGACGACACGCGAGTTCACCAGGCCTTCCTCGATCTCGTCCGCAACGGGAAACAATCTTGACCGCATGCCTTCTTCCTTCGAATCAGGTGACGATCTTGAAGTGCGCGTGATCGTACCCGCGGGTAGAGACTCGCGCCCTGCCGGTGGATTTCTCTTACATGGACGCGGCAACCACCAAGTGCCCTTCATGCCCACGAACTCAGTTGACGGTGAGTACGAGTGCGCTGCTGGTCCCTCCGCTGGTACAACCCAGGTCTGCGGAATTCCCGCTCGGAGTGAGCACCGTAACCTTGACCGCTCCCGGCCCAGAGATCTCGCCGGTTGTAAGCTTCACCGTCAGCTTTTTATCGGTGACAACGTTCGCGCTCAGAACCTTCCCGTTGATGACAACTTCAGACGCGGCAACAAACTTGCTGCCGTTCACGGTGACCAGAACTCCCTGCTGCACTTGCGTAAAAGTAACCGTGCTGGGCGCGAGTGACCCGATCAGCGGAGCCGGCCTGGCGCTGCCGCAAAACGGGTTTATGGTGTTGTTGCCGCAGCCTGCAAGGAACAAGAGAGCAAGCAGGGCGGCCAAGGACAAACCGAAAGTGCGGGAAGACATGGTGATGCTCCTTATCGGATGGGTTTGGAAGGGCTCCCCGTCTAGATCGCGGAGTGGTCGTTGGTAGATGCCTACCCGGGGCCCCCGACTCATGCTGTTGGGAAAGACTGCAGGCCGTGTACCAACGCCTGGCCGACAGCGGCGACTCTTCTTAATGGCATTGTTTTTAAGCAGGTAACTGAGGACGAGGCCGAGGGGTCAAGCCGCGATTCACAGGGCTCCGGTGGCCCGATTCCACCAGGGTGGTGGTTTTCAGCCAGCGTGGGTGGTCAAAGTCTGGCAATCCAGTATCGGGCCATTCGCGTTCGCCGCCCTATAGCCTAATGTGGGGACAGCCAACTCGGCTGACTCGCCAAGCGCAGCGTGGCGCTAGCTTTGAGGTGCGGCGGATACTCCTTTCGGCCTCACTCAGGGCAGGCTTTGTCCGCCGCCTCTGATTCTGGTTTTGACCGATGGAGGTCGGCAGCGAATCAGCCTGATCTCGAATCCGCGCTGCGCCGCAGCAACAAATATCCTCCGATGAAGGAGAAGATCCACACCACCACGCCAGCCACCATCCCTGGCCAAAAATAAGGACTGTCGTGAGGCGCATTAAGAAAGAAAAAGTGCAATGCGTGGACAAAGTGCAGCGCCAGCAGTAGTACCGCAACTCCGCTCAACTTTTGCACAATTAGCATCGTAGTTTCCGTTTACGCCAGATCGTCTTCCACAGGTTGCTGCTCACTCCAGCCACGTCAGGGGTTTTATTTGGGTCCGGACCTTATTGCGCATTATTGCGCATTCAGGTCCAGGGCATAGATTTCCTCTGTCCCAACCTCTCGCACTGCGATGGGAAGATCGTCGGGTCCGCAGCCAATCCAGCTAATTGAGATCTGCCGCAGGGTGCTCAGGTCAGCGATGCCTTCCACTCTTCCATCTTTAACGCGAACACGTGACTCCGCTGCAAAAAAGATTAGCCACCACTCCATGGCGCTTGGCGGCGTCGCATATTGCCGCGCATCGGCGGGTTAGAAGGATGAGATTCAACCAGCGGAAATTTTGCTGGAACGAAAGGGCGCCCGGCGGAGTCCTTTGCGCTTGCGGCCGCCGAGGTGATTCCGCTTCAGACTGGAGTTGAAGGCCTTAACGGCGCCGACCGCGGATCGGGTGGTACCGCAAGCCTCCCGGTTCGACGCATGGTTGTGCAATCAAATTCGTAAGCCGCTCCACAAATGAGACAGACCTGGTAGTCCTGGCCCTGGGCTCCGGTGTGTGGCCAGGAAAATTCGTGGCGGCAAAGCATTTCCAACAGTCGCGTTAGCAATGGCGAAGTCATGTGGTTAGCATCCCCTGCGGCGATGACGTGACTCAAACTTAACTCAGAATTCGCTGTCGCGTCCGTCTCTATAGTTCACTCCGCGCAGGCGGATGGACAGCGCGTGGTCTTATTACCCTACAATGGGAGGAAGATACAAGCTGGCTAGTGCAGCTTTGGCAGGTTGGCTTTTGCAATTTGCGCAAGCAACGAAGCAGGTTCCTCACCGGGTTTTCAGCCCGGTTGGGAATGACGTTCCGTGTGAACTGCTACTCAGCCCCAGTTCGAGGCGCTGAGCTATTTTCGGGCTCCGCCAGGCGGCTTGTTGGTCGAGCCAACTTGGCCTGCGTTGTCGGGCGCAGCCTGCAAGATAAATTGCTCGCCAAGAATTCTTACCAGGGAGTTCAGACCACCGGCGAAAGCCATCCGCCAGCGTTCCACGCACTTCTGGGCCAGTTCGTCCATGCGGCATTCGAAAGATTGCAGAGTTTCGCTGATCTGAATTTTCAGCGACTCAGAAACCGACGCTTCCATCCCCTTCTGGATGGTCTTCAACTTTGCGCTGGCTTCATCGAGTTGATTCCCGAGTTCCTGGGCACTGCGCGTGGACAGTTCATTCAGAGCCACGTTCAGCGCTCCCTCCATTTGACCACGGGCAGTACGGACGGTGTCGCTGGCCATTTTCGAGAGCCGCTGGTCAAGGCCCGACTCGAGCAGGCGCGCAGATTCGTCCAGCTTGGCCATGCGGTGGTCGAGGACAGAGATTTGCTCCTGCAGGCGCAATGACTCCGCCGTGACCGTGCCTCGAATTTGTTCCAACTGCCGGCGGTGCCCCTCGTACTCCTCGCCCAGGCGATGCTCCATCACTCCCAGCAAGTCCTCGCTCAGGCGCTTGAGACGGTTGCCCGCCTCCACGACCTCCTGATGCAGTTCTCCCAGTCCGCGATTTAGGTGCTCCCGCAGGTTCTGCGCGACATTCGTCGAGAGGCCCTGGGTTCGCTGTTCAACAGCTTGAAAGTCGCGTGTGACCTGTTGCCGAAATTGATCGTAGGTTTCTCCTGTCTTCCGGTCGATGGCGGTTTTCGCCGCTTCCAGCACCTGTTCCGACTGCTCCCGCGCCTCCTTGAGTACTTGTGGCCCCAGCTCTTTCTTCAGGCGGAGTTCCAACTGCTGTTCGAGCTCGGGCGGAATTTGCGACAGCGATACTTCAAACCGGTTTCGCTTGGCCCCTTGCGCGAGTTTTTCCTTGATCTCGGTTACCTGTGCTTCGATCGGACTCACAAGTTCGGCAAGCACGGTCTTGAGATGCTCGTCGGAGAGTTGCTTGTGGACTCTGTCGAGGGTGATTTTCAGCGAGGCCGCGGCTTGATCCGGCGGCATTGCCTGTCTCTTGCCAGCCGGAAGGGTTGACACCAACGTGTCGTCCACTGGTGCGGGCAGTCGCGCCCAATCTTTAGGAACAGACTTCAGTCCCCAGAAATTGTCCGGACGGTCGAAGCTCGCGCCCAACATCCAACTGTGCCGGTCGGTCGCGATGGGCTGGCAGGAAACCACTTGCGCCGTCGTTTCACGGCCGTCCTGATGGTGGAAGTGCAAGGGAACTCCGTTCTCCAGTTTCATCGGAGACCGCATGGCACAACCATGGGCGTTGACCACCAAAGTCTCGCAGACTTCAGAGAACTGGGCTCCCGGTTCCAGGCTGGTCACCAGTATTGGGAGCGTGACCGGAACTCGCGAGCTGCGTCGTAGTGTTGGGACATTTGTGTTGTGCATAGCCTCCGCCTTGTCGCCAGGTGTGAGTGCCGCTCGGCCCGTAACCCAAGCGCCGCATACAACTACGTTAGCGCCAAGTTCATGAAAGAGCGCTAACTCGGTGGTTCCGTTTCAGGATGTTCGATGGCCACCGCCTTTCGTAACCAATGAAGGCAGTGAGCCCGGCTGCGCAGGTGTCTCGCATGCAACGGGCGGACGCCCTCGTCCGCCGCCTTTGATTTTGCGGTTGAACTTGAAAGCCGAGGGTAATGTCGACTCAGCGACTGCTCTTCAGCAGCAAAACTCCGCCAATGAGGGAGAAGATCCATACCACCACGCCGGCCGCCATGCCCGCCCAAAAATAAGGGCTGTCATGAGGCCAGTCAGCAAAGGCATGGTGCACTACATGGGTAAAGTGCAGCGTCAGCAGTAGTACCGCAACTCCGCTCAACTTTTGCACAATTGGCATCGTGGTTTCCGCTTACGCCCCACAGTCTCCCACAGGTTACGCTCCACTCCAATGAATTTTTTCTTGTGCTCGGACACGCGTCTCCACCGCCGTTGACATTCCCTCATCTGTTTGGGTCGGACACTCTTGCCCTAACTCGGTTAAGCAGCTCGAAGTCGACATCAAAACACCGAGAAAGCCCTCCGGGGGTTGGAATATTTCGGCCTGCATGCCGATTTTCCCGCTACCAAACCTCGCGCCTCCAATCTAACTCTCCGTAACCACAGAACCCACAATCAGGAGTCGAACCCATGGTGGAATCGTCGCGGACTTATCTTCCTGCGGCAGGACGTGATTGGCGCTTGCCGCTTTACGATCCGTTCGTGAAGCTGCTTGGCGGGGACGCGGCGCGGAAGGCGCTACTCGATCAGGCTGTGCTGCGGCCGGGGCAGTGCGTTCTCGACGTGGGCTGCGGCACGGGCACACTGGCCACGCTGATCAAGCAGCTTCATCCGGAGGTTGAGGTGGTTGGGCTTGATCCTGACCCCAAGGCGCTGGCTCGAGCCCGGCGCAAGGCCGAGCGCGCGGCGGTCTCGGTTCAATTCGATCACGGATTCGGAGATGAGCTGCCCTATCCCGAGGCGTCGTTCGATCGAGTGTTTTCGTCGTTCATGTTTCACCATCTCCCGGCGGAAGAGAAGGGAAGTACGCTGCGTGAGGTGCGCCGGGTGTTCAAAACCGGTGGCGAGTTTTACATGATGGACTTCGAAGGCCCACACGGCGTGCACGGCCTACTGGCTCGGCTGCTTCATGCCAGGAAGACTCTGGCCGACAATGCCGAGGATCGCGTCCTTAGCCTGATGAGGCAGGCTGGTTTTACCGATCCGAAAAAGGTTGGACGCCGGACCATGCTCTTTGGCGGCGTCGCCTATTACCGCGCTGCTGCGGCTTAGGGTCACCAACCAACGCGATGTGATCCTTAGTCGGTTTTGGAAAAACAGGGTGGGGAAGTTGACCCCCTGGAATTTTGCTAGAATGAAAACCCTCCGGCAAGACTATGCCTCCCACGCTTGCGAACGGAAAGATCTGCTACGTCGAGATGCCGACCACGGACATTGCAGGCTCGGCCCAGTTCTACAAACGCGTCTTCGGCTGGAACATCCGGGAGCGCGGGGATGGCAGCACATCGTTTGACGATACGGTCGGCGAAGTAAGCGGCACCTGGGTTACCGGACGTCCGCCCGCCGCGAGGCCTGGCCTTCTGTTTTACGTCATGGTAGATAGCGTGGCTGCAACCCTCGACGCGATCGTCGCCAACGGAGGGGAGTGCGTGCAGCCGATCGGCGGCGACGCGCGCGAACTCACTGCCAGGTTCCGCGATCCCGCAGGAAACGTAATCGGCCTCTTCCAGCAAAGCTAAGCCACGGGTTCGTCCCTGGGGCGCTTGGACCCGCGCTTATGAAGTGTAACCAAGATTGCCATCGACAAGCGGGTCCGGAGAGAGCGAAAACAACGGCATGAGGAAAATTTGCCTCGGGTTTTGCCTGCTCCTGACCGGTTGCGCCGCGAAGAAGCCGCCGGTTGTGGCGACCCCGCCTCCCATACGCAGCCAGATGCCACCAGCGACAGCCGAAATCATCCAACACTGTGTAGTCGTCGAGCAGGAAAATTCCAACACGGTGACTTGCCGTTGCCAGCCCGCTACTACCCTGATCGATTCGAAAACCGGCCGTACCACACTGGTCTGTAAGAAAATGAAAGAAGAAAAGTGAGATTGGTCGTGGGCGGCTGTCCGCGTGTCGAAAACTCTTTCAAACCCTTAACTTTAATGTTTACATTTAACGCATTGATTGACGGTTAGATACAGTGGCGGCGCGAATGTCACATCTTTAACCCTCCAATTTGCGATTCTGAATGTCTGGGACAAAAACAGCGGCGCAGACCACACGGTCACACGGTCTGCGCTGTTTCTGTTTTCGTAGCTTCGAAATGAACCAGAGCAGCCTGAACAATGAGGGGGAGGGAAGCATTGCCGCTAAGCGAAATCCAAGCCATCGGCATCACCACCAGCAAGCAGCTCGGAGAGGCAGCCCAGGCCGCTTTTCTTAGCCAGGCCTCGGTCCTTGGTTTCGCCCTATCGAAACCTTGGGGAGACAGCCGATCCCGTGACATGGTCGTCGTTAGGCTGGCCTTTTTTGACCCTCGAAAAAAAGCTCGCACAAAAAGTTCTTGACAGGGACATCGCGTAACTGTATGGTTACACATCATGCGAAACCGTTCGGTTACATATTCGGCGGAAGCGACGTTTCAGGCTTTGGCCGATCCCACGCGGCGCGCGGTTCTCGATCTGCTGCGGCGGGGAAGCCAGCCAGCGGGCCACATCGCGGAAGCCTTCCCGGTTTCGCGTCCGGCAATCTCCAAGCACTTGCGGCTGCTCCGCCGGGCGCATCTGGTGCGCGAACATCGCGAAGGTCGCCACCGGGTTTATCAGCTCAATCCCGAACCGTTGCGAGCTGTGGATTCCTGGCTCGAGCACTATCGCAGCTTCTGGACCGCAAATCTGGCTAGCTTGAAAGCGTTCGTGGAAGCCGAACACGCAAAGGAAACGCAGGAGCACAAACACAAATGAACGAAACAGAACAGTCGCAGAGAAACACAAGCACGTTCCACGCAGTTTTCCGAAACCATCCTGACCACAGGTAAGAAGAAAGGAAATGAAGCCATGACAAGATCGATTCGTGTTGCCATCACATTCGTTGCGGCCGTAGCCTTGGCGGCGACTGCCGCTGTGGCCCAATCGGAAGCTCAAAAGTCATTCAACCAATTGAAATCGTTGACCGGGACCTGGGAAGGGAAGACTCCCGACGGAAAGGCTGTGGAAGTTTCCTTCCGCGACACCGCGGGAGGTTCAGCGTTGATGAGCGAAATCATCGGCTACCGCTCCGAGGATATGATCACGATGTTCCACCTCGATGGCGCCAACCGCCTGATGATGACGCACTACTGCGGCGCGGGCAACCAGCCTCGCATGCAGGCTAGCGCGTCGCCCGATGGCAAGACTCTGACGTTTAAGTTCGTGGACGCCACGAATCTCGAGAGCCCGGAAACGGGACACATGGACCACGTCGTGATTGCCATGCTCGACCCCAACCATCACACCGAAGAATGGACGTTCACCAATCACGGCAAAGAAATGAACCAGGTATTTGATCTCAGACGCAAGAACTGATTTAACGCCGTTGCTTTGGTTCCGGAGATATGGGCTTTTGGGAGGGCACGGCTTTTAGCCGTGCCACCCAAGAACAGCAGAAGGAATGCAGGCTTAATCCTTCGGCTTATGGTTTCACCGAGAGCGAGTTTCAATTCGGGTAGAAGCACGACGCAGTTCCGGAGACAACCATGGCTAATTCCATCATCACGCCAGATCAGGATGCCGTCGTCACCGAGATACAGATTGCCGCTCCTGCGGAACGCGTGTTCCAGGCGCTGATCGACCCGAAGCAGGTCATGAGCTGGTGGACGAGCGACGAGTGCCAGATTGAATCCTTCGCCATCGAAACCAAACGCGGCGGACGCTGGACCTACGACACCAAGCAGGGCAAGTTGAAGGTGAACGGCGTCAGCAAGTTTCACTGCGACGGCGAGGTGCTGGAGTACGATCCTCCGCGGCTGCTCTCCTACACCTGGATGGCCAACTGGCACGACGACAAAACCAAGCGCACCGTCGTGCGATGGGAACTCACCCCGAAAGCTGGCGGCACGCACGTGAAAATCACGCACAGCGGCCTCGCGACGCTGCCCATCGCGCGCAAGGATTACAGTGGCGGCTGGGTTGGTGTGGTGGAACAACTCAAAAACTTTGTGGAAAAGAAATGAACAGGAGCCCTCATGGCAACCGTCGCAATCACCCCGGATCAGGATGTGGTCACCGCAGAAATTTTCATTGCCGCTCCGCCTGCGCGCGTCTTTGAAGCTATCACCGATCCTTATCAGATGCCGAAATGGTGGGGCCAACAGGGTATGTACAAAATCACGGAGTGGAAGGGCGATTTGCGTCCCGGCGGCAAATGGTCGAGCGTGGGCGTCAGTGTCGACGGCAGCTCGTTTCGCGTCGACGGCGAGTACCTCGAGGTTGATCCACCGCGCCTACTTGTCCATACCTGGATCGCGAGCTGGAGCGGCCCGCTCAAAACCGTCGTCCGATGGGAGCTGGAGCCGCAAAGCGTCCATGACTTACATCCCGGCGGTCCGAAGAAGGCGGGCACGGGCACGCTGGTGAAAATCCGTCACGAAGGATTCGCCGGCGCTCCGGAGAACGCCGCTGGCCACGCCAAGGGGTGGGAGCGCGTGCTGGTATGGCTGGAAGGTTATCTGGAGAAGGGCGAAACCGTGGACGAGCACGCGGGCGCCTGAACCGGAACTTCACATTGCAAGGAGAGCTAAACGCATGACCAACGACGGCCGCAGCGACGTAAAGAACCATCCAGTCGTGTCGCATGACGACTGGCTCTCCGCGCGAACCGCGTTCCTCGCCAAAGAAAAGAAATTCACCCGCCTTCGCGACGGGCTCAACCAGCAGCGTCGCGAGCTTCCTTGGGAGGCCGTCCGCAGAGACTATGTTTTTGATGGACCGAACGGGAGTCAAAGTCTGGCTGACCTTTTTGACGGACGCAGCCAGCTCATTGTCTATCACTTCATGTTTCATCCCAGTGACGACGTGGGATGCCCGCATTGCTCGTTGCGAGCCGACAATTTCAACGGCATCATTCCGCACCTGAAGCAACGCGACCTGACCATGATCGCCGTCTCTCGGGCCCCGTACAGTAAGCTGGCGAGCTTCCAGAAGCGCATGGGATGGACTTTCCGGTGGGTCTCATCGGGCGACACAGATTTCAATTTCGACTACCACGTTTCTTTCACGGCAGAAGAGTTTGCGCAGAAAAAAGCGTTCTACAACTTCAAAATTCAAGACCCGCAAGCTCCCGAGCGGGAAGGACACAGCGTCTTCTACAAGGACGCGAGCGGAGCCGTCTTTCATGCTTACTCCTGCTACGACCGCGGCAACGACATGCTCAATCTTCATTATCACTATCTCGACCTGGTGCCCAAGGGCCGGGACGAGGGCACCCGTGGCCCCTACTGGGTGCAGCGCCGCGATGAATATGGGCGATAATCCGCATGTGACCCGGGCACTCCCTGTCACTTGATTCTTCGACTGCGCTCGGAGGCTTCGGCAAGACACCTCCTCTACAACTCCATTTTTACCCATCCTCACTTCGGTGTCGTGCATCCATCGTCGATTCGTCGCTTGACAACCGTACGCTGCGAGGTGTAGACGGGGATCATTTCAGCAAAGGGTAACCCAAAAACCAATCGCTGTTCGGGAAGGAAAAGACATGCTCAGAAACACCGCGTTAGCCCGCCTAGCTTTGGTATTTCCTTCGCGCTCTTTGCTGTGCTTGCCCATCTTTTCGACTCTGGCCTTGACTCTCTTTGCAACCATGCTCGGCACCGGTCTCGCCCTGGGGCAGGCCACCACCTCGGTCCGCGGCACGGTCACCGATCCCGACGGCAACGCCGTGGTGGGGGCCAACGTTGTGCTCGCAAGTGCCGAATCCAAGACGGAACGCGTGGCGACAAGCGGGGGGCAGGGAGAGTACCAGTTCCTTCTTATCCCGCCCGGAACCTACACCCTCAGGGTAACGGCAGCCGGCTTTCGAGGCTATGAACAGAACGGCCTGGCCCTGCTCGTGAATACACCGGCCACGGCCAACGTTCAGCTAAAGGTTGGCGCGACCACCGAAGTCGTGACGGTTACAGCGGAGGCTCCGGCCTTGAATCTGGTCGACGCTTCTGTCGGCAGTTCCTTTGACGAAAAGCAAGTACGCCAGATTCCGCTGGAAGGCCGAAACGTCCCCGATTTGCTGAGTCTGCAAGCCGGAGTCGCCTACACCGGCAATCGCATCGCGGACAAGGATCAAGACACGCGCAATGGTGCAGTGAATGGAGCGCGCAGCGATCAGAGTAATGTCACACTGGACGGAGTCGATGTAAACGATCAGTCGAATGGATACGCATTTACTTCCGTATTGCCCGTGACGCAGGACTCCATTCAGGAATTCCGAGTGACGACCACAAACTATGGGGCAGACCAGGGACAGGGCTCGGGGGCACAAGTGGCGCTGGTGACAAAAAGCGGCACAAATGCACTTCACGGCTCGTTCTATGAATACCTGCGCAACACGATCACCAGCGCGAATGACTACCTGGTCAAGCAATCGGAGTTGAATATCGGCGACCCGAACAAGCCGCTGCAGCTGAATCGCAATATTTTCGGCGTGTCGGTGGGCGGGCCGGTGCAGAAGGACCGGCTGTTTTTCTTTACCAACTACGAAGGGACCCGCGAGCGGGAGCAGCAGCGGGCCGAGCGCGTAATTCCTACACCGTCTCTCTGCCAGGGCATCTTTCGCTATGTAAACGTGAACGGCGGGACCACGACTTTCAATCCTACGGACCTTGCAAATCTCGATCCTCGCCATTTCGGGATTGATCCTGCCATGCTCGATCTGACCAACCACACCGGTTATCTCGATCAGACATTCTGCACCGGCCGGACGGTGACCAATGATCCTTCCGCCGGAGATGGCTTAAATTATGCCGGTTTTGTTTTCCGAGCCCCCACCAAGCTTGATAACGATGCCTTCATCGCGCGGCTCGATTACCGTCTCACCACCAACGGCCGGCACACTCTGTTCTGGCGCGGCGCGCTGCAGGACTTGCGCAACCCGGGCGTTCCTTTCTTGCCAGGTGATGCACCTGAAGAAACCACCGCTGATCACAGCAAAGGTTTTGTCTTCGGCTACATCGCGGTTCTCAGTCCCACTCTCACCAATTCCTTCCATTGGGGATTCACTCGCCAGAGCTTTGGAATCGTGGGCAATACCGACGCGCAATGGAACACGTTTCTAGGCCTGGATCAGGGCATCACCTTCAGCCACAGCTTCCAGGTGCCTCTGCACAACTTTGTCGATGACCTTTCGTGGACCAGGAAAACTCACACCTTCCAGTTCGGAGCCGCCATTGGAATCGCCCGAGATCCCCGTACAAGTTATCTGCACTCCAATACGCTCGGACTGGGCACGACGAACTGGACTTCTCCGATCGGCTTTGCGGGCACGACCAGTACGCTGGATCCGGCCAACGTCGCCGCGCACCCGCTCATCAATGCGCCGGAGCCTGTAACCGCAACCCAGTACGACCGTCCTCTGCTCGCGTTGTATGGCATGATCTCCGACGTGGTCGCCAATTACAACCTGGACAAAAATGGTAATGCGCAGCCGCAGGGCGCACCAGTGAATCGCCACTACGGGCTCGACTGGTACGAGTTTTACGCACAGGATACCTGGCGCATGAAACCGAACATCACGCTGACTTATGGACTGCGCTGGTCATTTTTCCCTCCGCCCTGGGAGACCAATGGTTTGCAGACGTCTCCGACCGTCGGCCTTGGGACTCAGTTCAACCAGAATGTGAAGAACATGATCCAAGGCATCGGGTATGGCGCGGAGCCGGCGATCATGTTCAATCTGAGTGGCCCGGCAAATCATGGCCCGGGGTTCTATCCATTGGAAAAGACGGATTGGTCGCCCCGAATCTCGATCGCCTACTCGCCGCGCCCCAGTGGCGGATGGCTCAAGAAGATGCTCGGCGAAAACGACAAGACTGTCATCCGCGCGGGCTTCAGCCGAGTTTACGACCGGGCGGGCTTTGCGCTGCTGAACAGCTTCGACCAGATCGGCTCCGCGGGCTTGACCACCACGATTCAGAATACCTGCTGCACGTTTGGCGTCACGAGCGCCGAGGACTTGCCCCGGATCACGGGCATTCACAATATCCCGCCAACCAACTTGAACGGCGTGCAATTCCTCCTGCCGCCACCCCCACCACGCTGGCCACAGACGCCAACGAAAAGCGCTCAGGCAAATTTGTGGGGGACTGACAACACTATGAAAACCCCTCACGCCTATACCGCCGATTTATCCATCGGACGTGAGCTGCCCGGGCGATTCTCACTGCAGCTATCGTACGTGGGCCGGTTCGGCAGAGATTTGCTCACCCAGCGCGATTTGACTCAGCCTTTGGACATTGTGGATCCGAAGACAGGGATCGACTACTACACGGCTGCGTCGGCGCTGTCGAACCTCGCTAGGCGGTTTGCATCGGTAAATCTCAACACCTGCCAACTGGGAGGCACTCCCAACTTTTATCAGGCCGTGATCACCGCCACGCCCCCGATGACCGGACCCTGCACGGGGCAGAGTTCAAATCTCTCCACGGTCACGGCTGCGATGCTTGGGCCCACGTACAAGTACTGGGTGGATATGTTGCCTGCACTA